>Ga0075165_1091067_pt1 | contig 16882 bp, 11 predicted proteins | sample JI61114BRNA_FD_77316 | JGI IMG/M metagenome (GOLD analysis project Ga0075165, IMG submission 77316) | Wastewater effluent complex algal communities from Wisconsin, to seasonally profile nutrient transformation and Carbon sequestration -... | ecosystem: Engineered > WWTP > Effluent > Algae...
TGAGAAGTGTTGATCGTGATACCACGAGCTTTTTCTTCTGGCGCTTTGTCGATTTGGTCGAATGCGAATGCTTGACCGCCGTAGTGTTTAGCCAATACGTTGGTGATAGCTGCAGTCAGAGTTGTTTTACCGTGGTCAACGTGGCCGATAGTACCTACGTTAACGTGCGGTTTATTACGTTCAAATTTAGCCTTAGCCATTTTAAATTACCTTCTGTTAAGCAGACCCAATATGTTTTGGGCCAAATTAATTAATTATTCGCCATATACACGAGATGCAATAATTGCTTCGGTCACGTTATTTGGAGCTTCCATATATCTCAATGGTTCCATTGAGTATGAAGCTCGCCCTTGAGTTAACGACCGCATACTGGTCGCATAACCAAACATTTCGGATAACGGAACTTGTGCGTCAACGATCTTGATACCGCCAGGAGCATCTTCCATACCATTAATAATACCGCGACGACGGTTTAAGTCACCAACAATATCACCCATGAAGTCTTCTGGTGTTACCACCTCAACTTTCATGATTGGTTCTAACAGTACAGGTTTCGCTTGCAGAGCACCTTTCTTGAAACCCATTGAGGCAGCAACTTTAAATGCCATCTCATTTGAGTCAACGTCATGGTACGAACCGTCGAATACAGTAACTTTGACATCGATAACCTGATAACCTGCCAGGATACCGTTTTTCATCTGTTCTTGGATCCCTTTGTCGATGGCTGGGATGTATTCTTTAGGAATAACACCGCCGACTACTGCGTTTACAAACTCGTAGCCTTTGCCTTCTTCTTGAGGTTCCAATTTCAGCCAGCAGTGACCAAATTGGCCGCGACCACCAGATTGACGTACGAACTTCCCTTCAACTTCCGTGCTGCCACGGAGCGTTTCACGGTAGGCAACCTGAGGTTTACCAACGTTCGCTTCAACCTTAAACTCGCGTTTCATCCGGTCAACGATGATTTCCAAGTGCAATTCACCCATACCAGAAATGATGGTTTGACCCGTCTCTTCATCGGTGTGAACGCGGAAAGATGGATCTTCAGCAGCTAATTTACTCAGCGCTACACCCATTTTCTCTTGGTCTGCCTTCGTTCTCGGCTCAACTGCAACAGAAATTACTGGCTCTGGGAACTCCATACGCTCTAGCGTGATGATATGGTCCGGATCACATAAAGTGTCTCCAGTGGTCACATCTTTCAAGCCAATTGCAGCGGCGATGTCTCCAGCGCGAACTTCTTTAATCTCTTGACGGTTGTTGGCATGCATCTGCACGATCCGGCCAAAACGCTCTTTCTTCGCTTTAATTGGGTTATAAACAGCTTGACCTGCTTCAACGACACCAGAATAAACGCGGAAGAACGTTAGAGTACCAACGAAAGGGTCGGTAGCAATTTTAAACGCCAGCGCAGCGAACGGCGCATCATCAGAAGAGATACGCTCACCCTCTGATTCGTCTTCATTGATACCTTTGATAGCTTTTACTTCGGTTGGTGACGGCAGATATTCAATCACAGCGTCAAGCATGGCTTGAACGCCTTTGTTTTTGAATGCTGAGCCACACAACACTGGAACAACTTCGTTTGCTATAGTACGTTGACGCAAAGCAGCACGGATTTCGTCTTCAGTTAGCTCTTCGCCTTCTAAATAACGTTCCATCAAGTCTTCATTGGCTTCAGCCGCAGCTTCAACCATGTTAGCTCGCCACTCTTCGCATTCTTCCAACATATCTGCTGGAATATCTTCGTAAGTAAAGGTCATCCCCTGGTCACTTTCGTTCCAGTTGATGGCCTTCATCTTCAGCAAATCGACTACGCCTTTAAAGTTTTCTTCAGAACCAATCGGTAACTGAATAGGAACTATCGTATGGTTCAGACGGTCCCGAGCCTGCTTAACTACCCGAAGGAAGTTAGCGCCGGTCCGGTCCATCTTGTTCACGAAAATCATCCGCGGAACTTCGTACTTATTCGCTTGACGCCATACGGTTTCGGTTTGTGGTTGCACGCCTGATGAACCGCACAAAACAACCACAGCAGCATCCAACACCCGCAGTGAACGTTCAACTTCAATAGTGAAGTCTACGTGACCAGGGGTATCAATGATGTTGATACGGTGTTCGGTGAATTGAGCCTGCATACCACGCCAAAAAGTCGTAGTCGCAGCAGAAGTGATAGTGATACCACGTTCTTGCTCTTGTTCCATCCAGTCCATCGTTGCTGCGCCGTCGTGTACTTCACCGATCTTGTGAGACAAGCCGGTGTAGAACAGAACTCGTTCAGTTGTCGTGGTTTTACCCGCGTCAACGTGAGCACATATACCGATATTACGGTAACGCTCAATTGGAGTTGTACGTGCCACAATCAAAATCCTCTTTAAAGGCCGAAATTACCAGCGGAAGTGAGCGAATGCTTTGTTCGCTTCAGCCATACGGTGTACGTCTTCACGCTTCTTAACAGCAGAACCTTTATTCTCAATAGCATCCAGCATTTCACCAGCTAAACGCTGGGCCATTGATTTCTCACCACGTTTACGGGCTGCTTCAGTCAACCAACGCATTGCTAAGGCATTGCGGCGAACTTGGCGAACTTCACACGGAACTTGGTAGGTAGAACCACCAACACGGCGTGATTTAACTTCGACTGTTGGACGGATGTTATCCAGTGCAACTTCGAAAATGTCCAGTTCAGCTTTTTTAGATTTAGTCGCTGCAATTTCCAATGCGCCGTATACGATTGATTCAGCGATTGATTTTTTACCGTCGATCATTACGACGTTTACGAACTTGGCCAGCAGTTCACTTCCGAATTTAGGATCTGGAAGGATTTTACGTTGACCTATGACGCGTCTTCTTGGCATTCGAAACTCCGATTGCTTCAGGTGATTCCAAAACTTTTAATGAAAAAAGTTGCTTAGTTTGGCCTTACTTAACGGAGTTAAGTTATTTATTCTTAGGCCGTTTTGCGCCGTATTTAGAACGGCCTTGCTTACGATCTTTAACGCCTGCACAGTCTAATGTGCCGCGAATGGTGTGATAACGCACACCTGGAAGGTCTTTTACCCGGCCGCCACGGATCAGGACAACGCTGTGTTCCTGTAAGTTGTGGCCTTCACCACCGATATAAGAAGAAACTTCAAAACCGTTTGTTAAACGGACACGGCATACTTTACGCAGTGCTGAGTTTGGCTTCTTAGGTGTAGTGGTGTATACGCGGGTACAAACACCACGCTTCTGTGGGCAAGCTTCAAGCGCCGGAACGGTGCTCTTAGAGACCACCTGGCTGCGCGGCTTACGCACTAGCTGGTTGATTGTTGCCATTAAATACTCCTGGTTATTAAATACCCAATAAACGTGTAAATTCCGCACCCAAAATTGGGGCTGCGGAATTCTACTGGTCAACCTTTAGCCTGTCAAGACAGAAAAGCCCTGCGACACCAGAAGTGTGGCAGGGCTTGTGTCAAACTACGACTTATTCGTCGTTGCCGGACAGGTCCATATTCAGTGCATCAGTCAGAGCTTGCTCTGCAACTTCTGCACTCATCGCTGGTTCTGCGATGTCGCCATTGGCGATACGCTGACGTTGACGAGTACGGTTTTGGTGATACGCAAAACCAGTACCGGCCGGGATCAGACGACCTACAATAACGTTTTCTTTCAGACCACGCAGTTCGTCGGTTTTGCCACCCACTGCTGCTTCGGTCAGAACGCGAGTTGTCTCTTGGAACGACGCGGCTGAGATGAAAGAATCTGTCGACAGCGATGCTTTGGTAATACCTAACAAGCTGCGTTCATATTTCGCAGGGATCTTACCTGCTGCTTCCAACTCGGCGTTCGCGATGTTCACGCGAGACACTTCAACCTGTTCACCTTCCAAGAATTCACTGTTGCCTGGGTGTAAAATCACACACTTACGCAGCATCTGACGAATGATCGTCTCAATGTGCTTATCGTTGATCTTAACGCCTTGCAGACGGTAAACGTCTTGGACTTCATTTACGATATAGCTGGCAACATGGTGAACACCACGTAAGCGCAGAATGTCATGCGGTGACTCTGGGCCTTCAGAAATAACTTCACCTTTCTCGATGCGCTCGCCTTCGAACACGTTGACCTGACGCCATTTCGGAATCATTTCTTCGTGTGAATCACCTTGTTCCGGAGTGATGATCAAGCGGCGTTTGCCTTTGGTCTCTTTACCGAAACTGATGACACCAGAGATTTCTGCAAGAATTGCAGGATCTTTTGGCTTACGTGCTTCGAACAAGTCAGCTACGCGTGGTAGACCACCGGTGATGTCGCGTGTTTTCGAACCTTCTTGTGGAATACGAGCCAGTACCGCACCCGCCTTCACTTGCTGACCATCGGTAATTTCGATAGTGGTGTAGCTTGGCAGACGAATTTCCTGCAGCGCACCATCATCCATTGCCAAGATCAGTTTAGGTTCTTTCGCATTAACCTTCGCCAGATCTTTAACCACTGTCCGCGTCAGACCAGTTAGGTCATCTTGCTGAACTTCGGTATTGGTATCATCTACATCGCTGAAAGATACTTTCGCACCACGTTCAACGATGATTGGGTGTGAGTGCGGATCCCAGCTTGCCACGATTTGGCCTGACGCTACTGTGCTATTGTCATCAATAGTCAGTACCGAACCGTATGGCAGCTTGTAACGCTCTTTCTCACGACCTTGCTCGTCAAACACTGTCACTTCCGCAGAACGTGAGGTGATAACGATTTTGTTATCTGTATTACGAACAAACTTCGCGTTGTGCAGTTTCAGAGTACCGGCATTTTTCACCTGTACGCTGTTTTCTGCCGATGCCCGAGATGCCGCACCACCGATGTGGAATGTCCGCATCGTCAGCTGAGTACCTGGTTCACCGATTGACTGTGCCGCGATAACGCCGACAGCCTCACCCGCGTTGATCAAGTGACCACGCGCTAAGTCACGACCATAACACTTCGCACAAACGCCGAAGTTGGTCTGACAGGTAATTACTGAACGTACGTAAACTTCGTCGATTGAATTTTTCTCAATCAGATCACAAAGTTTTTCGTCAAGCATAGTGCCGTCAGTTACCAGAACTTCACCAGTTGCTGGTACAACAACGTCACCAATCACAACACGACCTAATACGCGTTCACGCAGACCTTCAACAACGTCACCACCTTCAATCAGCGGTTTCATCATAATGCCTTTATCTGAACCACAATCGGATTCAGTAACGACTAAGTCTTGTGCAACGTCTACTAAACGACGTGTTAAGTAACCAGAGTTCGCAGTTTTTAACGCGGTATCGGCCAAACCTTTACGCGCACCGTGTGTAGAAATAAAGTACTGGAGTACGCTTAATCCTTCACGGAAGTTTGCTGTAATTGGTGTTTCGATGATCGAACCATCTGGTTTTGCCATCAGACCACGCATACCGGCTAACTGACGGATCTGAGCTGGAGAGCCCCGTGCGCCAGAGTCGGCCATCATATAAACAGAGTTAAATGATGGTTGCGTGACTTCGTTACCATCGCGATCGATAACTTTCTCTTTCGATAAGTTATCCATCATCGCTTTTGATAACGCTTCGTTCGCGGTTGACCAAATGTCGATTACTTTGTTGTATTTCTCACCGGCAGTTACCAAACCTTGTTGGAACTGGTCTTGGATTTCCGCTACTTCAGCTTCAGCTGCGCCGATGATATCGACTTTCGCTGCTGGAATAACCATGTCATCAATACCAACCGACACACCCGATAACATCGCGTAGTGGAAACCGGTATACATGATTTGGTCAGCTAAAATAACAGTGTTCTTCAGACCAATACGACGGTATGAACCGTTCAGTAAGCGAGAAATCTGCTTTTTACCCATTGCTTGGTTGATTGAATCAAACGCTAAGCCTGTTGGTAAAATTGAATACAGAATTGCCCGACCCACTGTGGTGTCACGCACAGCAGTGTTGCTGGTGCTAGTACCATCTTCGTGGTTGGTTATTTCAGTGATACGAACCTTCACGCGAGCATGCAGACTGGCAACGCCAGCACGGAATGCTTTTTCCGCTTCTTTCGGGTTCTTGAACATCATGCCTTCGCCTTTGGCATTAACGGCGTCACGAGTCATGTAATACAGACCCAATACAACGTCTTGCGATGGAACGATAATTGGTTCACCGTTCGCTGGCGATAGTACGTTGTTTGTCGACATCATCAATGCACGAGCTTCTAACTGCGCTTCCAAAGTCAGCGGTACGTGCACCGCCATTTGGTCACCGTCGAAGTCGGCGTTGTAAGCCGCACACACTAATGGGTGCAGTTGAATTGCTTTACCTTCAATCAACACTGGTTCAAACGCTTGGATACCCAAACGGTGAAGTGTTGGTGCGCGGTTTAACAGTACTGGATGTTCGCGGATAACTTCATCCAAAACGTCCCATACTGCGCCTTCTTCGCGCTCAACCATTTTCTTAGCAGCTTTGATAGTGGTCGCTAAACCACGAGCTTCCAACTTGCCATAGATAAATGGTTTGAATAATTCTAAAGCCATTTTCTTCGGCAGACCACATTGGTGCAGACGCAGAGTAGGACCTACGGTGATTACCGAACGGCCTGAATAGTCTACGCGTTTACCCAACAAGTTCTGACGGAAACGACCTTGTTTACCTTTGATCATGTCAGCTAAAGATTTCAGCGGACGCTTGTTAGAGCCAGTAATAGCGCGGCCACGACGACCGTTGTCTAACAACGCATCAACTGCTTCTTGTAACATCCGTTTTTCGTTACGAACGATGATGTCAGGAGCAGACAGATCTAACAGACGCTTCAAACGGTTGTTCCGGTTGATCACGCGACGATACAGATCGTTCAGATCTGAAGTTGCGAAACGGCCACCGTCCAGTGGTACCAACGGACGCAAATCCGGCGGCAGTACTGGCAGCACTGTCATGATCATCCACTCTGGTTTGTTGCCAGAAGTGTGGAACGCTTCCATTAATTTCAAGCGTTTGCTGATTTTCTTACGTTTGGTTTCAGAGTTGATAGTTGGCAACTCTTCACGCATTTGCTTGATTTCAGTCGCCAGCTCGATACCACGTAACAAGTCCAGAATTGCTTCTGCACCCATTTTGGCTTCGAACTCATCGCCGTGCTCTTCCAGCACGTCTAAGTATTCTTCTTCAGTCAGCATCTGACGACGCTCTAAAGAAGTCATACCTGGCTCTGTCACTACATAGCTTTCGAAATACAGTACACGTTCGATATCACGCAAGGTCATATCTAACAACAAACCAATACGGCTCGGCAGTGACTTCAAGAACCAAATATGCGCAACTGGGCTTGCCAGCTCAATGTGACCCATCCGCTCACGACGAACTTTCGTCAGTGTAACTTCAACTCCACATTTTTCGCAGATAACACCGCGGTGTTTCAAGCGTTTGTACTTACCGCACAGACACTCGTAGTCTTTCACTGGGCCAAAGATGCGGGCACAAAACAGGCCATCGCGCTCTGGTTTGAAAGTCCGGTAGTTGATAGTTTCTGGCTTCTTAACTTCACCAAAAGACCATGAACGAATCATGTCTGGTGAAGATAGGCCGATACGGATCACATCGAACTCTTCAGTTTTTGTTTGCTGTTTCAGAAACTTTAATAAGTCTTTCACTTTACTCTCCTGTCAGAGGTTAACCAGTCAGGGGGCCACGCCCCAATTCATCTCTCAGCGAATTCCCCCTGCTCGCGCAGGGGGGCCGAGGGTTATTCCTCTTCCAATTCGATGTTGATACCGAGCGAACGGATTTCTTTCATCAATACGTTGAAAGATTCTGGCATGCCTGGTTCCATGCGGTGGTCGCCATCCACGATGTTTTTGTACATCTTGGTACGGCCATTCACGTCATCAGACTTCACAGTCAACATTTCCTGCAGTGTATAAGCTGCACCGTATGCTTCCAGCGCCCACACTTCCATCTCACCGAACCGTTGACCACCGAACTGAGCTTTACCGCCCAGTGGTTGTTGAGTAACAAGGCTGTACGAACCAGTAGAACGGGCGTGCATCTTGTCATCAACTAAGTGGTTCAGTTTCAGCATGTACATGTAGCCAACTGTTACTTTCCGTTCGAAAGTATTACCAGTACGACCATCATACAGGGTGATTTGACCGCTTGTTGGCAGGTCACCTAACGCTAACAGTTCTTTGATTTCGCTTTCTTTCGCGCCATCAAATACTGGAGATGCGACTGGTAAACCTTTACGCAGGTTTTGCGCCAAACGACGGACTTCATCATCAGTGAAACTGTCGATATCAACGTCTTGACGTGATTGACCCAGCTCGTAAGCTTTCTTCAAGAATGCCCGGATTTCCGAAACTTCTTTCTGGTCTTTGATCATACCGTCAATCTTGTCGCCGATACCACGAGCCGCTAAGCCTAAGTGTGTTTCCAGGATCTGACCGATGTTCATCCGTGATGGAACGCCCAATGGGTTCAACACGATGTCAACTGGCTGACCTTTCTCATCGTATGGCATATCTTCAACTGGCACGATAGAAGAGATAACACCCTTGTTACCGTGACGGCCTGCCATCTTGTCACCAGGCTGGATACGACGTTTCACAGCTAAGTAAACTTTAACGATTTTCAACACGCCTGGTGCCAAATCATCGCCTTGGATAATTTTGCGACGTTTAGCTTCAAACTTCTTGTCGTACTCAATACGAATTTCTTCATACTGAGCAGCCAATTGCTCTAGGTCATTTTGCTTGTCTTCGTCAGCAACGCTTTGCGCTAACAGAACATCAGCACGCATGTTGTTCAGCTTGGTGCGATCAACACCAGTGCCTTCTAACAGGTTGCGAGCACGAGAACAAATGCCTTCTTCAAGAATACGGAATTCTTCATTCAGGTCTTTCTTAGCCTGTTTGATTTCCATTTCTTCGATTTCGCGAGCACGTTTGTCTTTTTCAACACCATCACGAGTGAATACTTGAACGTCGATAACAGTACCAGTTACAGAGTTCGGTACGCGTAATGACGAATCTTTCACGTCAGACGCTTTTTCACCGAAGATCGCACGTAACAGTTTCTCTTCTGGTGTCAGCTGACTTTCACCTTTTGGAGTTACTTTACCAACCAGGATGTCGCCACCCTTCACTTCAGCACCAATATAAACGATACCGGCTTCATCCAGTTTCGACAGCGCTGATTCACCGACGTTTGGAATGTCGGCAGTGATTTCTTCAGGTCCTAACTTAGTATCACGAGCGATACAGCTCAGTTCCTGAATGTGGATTGTGGTTAAACGATCTTCTTGTACCAAACGCTCAGATAACAAAATCGAGTCTTCGAAGTTGTAACCGTTCCAAGGCATGAACGCGACGCGTAAGTTTTGACCTAATGCTAATTCGCCTAAATCCGTAGATGGACCGTCGGCCAGAACATCACCACGTTCAATTGGCTCACCATGGTTTACACATGGGCGCTGATTGATACAGGTGTTCTGGTTAGAACGCGTGTATTTGGTCAAGTTGTAAATATCGATACCGGCTTCGCCAGCAACCATTTCTTCTTCGTTTACTTTGATAACGATACGGCTTGCGTCAACATAATCGATGACACCACCACGTTTCGCGACCACAGTAACACCTGAGTCTTTAGCTACTACGCGCTCAACACCAGTACCCACTAACGGCTTATCAGCACGCAGTGTTGGTACGGCTTGACGTTGCATGTTCGAACCCATCAATGCGCGGTTGGCGTCATCGTGTTCTAAGAACGGGATCAGAGCGGCTGCAACTGACACGATTTGTTGCGGTGCAACGTCCATGTATTGGACTTTGTCCGCTGGCATCAGCGTAAATTCGTTTTTGTAACGGCACGGAACTAATTCTTCAACCAGACGGTTTTCTTCGCTCAACTCGGCGTTGGCCTGAGCGATTACGAAGTTACCTTCTTCAATAGCTGATAAGAAATCGACTTCATCAGTCACGATACCATCTTCAATGCGACGGTATGGAGTTTCTAAGAAACCGTATTCGTTGGTTTGCGCAAACATTGATAATGAGTTAATCAAACCGATGTTTGGACCTTCCGGCGTTTCGATTGGGCAAACCCGACCGTAATGCGTTGGGTGAACGTCACGAACTTCGAAGCCCGCGCGCTCGCGTGTCAGACCACCAGGGCCTAACGCTGAAATACGGCGTTTGTGCGTTACTTCCGACAATGGGTTGTTTTGGTCCATGAACTGAGACAGTTGGCTTGAACCGAAGAACTCTTTGACGGCTGCAGAGATTGGTTTTGCGTTGATAAGGTCTTGTGGCATTACTGCATCCAGATCGCCTAAAGACAGACGTTCTTTCACTGCACGCTCGACACGAACTAAACCGACACGGAATTGGTTCTCAGCCATTTCACCTACTGAACGGATCCGACGGTTACCCAGGTGGTCGATATCATCGACTTCGCCGTTACCGTTACGAATATTGATCAGCACTTTCATGACTGCAAGGATGTCTTCTTTGCTCAGTACGCCAACGCCTGTGCCTTCTTCGAAATTAACGCGACGGTTAAATTTCATGCGGCCGACAGTCGACAGGTCGTAACGATCTTCAGAGAAGAACAGGTTTTCAAATAAAGTTTCCGCTGCTTCTTTTGTTGGCGGTTCGCCAGGACGCATCATGCGGTAGATTTCGACCAACGCTTCCATCCGGTTGTGGCTCGGATCGATGCGTAAGGTGTCAGAAATATAAGCACCTTGGTCCAAATCGTTAATAAACAGTGTCTCAAAGCTTTCATATCCAGCTTTGGCTAATTTTGCCAACAACTCCAGTGTGAGTTCAGCGTTCGCCTCGGCAATAATCTCTCCGGTTGAACGGTCAGCATAATTTTTCGAAAGGACGCGGCCGACGACGTACTCGTGTGGTACTTCCATCAGGGTCATGCCGGTTTTTTCTAATTGGCGTACGTGTTTAGCAGTGATACGACGACCTGCTTCTACGATGATTTCGCCATTATTGTCTTTGATATCAAAGGCTGCAGTTTCACCACGTAAGCGGTTCGCTACAACTTCCATCATCAGCTTGCCATCTTTGATTTCAAAGGTGGTGTTCTCGAAGAACGTGCCGAGGATGTCTTCAGTGCTTAGTTCTAAAGCGCGCAGCAGGATTGTTGCTGGCAGCTTACGACGACGGTCGATCCGCACAAACAGGGCATCTTTAGCATCAAATTCGAAATCGAGCCATGAACCACGGTAAGGGATGACGCGAGCGTTATATAACACTTTGCCTGATGAGTGAGTCTTACCACGGTCGTGGTCGAAGAATACACCCGGGCTACGGTGCAGCTGAGAAACAATTACACGCTCAGTACCATTGATCACAAAGGTACCATTTTCGGTCATGAGTGGAATTTCACCCATGTAGACTTCTTGTTCGCGAATGTCTTTGATTGTGCCTGGCGCTTCACGATCAAATAACACCATGCGTAACTTCACGCGCAACGGCGCAGAATATGTTACACCACGGATTTGACACTCTTTTACATCAAACACTGGTTCACCGATCCGGTAGCTAACATATTGCAGTTCAGCACTGCCTGAGTAGCTCTTGATCGGGAATACAGAACGGAATGCGGCTTCTAAACCATATTCGCCTTCTGCATCTGGTTCAATAAACTTGCTGAACGATTCAATTTGAATCGACAACAGATATGGTACATCCAACACTTGTGGACGTTTACCGAAGTCCTTACGGATACGTTTCTTTTCAGAATAAGAGTAAGTCATGGGGTTCCTCAGCTTGCTGATTTTTTACCCTACCTACCCTCGAGGGGCGGTGGTTATGACATCCACTATGGCGTCATAGGGGCGGGGAAAATCAATATCCCACAGCGCAAAAAGGCCGGTGGTTAATTTACCACCAGCCTAGCCTGAAATCAGGCGGATAATCCAGTATAACCCGGATTATTTAACTTCAACAGCAGCACCAGCTTCTTCTAACTCTTTCTTCAGAGCTTCAGCTTCTGCTTTAGAAACGGCTTCTTTGATTGCTGCTGGAGCAGATTCAACCAAGTCTTTCGCTTCTTTCAGACCTAAACCGGTAGCGCCACGTACTGCTTTGATAACAGCAACTTTGTTCGCGCCGATAGAGGCCAGGATTACGTTGAATTCAGTTTGTTCTTCAACAACTGCAGCTGGACCAGCAGCAACTGCAACAGCAGCAGCAGCTGAAACGCCGAATTTTTCTTCCATAGCGCTAACCAGTTCAACAACTTCGATAACAGTCATTGCTGCGATAGCGTCTAAAATTTGCTCTTTAGTAACTGACATTGCTCAGATTCCTAAACTATCGGGAATATTCCCGTATTAAACTTTACTTACCAAACAACACGTAAAATTACGCTGCTTGATCCTGTTTTTGGTCGCGAACCGCGGCAATTGTACGTACAAGTTTGCCGGCTGCTGCTTCTTTCATAGTGCTCATCAGGCGTGCAATAGCTTCGTCGTACGTTGGTAGACTTGCTAATACATCGATACTGACTGTGGCGCCATTAAAGGCTGCGCCTTTCAGCTCAAACTTTTGGTTCTCTTTCGCGAAATCTTTGAAGATACGCGCTGCAGCACCTGGGTGCTCTTTAGAGAACGCAATCAGTGTTGGGCCTACGAACGCGTCGGCTAAACACTCGAACTCGGTGCCAGCTACTGCACGGCGTGCTAATGTGTTACGGACAACGCGCATCCACACACCAGCGTCACGAGCTTGCTTACGCAGAGCTGTGATTTTGCCTACAGTAACACCGCGAGCGTCTGCGACTACCGCAGATAAAGCACCATTGGCAGCTTCCTGGACTTCAGCAACGATCGCTTTTTTGTCTTCAAGCTTAATAGCCATTGGCTCTTAACTCCTGGTTCATCCGGACGGGATTGTCCGGTTGCCTACACAACGCTATATCTGGTTTCCCAAATTTAGCGCGCGATTTACGGTGAGAGCCAGAATGATAGGAATCTTTCTGGGGCTAACACCGTCTGCGTAGGTTGTTATTTTTAAGCTACTCGACTAAGTCTTTGTAGCACCTACGGTCTTGGACGGAAGCCAGACACTTTGCATGCAAAGCCCGGCTTCTACCCTAATTTTTGAGCGCGAGATTATAAAATAACCACGCGACTCTGTAAAGGAACTTCTCAGCGCGCTCGTTCAACCAAATAGGCCAACGAGCTTACTAAACTGAAGTTACTTCTTAGACCTTAGCATCCAAAGAAGCTTGGTCTAACACGATGCCAGCGCCGTGAGTAGAAGAGAGAGTGACTTTCTTGATGTAAGTCCCTTTCGCAACTGATGGCTTAGCACGTTTTAAAGCAACTAACAGAGACTCTAAGTTCTCTTTCAGTTTGTCAGTATCGAAGTCAACCTTACCGATTGTAGAATGGATGATACCATTCTTATCGTTACGGTAGCGAACTTGACCAGCTTTGGCGTTTTTCACTGCATCAGCAACGTTTGGCGTTACTGTACCAGTTTTCGGGTTAGGCATCAGACCACGTGGGCCGAGGATTTGACCTAACATACCCACAACGCGCATTGCGTCTGGAGATGCGATAACCACGTCAAAGTTCATTTCGCCTTTCTTAACTTGTTCAGCTAAGTCTTCCATACCAACGATGTCAGCGCCTGCAGCTTTAGCAGCTTCAGCGTTAGCACCTTGGGTGAACACAGCAACACGTACAGTGCGGCCAGTACCGTGTGGCAGAACTGTTGCACCACGGACGTTCTGGTCAGATTTACGTGCGTCGATACCGAGGTTGATAGCAACATCGATACTTTCTACGAACTTACCAGCTGTTAATTCTTTTAATAACGCAACAGCGTCATTGATCGCGTATTCACGAGTAGAATCTACTTTAGAACGGATTAACTTAGCGCGTTTTGATAATTTAGCCATCGATTAGCCCTCCACCACTAAGCCCATTGAGCGTGCAGTACCAGCGATAGTACGTACAGCTGCTTCGTCGTCGCCTGCCGTTAAGTCAGCACGTTTGATCTTAACGATCTCTTCAAGCTGAGCACGGGTAACTTTACCGACTTTCTGGGTATTAGGACGACCTGAACCACCTTTCAGACCAGCAGCTTTTAACAGCAGGAATGATGCAGGAGGGGTACGGGTTTCGAAGGTAAATGAGCGGTCACTGTATACAGTGATCACTACTGGAATTGGCATGCCTTTTTCCAGAGATTCAGTACGGGCGTTGAAGCCTTTACAGAATTCCATGATGTTCACGCCGTGTTGACCCAATGCTGGACCAACTGGTGGCGACGGGTTTGCCATACCAGCTTTAACTTGTAATTTTACAAGCGCCGTGACTTTCTTAGCCATGTTTCACCTCTTTATAGGGTCTCAGCCTTGTAAGTGCGAGGACACTTACTCAAACGGCTCCCCTGATGTTAAAAAAGGCCGCGATTATATTTTAATCAGCGGCCCACGACAACTACTTTCTATTAAGCTTTTTCGACTTGACCGAATTCGAGCTCAACAGGCGTAGAACGACCGAAAATAAGCACGGAAACTTTCACGCGGCTCTTTTCGTAATCAACTTCTTCAACCACACCGTTAAAGTCAGCAAATGGACCTTCAGATACACGGACCACTTCACCAGCTTCAAACAGAGTCTTAGGCTTCGGCTTATCAGCGTTATCCTGCAGACGGTTTAAAATAGTATTCGCTTCTTTTTCAGAGATTGGCGCTGGACGGTCAGAAGTACCGCCAATGAAGCCCAATACTCGTGGCACGCTTTTAACTAAGTGCCATGCTTCTTCGCACATTTCCATCTGGACTAATACATAGCCAGGGAAAAACTTGCGCTCAGATTTACGCTTTTGACCAGCCCGCATTTCAACGACTTCTTCAGTCGGCACCAGGACTTCACCAAACTTTTCTTCCATTTGATGAATTTTGATGTGTTCGCGTAATGAAGTAGCAACTCGCTGTTCAAAACCAGCAAAGGCTTGTACCACATACCAACGCATTTTTCCTGACGACATGGCTTAGATCCCCAATCCTGTTAAATAAGAAACGATCTTCAACAATACCCAGTCCAGACAGAACAAAACAACGGCCATAAACAAAGTTGCAACTGCAACGATCATCGTCATTTTGTTGGTATCTTGGCGAGTTGGCCATACAACTTTGCGAACTTCCAGCTTGGCTTCTTTCGCAAATAGCACAAATTCACGACCTTTGGCGGTCTGGGCTGCAATAAAACCAGCCAATGGTAAAGCTACCAACAGGCCAATTGTCCGCTCTAGGGTAGAAAATTCGAAATAATAATTTGCGACAATTAACAGAGTCAGTACGGCAATTACCGCGACCCATTTCACAAAGTCTAATCCGCTTTTTGGCGCTTCTGTTGCTGCGTTCATGCTAAAACTCACTTTCCCCGCTTGATGTCACAAGCTACTACAGCTGGCCCGAGATGATTAACTCACTGACTCAGCAAAGAATATTGGCAGGGGCAGAGGGATTCGAACCCCCAACCATCGGTTTTGGAGACCGCTGTTCTACCAATTGGAACTATGCCCCTGTTGTTTTTGCTACTGATAGCCAGTATCAAAAATAGCCGCTCATTATACTGTCTCAGCCAGCTAAAACAAGCATCAGCCACTACTCAAGACCAATTTTCTGTATTTTTAACCGGACATCCAGTGAAAAAGCTACACAATTCAATACTTAAGGTAGGGCCAAAAAATAACATTTCACAAAAAAGGGCCCTTACGGACCCTTTTCTAAATCAATGCAAATTAAGCAAGGATTTTTGATACTACGCCAGCACCAACTGTACGACCACCTTCACGGATTGCGAAGCGTAAACCTTCGTCCATCGCGATTGGGTTGATCAGTTCTACTACGAACTTCAGGTTGTCGCCTGGCATTACCATCTCTACGCCTTCTGGCAGTTCTACTGAACCAGTTACGTCAGTTGTACGGAAGTAGAACTGTGGACGGTAGCCTTTGAAGAATGGAGTATGACGACCACCTTCTTCTTTTGACAATACGTATACTTCGCCTTCGAACTTAGTATGTGGCTTGATTGAACCTGGTTTTGCTAATACTTGACCACGTTCTACGTCTTCACGTTTAGTACCACGTAATAACGCACCAATGTTCTCGCCTGCACGACCTTCGTCTAACAGTTTACGGAACATTTCAACACCTGTACAAGTCGTTGTTACTGTGTCTTTCAGACCAACGATTTCTACTGCTTCACCTACTTTAACGATACCTTGCTCTACACGACCTGTTACTACAGTACCGCGACCAGCAATTGAGAATACGTCTTCGATTGGCATGATGAATGGCTTATCGATAGCGCGTACTGGTTCTGGGATATAAGTATCCAGGGCGTTACCTAAGTCCAGGATCTTTTGTTCCCATGCTGCATCGCCTTCCAGGCCTTTCAGCGCTGAACCACGGATTACTGGCAGGTCATCACCTGGGAAGTCGTAGTCTGAAAGAAGTTCACGAACTTCCATCTCTACTAATTCTAATAATTCTTCGTCATCTACCATGTCACATTTGTTCATGAACACGATGATGTACGGTACGCCTACTTGACGTGATAACAGGATGTGTTCACGTGTTTGTGGCATTGGGCCGTCTGTTGCCGCTACTACCAGGATTGCGCCGTCCATCTGTGCAGCACCAGTGATCATGTTTTTAACATAGTCAGCATGGCCTGGGCAGTCTACGTGTGCGTAGTGGCGAGTTGGTGTATCGTATTCAACGTGAGAAGTGTTGATCGTGATACCACGAGCTTTTTCTTCTGGCGCTTTGTCGATTTGGTCGAATGCGAATGCTTGACCGCCGTAGTGTTTAGCCAATACGTTGGTGATAGCTGCAGTCAGAGT
>Ga0075165_1089865_pt1 | contig 15321 bp, 28 predicted proteins | sample JI61114BRNA_FD_77316 | JGI IMG/M metagenome (GOLD analysis project Ga0075165, IMG submission 77316) | Wastewater effluent complex algal communities from Wisconsin, to seasonally profile nutrient transformation and Carbon sequestration -... | ecosystem: Engineered > WWTP > Effluent > Algae...
CCGGGTTCGATCAAGCCGCACAAGAAGTTCAAGGGTGAAGTGTACGTTCTGTCAAAAGAAGAAGGCGGCCGTCATACGCCGTTCTTCAACGGGTACCGCCCGCAGTTCTACTTCCGGACCACAGACGTGACGGGTGTGGCGCACTTGCCCGCCGGGACCGAAATGGTGATGCCGGGCGACAACGTGCAGATGGAAATCGAACTGATCACCCCGGTGGCCATGGACAAGGGCTTGCGCTTCGCGATTCGCGAAGGCGGCCGTACGGTCGGCGCCGGCACGGTGGCGGAAATCGTTTCCTAGTTGACGAAATAGCTGGGGCCGTTCTACGGGAACGGCCCCAGACAAAACGAATCGAAAGATTGAATCCATGTCTTTGAGAGAAAGCATCCGAATCCGGCTAAAGGCGTACGATCACCGCGTACTGGACCAGTCGACGCAGGAAATCGTGGCGACGGCGAAGCGCAGTGGCGCGCAGGTAGCGGGTCCGATTCCGCTGCCGACGGTGAAGAACCGGTTTACAGTCAACCGTTCGCCCCATGTGGATAAGAAGTCGCGCGAACAGTTCGAAGTCCGGACGCACAAGCGTTTGCTCGATATTCTGTCGCCCACGCAGGAAACGGTGGACGCATTGATGAAACTGGATCTGCCCGCTGGGGTAGACGTTGAGATCAAGGCCTTCGGCAAGAAGTAGTTTGGATCTCCGTCCGAACCAGCAGTAACCAGAGTAGCAAGAAACAAGATTTAAGAATCCGGGGATACGGATAAGCAATGACGCGCGGCGCGGGCGCTGCGACGGTTGCGAAAACGGAAGTCGAAACCCCGTTCGAGGAAAGTGCAATGAGCCCAGGAATTCTCGGCAAGAAAATCGGGATGACGCAGGTTTTCAACGCGGACGGCCAAGTGGTCCCAGTGACCTTGGTGAAAGCGGGACCATGCGTCGTGGTGCAGCGCAAGACGCCGGCCACAGACGGCTACAACGCCGTACAACTCGGCCTAATGGAGTATGTGAAACCCTCGCGCATCAACAAGCCCGAGACGGGTCACTTGAAGAAGGCCAACGCTGATGGGATTCGTTTCCTGAAGGAACTGAAGTTAGGTCCTGGCAACGATGACATGAAGACTGGCGACCGCGTGTTAGCGGAACAGTTTCAGGTGAAACAGAAGGTAGACGTCATCGGCACCTCCAAGGGGCGCGGCTTTACCTCGATCATCAAACGGCACAACTTCAAGGGCGGTCCCGGTGGCCACGGTTCGATGTTCGGTCGTGCGCCCGGTTCGATCGGTGCCTCCAGCTTTCCGAGTCGCGTTTTTCCAGGTATGCGCATGGCCGGCCATTCGGGCGATGCCCAGGTGACGGTCCGCAACCTCGAAATCGTCGGGGTCGACACCGAAGAAAATCTCATTATGGTAAAGGGCGCTGTGCCCGGGCCGAACGGCGGGTATGTGGTGCTCCGCCGAGCCAAGTCGGGGTACTAGAAGGAGCCGAACGATGCCCATTGTCGACGTTATCGATCTAAACAACAATAAAGTAGGTACGGTGGAACTGTCGGATGCCGTCTTCGGCGCCGCTGTAAACCAAGCGCTGCTGTACGAGGCCGTCCGCAACTACCAAGCGAATTTGCGCCGTGGAACAGCCAAGACCAAGACCCGGCACGAAGTGGCCGGTTCGGGCAAGAAACTTTGGAAGCAGAAGGGTACCGGCCGCGCTCGTATGGGTTCGATCCGCAGCCCACTGTGGCGTCATGGCGGTACGACCCACGGACCCCAGCCCCGCGATTACAGCTATCAGCTCCCCAAGAAGATGATGGTTGGCGCGCTCCGATCCGCTCTGACGGCGAAGTTGGCTGACGGCGGAATCAAGGTTGTTCGTGAGTTCGCATTGGCCGATCACAAGACGAAGACCTTCGCTGGCGTGATGACCAAACTCGAATCCCCGAACAAGGTGCTGGTGATTGACAATTCCGACAATCGCAACTTGGCCTTGGGCGCGCGGAACATTCCGGGTCTGGTGCTGCTTGCGAGCCGCGAAGTGAACCCCTACCACCTGTTGAACGCGAAGCAGATTCTCATTAGCGAGTCGGCCGCGAAGAAGCTTTCGGAGGGCTTGGCGTAATGAATATCTATGAAGTAGTCCGCCGCCCCATCGTGACTGAAAAGGGCCTCACGAAGAAGGAGAGCGAAAATACGCTCTGCTTCGAAGTGCATACCGAAGCCAACAAGATCCATATAAAAGCGGCTATCGAGAAGCTTTTCAAGGTCAAAGTCGCCGACGTTCGGGTACTGAACAATGAAGGCAAACTGCGCCGTCGCGGCCGTTTCGCCGGATACCGTCCCGACTGGAAGAAGGCTTACGTGAAATTGAAGGCCGGCGAGAAGATGCCGGAATACGCGGAGATCTAGTTCTCGGCGTCTAGAGGAATCGCAACATGCCAGTGAAAACATACCGCCCGTATACGCCCAGCCGCCGATACATGACGACGCTGATGCGTGACGACATTACGAAACAAACGCCGGAAAAATCGCTGACTGTTGGGCGCCGGAAGTCCGGTGGCCGTAACAGCAGCGGACGGGTTACGTCGCGGTTCATCGGCGGCGGCCACAAACAGTCGCTGCGTGAAGTGGATTTCAAGCGGGACAAAGAAGGCGTGCCGGCACGCGTTGCCGCCATCGAATACGATCCGAACCGTTCGGCGCGGTTGGCGCTGTTGCATTATGTTGATGGCGAAAAGCGCTACATCGTCGCCCCGCTAAACCTGACCGTTGGCGCGACCGTCATGTCGGGACCGGAAGCTGACATTCTGCCCGGTAACTCCTTGCCCCTCAAGAACATCCCGGCCGGTACGATCGTTCACGCGATTGAATTGCGGCCCGGCAAAGGCGCCCAGATGGCGCGAAGTGCCGGCGCCCAGGCGCAGTTGGTGTCTAAAGAAGGCGGCATTGCGCTGATCAAGCTGCCGTCAGGCGAAGTTCGCAAGGTGGATCTGCGCTGCATTGCGACGATCGGCCAGGTCGGCAACACCGAACACGAAAATGAAACGTACGGCAAAGCTGGACGTACCCGTTGGAAGGGTCGCACGCCGCACAATCGCGGTGTAACGATGAACCCGGTTGACCATCCGCATGGCGGTGGTGAAGGCCGGACATCGGGCGGCCGCCATCCGGTTACGCCTTGGGGCCAGCCGACTCGCGGGTTCAAAACGCGTAACAACAAGCGCACCGACAACCAGATTGTCACGCGCCGCGGCAAGAAGAGCTAGGGAAGGGATTAGACGATGGGTCGTTCTCTCAAAAAAGGGCCGTTCACCGATGACCACTTGCTGGTCAAGGTGGAAAAGTTGATCGCCAATAGCGATAAGAAGGTCGTCAAGACCTGGTCGCGGCGGTCGACGATTCTGCCGATGTTCATCGGGCACACGTTTGCGGTGCACAATGGCAAGAAGTTCATTCCGGTCTATGTGACCGAAAATATGGTTGGCCACAAGTTGGGCGAATTCTCCCCGACCCGGACCTTCAAAGGTCACGTGGCCAAGACCGAAAAATCCGGTAAGGCAGGCTGATCGGCCACCGCACTGGCAGATAAGCCCACAAGGAAACGGACATGCAAGCAAGAGCCGAAGCAAGATATATCCGGGTGTCGCCGCAGAAAGCGCGACTGGTGGTGGATTTGATCCGCGGCCAACGCGCCGGAGATGCCATCAACATTCTGCGTTCGACCAACAAGGGAATCGCCCCGACGGTGGAGAAAGTGTTGCGGTCGGCGATCGCTAACGCCGAGAACAAGTCGGATTCCGTGGACGTCGATCAGTTGGTTGTGAACGAAGCCTACGTTAACGAAGGCCCGCGCATGAAGCGCATCCGCCCCGCCCCGATGGGCCGTGCGTACCGCTACCAGCGCCGAATCAGCCACATTGTTGTGGTTGTGGCGGAAAAATAAGAGGCGCGAAGGAAAACCATGGGTCAAAAAACACATCCTTACGGCTTCCGGCTCGGCGTCACGAAGACGTGGCGTTCCCGCTGGTTCGCTAAGCAGGACTATGCCAAGCTGTTGGAAGAGGACCTCGACCTGAAGGACGAGCTCCGCAAGCGGCTGAAGGCTGCCGGTGTCAGCTCGGTCGAAGTGGACCGTCCCGGTAACAAACTGCGCATCACGATTCGCACTTCGCGCCCCGGGATCATCATCGGCCGCAAAGGCGCCGAAATCGAGAAGCTCAAGTCGGAACTGGCCAAGCGGACCAAGCGCGAAGTGTTCATCGACATTCAAGAAGTCTCCAAGCCTGACGTCGATGCGCAGCTGGTGAGCGAATCTATCGCGTTGCAGCTGGAAAAGCGCGTGGCGTTCCGCCGTGCGATGCGCAAAGCCGTGGATTCGGCTAAGCGCCTGGGTTGCAAGGGTATCAAAGTCCGCGTGTCGGGCCGCCTCAACGGCGCCGAAATCGCTCGAAGCGAATGGTATCTCGATGGCCAGTTGCCGCTGCACACGCTGCGCGCCGACATCGACTACGGATTCAGCGAATCGCAAACGACCTATGGCGTCATTGGCGTCAAGGTGTGGATCTATAAAGGTGAAATCCTCGGCGACTTCCGCAAGATGTCGAGCGAGCCGGAACCCCGTCGCGCCCCGCGCGGCGACCGTGGGGAACGTGGCGGTGAACGCCGCGAGCGCCGCGGACCGGGTGGTGGACCTGGTGGCGGTTATGGCAACCAGGGTGGCGGCGGATACGGTGGCGGGCAACAGCAGAGCGCCCCGGCCGGACCTCCGGTGCAAGCCCCCCCGCCAGGAGCCGAAGGCGCGGCAACGCGTCCGATTGCTCCGCCGATGGCCCAACCGGTGCAGCCGGCTTGGAAGAGTGAATCTGGCGAACCGGCGGCTCCCGCCGTTGAAACGCCCAGCGAGAACCAGGAGTAATACGCCATGTTGATGCCGAAGAAAGTCAAATACCGCAAGCAACAGCGCGGCCGGATGACCGGACTCGCGTGGCGCGGAAGCACGCTGAGCTTTGGTGATTTCGGGTTGAAGGCGATGGTTTGCGGCTGGATCACCAACCGCCAGATCGAAGCGGCCCGTATCGCGATGACGCGTCACATTAAGCGCGGCGGCAAAGTGTGGATCCGGGTGTTCCCTGATAAGCCCGTTTCGAAGAAGCCGGCCGAAACCCGTATGGGTAAGGGTAAAGGCGCTCCGGAATTCTGGGTAGCGGTGATTCGTCCGGGCAAGATCCTTTTCGAAATGGAAGGGGTTTCCCAGGAAATTGCAGCCGAAGCAATGCGGTTGGCGGCACAGAAACTCTCGTTAAAGACGAAGATGGTCAGCCGCGAGCAGCAAGGGTAAAGGGAAATCGTCATGAAAGCTGAAAAGATCCGCGAGCTGGAATCGGCCGAGCTCGAAAAGCAGATGAAAGACATGCAGGAGTCGATGTTCCGCATCCGTTTCCAGATGTCTTTGGGCCAAGCCGATGGTTTGAAAAAGTACCGGGAAACGAAGAAAGATCGGGCGCGGATCCTGACGGTTCTGCGCGAGAGGGCGAAGTAAGTCATGCCGGAAAATACAAATCCGCAGGCGACCCCGAAAAAGGGCCAGGAAAAGATGGGATTGGTCACCTCGACCAAAATGCAGAAGACGATTGTCGTCGAAGTGTCCCGTCGTGTGGCGCACCCTCTGTATCGCCGAATTGTGAAGAAGCGTAAGAAGTTCTATGCCCACGATGAGCAGGGGCTGGCGAAGGTGGGCGATCTGGTGAAGATCGTCGAACACCGGCCGCTTTCCAAGCTGAAGCGGTGGGCGCTGGCGGAAGTGGTCCGCGCGGCCGTTCAAGTCGGCACCGCGCCGTCCAAGTAATATCCGCGGGCATATAAGGAGACACTCATGATAGGGATGCGAACAATCCTCGAGGTAGCCGACAACAGCGGCGCACGCAAGTTGCAGTGCATCTTGCCGCGTGGCGGCGATCTCGGATTGAAAGCCGGTCTCGGTGACGTGATCACCGCGGCGGTGAAGGAAGCGACGCCGGATGGGACCGTCAAGAAGGGGAAGGTAGTCCGGTGCGTGATCGTGCGCATGCGGAAAGAGACCCGCCGTAAGGACGGGACCTACATTCGCTTCGATACGAATGCGGCCGTGTTGATCAACGAACTCGGCGAACCGATCGGGACCCGCGTATTCGGCCCGGTGGCGCGCGAACTGCGCGACAAGCGGTTTATGAAGATCGTTTCGCTGGCGCCTGAAGTACTTTAAAGGGTTTGGAAGAGCATAGGCTCGGGAAAAGAGATTTCGATGGCAACGATTAAAATCCGAAAGGGCGATACCGTTCAAGTGATCGCCGGCCGCGACAAGGGCAAAACCGGCCGCGTGCTCGAAGTGGAAAAAGAGAAACAGCGTCTTCTGGTTGAAGGCGTGATGATGGTAAAGCGGCACACGAAGGCGAATCCGGCCAAGCAGATCAAGGGCGGTATCGCGGAGAAGGAAGCGACGATTCACGTGTCGAACGTGATGATCGTGACCGGGGATGGCAAGGCGTCCCGTGTCGGGTACAAATTGGAAGGCGAAGGCGCCTCGGCCCGGAAGGTGCGCATCGCGCGCAAGACCGGCGAAGTGCTCGCCACCAAGAGCTAGTAGTAAAAACGGAAAGCAACCATGGCCAGGCTCAGAGAACATTACACGAAAAACGTACTGCCGGCTCTTATGAAAGAGTTTGGGTACAAGAACATCATGGCCGTTCCGAAGATTGAAAAGATCTCGTTGAACATCGGCCTCGGCGAAGCCACCGGCAACCCGAAGTTGATGGACGGCGCCGTGAACGAACTGGGGCAGATTGCCGGACAGCGTCCCGTTATCTGCAAGGCGAAGAAGTCGATCGCTGCGTTTAAGTTGCGTGAAAACATGCCGATCGGGTGCATGGTAACGCTCCGCGGCGATCGTATGTACGAATTTTTGGACCGTTTGATCAATGTGAGCCTGCCGCGTGTTCGCGATTTCCGCGGGATTTCGTCGAAGGCTTTCGATGGGCGCGGCAACTACACGCTGGGCCTGAAGGATCAGTTGATCTTCCCTGAGATCGACTACAACAAGGTGGAAAAGACCAAGGGTCTTAACATCTGTGTCACCACGACGGCTACGACGGACGCCGAAGGCTTGGCGCTGTTGAAACAAATGGGCATGCCGTTCGCGGCGAAGTAACGAGAAGAGAGGATTTCAAGCGCACATGGCCACAACCGCCAAAATCGCCAAGGACGTGAAGCTCAAGGCTCAGAAGGAAAAGGGCGTCCAGAAGGCTGGAGTCCGGCTCCGTAACCGCTGCTTCCGCTGCGGCCGGCCGCGGGCCTACATCCGCAAGTTCGGCCTTTGCCGCATCTGTTTCCGCAAACTGGCGCTCGCCGGGGAGATCCCAGGCGTTATCAAGGCCAGCTGGTAGTCGCGAGCTTGGGAATTTTAGGGAATCACGAAGGAAGGGGAATCGAGAATGGTTAGCGATCCCATCGCAGATATGCTCACGCGGATCCGGAACGCGATGCAGGCGCGGCACGCCAAAGTGGATGTGCCTGGCTCGAAGCTGAAGCTCGAAATCGCACGGATCCTCAAAGAAGAGGGCTACGTCCTGAACTACAAGCAGGGAGACGAGGGCTCAAAGCGAGTCATCAAGATCTACCTTAAGTACAACCCGAACAACACGCCGGTGATCTCTCACCTGGAGCGGGAATCCAAACCTGGCCGACGCGTCTATGTCGCCAGCAAGGAAATCCCCCGCGTTCTGGGCGGGATGGGGATCAACATCCTCACCACGCCGAGCGGTGTGATGACGGGCCGGACGGCGCGTAAACAAGGTGTCGGCGGCGAACTCTTGTGTTCGGTGTGGTAAACACCGCCCGCAAGTTGCCCTGCCAGAAATAGCGGCGAAGCCGGGCCGAGAGGTCCGAGTAGCAAGAACCGTAAGGAAAAAGAACGATGTCGAGAATTGGAAAGAAGCCGATCCCGGTACCAGCTGGGGTCAAAATTAAGGTCGAAGCGACTCCCGGGCCGATGCATGTTGAGGGCCCCAAGGGTAAGCTCGTCGTGCCGGTGCCCGAAGGCATTATCATTGAGCACAATGGCGCCGTCCTGGATGTGAAGCGGGAGAATGACTCCTACGCCGCCGTCCACGGACTGACGCGCGCACTGGCGGCGAATGCTGTTCAGGGCGTCAGCGCCGGGTTTACCCGCGAACTGGACATTGTTGGTGTGGGTTTCCGTGCGGAAACCAAGGGGAAGGACACGGTTCACTTTACCTTGGGCTATTCGCACAATATTGAATTTTTGCTTCCCCCCGGCGTCGAAGCCAAAGTGGACAAGAATACCCACGTCGTTCTTACGGGGTTCGACAAACAGCTGCTTGGCCAAGTGGCCGCAAATATGCGTTCGCTGCGGAAGCCGGATCCGTACAAGAACAAAGGTGTTCGTTATACGGGCGAAGTCCTGCGGAAAAAGGCTGGTAAGTCTGGCGCTGGCGGTAAGGGTAAGTAATCCGGGAAGGGATGAGGATCGAAACGCATGGTCAGTAAAGTCAATCGCGACGAAGTCCGTCGCCGGATTCATATTCGGATCCGCAAAAAGCTGTCGGGGACAGCGGAACGGCCACGTTTGGCTGTCTTCCGTTCGATTAAACATATCTACGTGCAGGTCATTGACGATCGTACGGGCAAAACGCTGGTTTCCGCCTCGTCGGCGGAAAAGGGCGGCCCGAACGGTGGAAATGTGGCCGGGGCGACCGCAATCGGGAAACTGGTTGCTGAGCGCGCCAAAGAAAAGGGAATTAGCGCGGTGGTCTTCGACCGCGGCGGGTTCCTGTACCATGGCCGGGTGAAGGCGCTGGCGGATGCTGCGCGCGAAGCCGGACTGCAGTTCTGATAGGGAGATTTCGCATACATGCCAGCTACTGTTACCAAGCGCGTGGAACCGACTTCGGGGCTCAAAGAGCAGGTCGTCTCCATCAACCGCGTCACCAAAGTGGTGAAAGGCGGTAAGAACCTGAGCTTCTCCGCTCTGGTCGTTATCGGAGACCCGGGCGCCAAGATCGTTGGCTTCGGGACGGGGAAGGCGAAGGAAGTGCCGGCCGCGATCAAGAAGGGCATTGAGGCGGCAAAGAAGAATTTGCGGAAGATCCACGTGCTCGAAACCACCATCCCGCATCCGGTCCTAGGACGGTTTGGCGCGGGACAAGTGTTGCTTAAGCCGGCGCCGCAAGGTACTGGTGTGATCGCTGGCGGCCCGGTTCGCGCGGTGATTGAAGCGGTGGGGATCCCCAACGTGCTGACCAAATCGCTGGGCACGCACAATCCGCACAACGTGGTAAAAGCCACCATCAACGCGCTGGAGCAACTGCGCGACAAGAACGAAGTGGCTGAAATGCGCGGCATTTTGCCGGAGCGCATGTAAGTTTGCAGACGAGGCAAAACATGGCCGACAATAAGATCAAAATCCAGTTGTATCGCAGCACCATCTGCACGCCGGAAACCCACAAGAAGATTGTTCGGGCGCTCGGCCTGAAGAAGCTCAACCGCATCGTCGAACGCCCGGATACGGCGTCGTTTCGCGGTATGGTATTAAAGGTTCCGCATTTGTTGCGGATCGTTGAGTAGGCCCGGCATTCGTACCGGGGAACAGGTAGAAACGCGATGAATCTCAGCAACATTAAACCGCCCGCCGGGCAGGTAAAAAATAAGCGCCGTCTGGGCCAAGGTATGGGCACCGGCCGCGGCAAGTTTTCAGGCCGCGGCGCGAAGGGTGCCAAGTCGATCTCCGGTTATTCGCGCATGCGCGGCTTTGAAGGCGGCCAAATGCCGCTGCATCGCCGTTTGCCGAAGCGTGGCTTTTCCAATGCGATGTTCAAGACGACGTACGCCATCGTAAACGTCGCCACTTTGAACGATCTGGCGGGAGACACGTTCGACGTCCAGTCGCTCATGGCGGCTGGTGTGATCAAGAAGTTGGAAGACGGTTTGAAGGTTTTGGCGAACGGCGATCTCACCCGTGCCATCACTGTGACGGCTCATCACTTCTCCGCCGCGGCGAAAGAGAAGATCGAAAAGGCCGGCGGAACGGTGGTTGTGATTGCCCCGGTCACCCGCAAACCGAAGGAACAGTAGGATTCGAGGTCGCGCAAAGCACTTCGGCGCAAAAGGATAGGCATGAAGTTCCTTGAAGCAGTGGCGAACGCATTCCGGATTCCGGACCTGCGGAACCGTATTCTCTTCACTCTGGCTATGTTGGCGATCTATCGTTTGGGAGGGCATATTCCCACCCCCGGTATCGACGCTGAACGGCTCGAAGAGTTTTTCCGGCAGAACCAGGGTACCCTCCTTGGTTTTTTTGACCTCTTCAGCGGCGGTATGTTCCGCCGGTTGACGATTTTCGCGTTGGGCATCATGCCTTACATCACGAGCTCGATCATTTTGCAGCTCATGACGATTGTCGTCCCGACGCTGGAGAAGCTTCAAAAAGAGGGGGAGTTGGGGCGTCGCAAGATCACCCAATATACTCGCTATCTGACCGTGATTCTAGCGCTGGTGCAGTCGTTTACGATCGCAACCGCACTCCAGTCGCAAGGCAACTTCGTTGTGAATCCGGGTTTTGGGTTCATCTTCATGACGATGATCTCGTTGACCACTGGCACCGCCTTCATCATGTGGCTAGGGGAACAGATCACCGAACGTGGGATCGGCAACGGCATGTCGCTGATTATCTTCACCGGAATCGTGGTTGGTCTACCCTCGGCGATGTACAGCATCTACCAGAAAGCGTTCCTGACCCGCGAATGGAACCTCTTCCAGGTTCTTGTCATCGCGGCCGTCATGGTGGCCGTCATCGGGTTGATCGTCCTGGTGGAGCGCGGTGAGCGTAGAATCCCCGTGCAATACGCCAAGCGCGTAGTTGGACGCCGAATGATGGGCGGGCAGTCGACGCACCTTCCGATGAAGGTAAACGCCGGCGGTGTTATTCCCGTCATTTTCGCGAGTTCCTTGCTGACCTTCCCCCAAACACTGACGCAGATCGCTTTCGTCCGTGACAATCCGTATCTTTCGGCGATGTTGCGCTCCATTCAGCACGCCGAACCGCTCTACATCCTTCTCTTCATCGCGTTGATCATCTTCTTCTGCTTCTTCTACGTTTCGATCATCTTTAACCCGAACGAAGCGGCGGATAACATGCGTAAGTACGGTGGGTTCATTCCTGGGATCCGCCCTGGTAAGAACACTTCGGACTACATGAACAAAGTGCTCACCAAGATCACCGTCGTCGGCGGTTTGTATCTGGCGGTTTTGAGTTTGCTTCCTGAAATGATGATCAGCGGTGTGAAACTTCAGCATCTCCCGCTGATTGGCAACTGGATCGACGCCCATGTGTGGCGGTTCATCCTAGACGGTCTCGGTGTGAACTTCTACTTCGGCGGCACCAGCTTGTTGATTGTCGTTGGTGTCGCGATGGACACCGTGAACCAGATCGAAGCGCAACTCATTATGCGCCACTACGAGGGATTCACTCCACGCGCGGGCCGTATTCGCGGTCGCCGCAGTTCCGCTTGATTCCATACGGATGCTTGTTCTTTGACAACTGACAGAGCCGAAATCGCCAGCAAACCTGCTCCCCAGAAACCCCTGGCGGTGATGTTGTTCGGCGCACCGGGTTCCGGCAAGGGAACCACGGGCAAGATGCTAACCAAGCTAACCGGCTGGCCGCATCTGGCCACGGGAGACTTGCTGCGGGAGCAGATCACACGGAAAACTCCGTTAGGTCTGGAAATGCAGAGTATTCTGGCAGCGGGTCAACTCGCGCCGGATGATCTCGTGAGTCGAATGGTTTGGGATCGGCTTGGCTGGCCTGACTGTGCAGGCGGTTTCCTGCTGGATGGTTTCCCTCGAACGATTCCCCAGGCCGAAGGATTGGCCGAATGGTTTAGCGGCCGCCAGTTTCGCCCGGTCCTGATCCACCTCTGGGTGGAGTACAATGAAATATTGCGGCGGCTCACCGGTCGTCGTACTTGTCCCACCTGCGGCGCCATCTACCATTTGGAGTCGAGCCCAACTAAAGCATCTGGCGTTTGTGACCATGATGGTACGACCCTGACGATACGGGCTGACGACAAAGAAGATGTGGTTTTGCAGCGATTGCAGACATACCAGTCGCAAACCTGGCCGGTGGCGGAAACGCTTCGGAAACATGGAATCCTGGTGGAAGCAATCGATTGCGGTGAGATGGATCCGGAAAGCGTAGCCGACCGGATTGTGTGGCGACTAGACCGCATCGGCGGTTCCATCGCGAAGAAGAAGAGTTAGCAGACAGAATGATTATCCGGAAAAGCCCGGCGGAACTCGAAAAGATGAGACGTAGCGGGCTACTCGTGTATCAAGTTCTGCATTCTGTGGCGGAGTTAGTGACTGAAGGCGTAACAACAATGGATTTGGAGAACGCGGCGGCTAAAATGATTGCCGACGCTGGTGCTCGTCCAGCCTTCAAGGGTTACTATTCAGCCGCGGCAGGCAACCGTTATCCTTACGTGCTCTGCACTTCCGTCAATGAGCAGATCGTTCACGGAATGCCCTCCACAAAGACGGCATTGAAGAATGGCGACGTGATCTCCATTGACACCGGTGTGCAGCTGGAGGGGTACTTTGGGGATTCGGCCATTACGGTTCCGGTGGGAGAGATCTCTGCATCCTTGCGCCGCCTGCTCGATGTGACTCGGGATTCGCTCGAGATGGCGATCGACAAGGTTCGCGAAGGCAATCGGCTTTTCGATATTTGCTCTACGGTTCAGAAGCACGTAGAAGAGAATGGGTTTTCGATCGTACGGGAGTTCGTAGGACATGGCATCGGGACCTCTTTGCATGAGGAGCCGCAGGTGCCGAACTATGTGGATCGGAACAATGAGAATCCCAGGCTGAAAGAGGGGATGGTCCTGGCGATTGAGCCGATGGTCAACCTTGGAAAGCCGGCCTCGAAGGTATTGTCGGACCGCTGGACGGCGGTGAGCCAGGACGGATCGACATCGGCCCATTTTGAACATTGTGTGGCTGTTACGAAAGACGGCCCGTGGGTTTTAACGCGGCCATGATCCGGGGAACTTTGCAATATGACGGAACCGGTGGAGGCTGTGGTGGTGGAGTTATTGCCACAAGCTTTAGTTCGATTGGAATTGTCCGGAAGCAAGCGGCAGGTGTTAGCTCATGCGGCCGGGGTCAAAGAAGTGAATTTTGTTCGATTGCGGCCGGGCGATCCGGTAATGGTATCGGTCTCGGAGCAGGATCCGACCCGCGGACGAATCGTCAGCGTGCGGCCGGGGCGATAGTAGTAACAACGAATTTCTAAGTTCAACACGCAAGAGGAAGTCATGAAAGTACGGGCATCGGTTAAGAAAATTTGCGATAAGTGCAAGATCATTCACCGCACGGGTGTCGTTCGGGTGATTTGCGTCAACCCGAAACACAAGCAGCGCCAGGGCTAGTCTCACGCGCGGCAAAGTAAGAACTGGATCAGGAAAGAAATAGGACGAGGACTAGCACATGGCACGTATCTCCGGTGTCGATCTGCCCGCCCGCAAACGCGCGGAAATCGGATTGACCTACATTTACGGCATCGGCCGCACGCGGGCGAAGTCGATTCTCTACCGCACTGGCGTTGATGAGAATAAGAAGATCGCGGATCTGACCGAAGAAGAAGTCAACAAGATCCGTACGCTGATTGAAACAGAAGGCTCGGTGGAAGGCGATCTCCGCAAGGAAATGTCGCTGAACATCAAGCGGTTGATGGAAATGGGCTCTTACCGTGGTCTGCGGCATCGCCGTGGCCTGCCCGCCCGTGGCCAGCGCACGCACACCAATGCTCGTACCCGTAAGGGACCGCGCAAGGGTACAGTGACCAACAAGAAGAAAGCCGGCGTGAAGTAATCACGCGTGGCTGCAGACGAATAAACGGGAAGAGATCGCACCATGGCCAAAGCACCAGCCAAGTCCTCGAAGAAGAAGAATTTCAAGAAAAAAGAAAAGAAGCACGTACCGATGGGCGTCTGCCACATCCAGGCGACGTTCAACAACACGATCATCACTTTCAGCGACCCGATGGGGAATACGCTGGCTTGGTCGAGTTCCGGGTCGCTCGGCTTCCGCGGTTCCCGCAAGGGAACGCCGTTCGCCGCGCAGCAGGCTTCTTTGACAGCGGCCAACAAGGCCAAAGATTCCGGTCTGCGCACTGTTGAAGTCCGCGTGTCCGGACCTGGCGCGGGCCGGGAATCAGCGATCCGTGCTCTTTCCGGCGCTGGTATCGAGGTCAAGAACATCCGCGACGTCACTCCGATTCCGCACAACGGGTGTCGGCCGCCTAAGAAGCGCCGGGTCTGATCGGCAAGAGAATTCGCTGGCAGCCGGGAATTCTCTTTACTGAAAGGCACTGGACGTGCAATACTAAGTGTTGCGGCCTTCCAGCCGCACCTTACAGTTTCATTTCAGTTTGGCGCGAAGACCCCCACCCGCCCTTCGCGCCAATCGGCCCGACGGAGATCCGCCCAACCGCCCTCCGTCGGGCCACCCCCACCTCCTTCCCCGCCCTGTACACGATTCCTCCCATTTGTGTTTGCTCCTCTGGGTGTGGCATACTGTTGAACGTAAAGAGTTGCGCGTAGGCGCAAAGCCGGAGCGGTTCCGCTCCGTAGTTGCAGTAAGCAGGACGAAGGCCGCGTAAAGTGCGCCGTAAACTGCACCTTCCGTTTGCTGAAAGGTTTGATAGAAACGAATGTCTCGTTATATTGGTCCCGTGTGCCGGCAGTGCCGGCGCGAGGGCATGAAGCTCTTCCTGAAGGGTGAGCGTTGCTACGGCCCAAAATGCGCCGTGAGTGAAGAAAAGAAGCGGAACTTTCCGCCCGGTCAGCATGGCCAAGCCCGCAAGCCGAAGATTGTAGGCTACGGCCTGCAGTTGCGCGAGAAGCAGAAGACGAAGCGCTATTTCGGCCTTGGCGAAAACCAGTTCCGGAATCTATTTGAAAAGGCCGCCGTCGCGAAGGGCATCACTGGCGACGTCATGTTGCAGTTGCTCGAACGGCGTCTGGATAATGCGGTGTACCGCATTGGGTTTGCTACCAGTCGTGCGTTTGCGCGTCAATTGGTCCGTCACGGCCACATCCGCGTCAACGGCAAGAAAGTGAACATCCCTTCGTTTACGGTCAAGCCGGGTGACGAAGTTAGCGTTCGTGACAAGAGCAAAGAAAATTCGGCCATCCTGGCGGCTCGCGAGGCAACGGCCCATCTCCCGTCGCCGAGTTGGCTGGAAGTCGATCGAGAGAACCTCAAGGCGCGGATCAT
>Ga0075165_1109972_pt1 | contig 14665 bp, 11 predicted proteins | sample JI61114BRNA_FD_77316 | JGI IMG/M metagenome (GOLD analysis project Ga0075165, IMG submission 77316) | Wastewater effluent complex algal communities from Wisconsin, to seasonally profile nutrient transformation and Carbon sequestration -... | ecosystem: Engineered > WWTP > Effluent > Algae...
GACCAGCAGGAGCACTTTCATTCAGGACCTCTCATCACGACAGGGCGCCGATTCGGCCCGGCCGTACAAAGACGAAGGGCGGTGACTGCTGCCAGCCACCGCCCTTTCCATTTCAGCTTTCGGATCTCAGAGTTCAGATTGCTGTTCTCTGAGGGCCGAACGCGAACCGGGAGTGCCCGAGTCGCGCTACTCGATATCCCCCGTGCGAGGACCGAGCGCTTCCTCGGGCTCGACGAAGTACTCCATGTCGCGCTCGAGTTCGAGTTCGTCGTCGCTCGGCTGCGGCGGAGCCGGCGGCGGCGGCGGTTCGTCCGCCGGGATGGTCACGTGGCGGTAGTACTCGAAGCCCGTGCCGGCCGGGATGAGGCGGCCCATCGTGACGTTCTCCTTCAGACCGCGCAGGTGGTCGATCTTGCCGGAGATGGACGCCTCGGTGAGGACGCGCGTGGTTTCCTGGAACGACGCCGCCGAGATGAACGAGTCGGTCGACAGCGACGCCTTCGTGATCCCGAGCAGGAGCGGACGCCCCTGGGCGGGGCGCAGGCCCAGCTGAATCACGCGCTCGTTCTCCTCGAGGAACCGGAACTTGTCCGTCTGTTCGTCGATGAGGAACTCGGTGTCGCCAACATCCTCGATCTTGACCCACCGCATCATCTGGCGCGCGATGGTCTCGATGTGCTTGTCGTTGATGTTGACGCCCTGGAGGCGGTAGACCTCCTGGATTTCGTTGACCAGGTAGGCCTGCAGCGCCTTCTCACCAAGGACGTTCAGGATGTCGTGCGGGTTGGACGGACCGTCCATGAGCGGTTCGCCCGCACGGACACGTTCGCCTTCCTGCACGTTCACGTGCACGCCGCGGGGCAGCGCGTATTCACGCGGCTCCGCACCCGGCTCGTCCGGAACGATGATGATCTTGCGCTGGCCCTTGACGATGCCACCGTGCTTGACGATACCGTCGATTTCCGAGATGACGGCCGTTTCGCGCGGCTTGCGGGCCTCGAAGAGTTCGACGACGCGCGGCAGACCGCCCGTGATGTCCTTCGTCTTCGTGGTCTCGCGCGGGATCTTCGCGAGGATGTCGCCCGCCGACACCGTCTCGCCGTCCTGCACCATCAGGTGGGCATGGACCGGCATGTGGTACTTGCGGCCCGACTTGCCACTCGCGGTCTTGATCTCGATCGCCGGCTGCTTCTTCTCGTCCGGCGAGTCGACGATGATGTAGCGCGACAGACCGGTGACCTCGTCCACTTCCTCGTGCACCGTGATGCCTTCGAGGATGTCCTTGAACTTGATCTGGCCCGGTTCCTCCGTGAGGATCGAGAAGGTGTAGGGATCCCATTCGACGAGCACCTGACCGGGCTCGACGTTCTGGCCTTCCTTCACCTTCAGGCGCGCGCCGTAGACGATCGGGTACCGCTCGCGGTCGCGCCCCTTGGCGTCCTGGATGATGAGCGAACCGCTGCGGTTCATCACCACGAGGTTGCCGTCCTTGGCCTGCACGGTCTGCATGCCTTCCATCCGCACGGAGCCGGCGTTACGCGCTTCGAGCGTGCTCTGCTCGGAGACCCGCGACGCCGTGCCGCCGATGTGGAACGTTCGCATCGTGAGCTGCGTGCCGGGTTCGCCGATGGACTGCGCAGCGATGACACCGACCGCCTGACCGAGTTCCACCATCTTGCCGGTGGCCAGGTCGCGGCCGTAGCACTTCGCGCAGACGCCACGGCGTGAGGCGCAGGTCAGCACCGAGCGAATCTTCACCTTCTCGACGCCGGCATCCTGGATGGCGGATGCCTTGTCCTCGTCGATTTCCTCGCTCACGTCGATGATGACATCGCCGCTGAACGGGTCGGTGATGCGCTCGAGCGTCGTGCGGCCCATGATGCGCTCGCGGAGCGGCTCGATGATTTCGCCCGATTCGACAATCGCGCGCGCCTCGATGCCGTCCACCGTGCCGCAGTCGATCTCGTGAATGATCACGTCCTGCGCCACGTCGACGAGACGACGCGTCAGGTAGCCCGAGTCGGCGGTCTTCAGTGCCGTGTCGGCCAGGCCCTTGCGCGCGCCGTGCGTCGAGATGAAGTAGTGCTGCACTTCGAGACCTTCACGGAAGTTCGCCGTGATGGGGGTCTCGATGATTTCACCCGACGGCTTCGCCATGAGGCCGCGCATGCCGGCCAGCTGGCGAATCTGCTGCTTCGAACCGCGGGCGCCCGAGTCGGCCATGATGTACACCGGGTTGAAGGTCTTACCCTCGCGGTCGAGGGCCTCCATCTCGTTGAACATCGCGTTCGCAATCTGTTCGGTCGCTTCCGACCAGATCGCGATGACCTTGTTGTAGCGCTCGCCGTTCGTGATCGCGCCTTCGAGGTACTGCGATTCGACCCGGATGACTTCGTCGCGGGCTTCGGAGACGAGGCCCACCTTCTTCTCCGGGATGACCAGGTCGTCGATACCGATCGACAGGCCGGACCGGGTGGCGTAGGTGAAGCCGACGTTCTTCAGCGCGTCGAGCATCTCGACGGTCTTCTCGAGGCCGAACTTCAGGTAGCAGCTCTGGACGAGCTGCTGGAGCCCCTTCTTCTTGAGCAGGCCGTTGACGAACGGCATGCCCGGGGGAATCGCCTGGTTCAGGATGACGCGGCCAACGGTCGTGTTGATGATCTTGTTGGTGACCGGGATGACTTCCGTCCGGATGACGTCCTGGTCGTCGCGCGCCGCCGTGAGGTCCTGCAGTTCACCGGTGAAGCGGAGACGGATGGGCGAGAGCGTTTCCAGCTCGCCCGCTTCCAGCGCCAGCATCACATCGTCGGCGTTGCCGAACGCCCGGCCTTCGCCCTTGGCGCCGTTCTTCGCCTTGGTCAGGTAGTAGCAGCCAAGGACGATGTCCTGCGACGGAATGGCGATGGGTGCGCCGTGCGCCGGCGACAGGATGTTATTGCTCGACAGCATCAGCACCGAGGCTTCGATCTGCGCTTCGGGCGACAGCGGGATGTGGACGGCCATCTGGTCGCCGTCGAAGTCCGCGTTGAACGCCGTGCAGACGAGCGGGTGGATGCGGATGGCCTTGCCTTCCACCAGCACCGGCTCGAACGCCTGGATGCCCAGGCGGTGCAGCGTCGGCGCGCGGTTCAGCAGGACCGGATGCTCGCGGATGACCTCTTCGAGCACGTCCCACACTTCGGGACGCTGCAGCTCGACCATCTCCTTCGCCTGCTTGATCGTGGCGACGAGACCGCGCTCCTCGAGCTTGTTGTAGATGAACGGCTTGAAGAGCTCGAGCGCCATCTTCTTGGGAAGACCGCACTGATGCAGCTTCAGCTCGGGGCCGACGACGATGACCGAACGGCCGGAGTAGTCGACGCGCTTGCCGAGCAGGTTCTGGCGGAAGCGACCCTGCTTGCCCTTCAGCGTGTCGGACAGCGACTTCAGCGGACGGTTGTTCGCACCGCGCAGCACGCGGCCGCGACGGCCGTTGTCGAACAGCGCATCGACCGCTTCCTGCAGCATGCGCTTTTCGTTGCGGATGATGACGTCCGGCGCCTTCAGCTCCATCAGCTTCTTCAACCGGTTGTTGCGGTTGATGACGCGGCGATAGAGGTCGTTCAGGTCCGACGTCGCGAAGCGGCCGCCGTCGAGCGGCACGAGCGGACGCAGTTCCGGCGGAATGACCGGGATGACATCCAGGATCATCCATTCCGGACGGTTGCTCGACTTGCGGAACGAGTCGGCCACCTTCAGGCGCTTGGCGTACTTCAGCTTCTTCTGCGCCGACTGCTCCGTCTTCATCTTCTCGCGGAGCTCGATCGACAGGCGCTCGACGTTGACGCGCTTCAGCAGTTCCTTGATCGCCTCGGCGCCCATCTGCGCGCGGAAGCGCGGCATGCCCGAACGCGGATCGGAGTGCTCTTCACGCGCCTTGCGGAACTGCTCCTCGTTGAGGAGCTGGTTCTGCTTCAGGTCGGTGTCGCCCGGGTCGACCACGACGTACGCCTCGAAGTAGAGGACGCGCTCGAGGTCGCGGAGCGAGATGTCGAGCAGGTGGCCGATGCGGCTCGGCAGCCCCTTGAAGAACCACACGTGGCTCACCGGGGTGGCCAGGGTGATGTGCCCCAGCCGCTCGCGGCGGACCTTGGCCTGCGTGACTTCGACGCCGCACTTGTCGCAGATCACGCCGCGATGCTTCATGCGCTTGTACTTGCCGCAGAGGCATTCCCAGTCGGTGATCGGCCCGAAGATCTTGGCGCAGAACAGACCGTCCCGCTCAGGCTTGAACGTCCGGTAGTTGATCGTCTCCGGCTTGGTGACCTCGCCGTGTGACCACGACAGGATCTTTTCCGGGGACGCGAGGCTGATCCGGATCGCGTCGAAGTCGCTCGTCAGAGCCGAACGATCGTGAAATGAGGGTCGCATCTATCTACACCTCCTCCAGAACGGGTTGAGGAGTCACGTCAGGTTTCTTCTTCGTCTTCATCAGCTCAACGTCCAGACACAGCGACTGGAGTTCCCGAATCAGCACGTTGAACGATTCCGGCAGACCCGCGGTGAACGAGGCGTCGCCCTTGACGATGGCCTCGTAGATCTTCGCGCGCCCCGTGACGTCGTCGGACTTCGCGGTGAGGAGCTCCTGGAGGATGTGCGCCGACCCGTAGGCCTCGAGCGCCCAGACTTCCATTTCTCCGAATCGCTGTCCGCCGAACTGCGCCTTGCCGCCCAGCGGCTGCTGGGTGATGAGCGAGTACGGTCCGATCGAACGCGCGTGGATCTTGTCGTCGACCAGGTGCGAGAGCTTGAGCATGTAGATGTAGCCGACGGTCGTCTTCTGTTCGAAGGCTTCGCCCGTCATGCCGTCATACAGCGTGACCTTGCCGCTCTGCGGCAGTCCGGCGCGATCCAGCCAGTCCTTGATTTCCTTCTCCATCGCGCCGTCGAACACGGGCGTCGCGAACCAGAGACCAAGGGCATGGGCCGCCCACCCGAGGTGGGTTTCGAGAATCTGACCGACGTTCATACGAGACGGAACGCCGAGCGGATTCAGGACGATCTCGACCGGGGTGCCGTCCGGCAGGTACGGCATGTCCTCTTCGGGGAGGATGCGCGCGATGACGCCCTTGTTACCGTGACGGCCGGCCATCTTGTCGCCGACCGACAGCTTGCGCTTCATCGCGACGTACACCTTCACGAGCTTGATGACGCCCGGGGGCAGCTCGTCGCCGCGGCGGATCTTTTCCTTCTTCTCTTCGAAGAGGTTCTTGATCACTTCCACCTGGCGCTCGGTCCGCTCCTCGAGATCCCGCAGGTCGTCCTCGAGCCGCGAGTCGTCGGTCGCGATCTTCAGACGGACCATCGTCTCGTAGGGCAGCGTGAGGAGGACTTCCTCGGTGAGCTCGGTGCCCTTCCGCAGGAGCCGCTCACGGCCGTACTCATCGAACAGGTCCGACCGCAGCTGATGGCCCTTCAGCATGACGAGGACGCGCTTCTTCACTTCGTCGTGAAGGATGCGGATCTCGTCCTGGAGGTTCTTCTCCATCATGTCGAGCTCGTCCTGCTCGATGGCCTTCGCGCGGTCGTCCTTCTCGATGCCCTTGCGGGAGAAGATCTTGACGCCGACGATGATGCCTTCGATACCGGGCGGGCAGATGAGGCTGGCGTCGCGCACGTCGCCGGCCTTCTCACCGAAGATCGCGCGGAGCAGCTTCTCTTCGGGGGTGAGCTGCGTCTCGCCCTTCGGCGTGACCTTGCCCACCAGGATGTCGCCCGGCTTGACGTTCGCGCCGATGCGGATGATGCCGCTCTCGTCGAGGTCGCGCAGGAACGTTTCCGACACGTTCGGGATGTCCCGGGTGATTTCCTCCGGCCCGAGCTTCGTGTCGCGCGACTCGATCTCGAACTCCTCGATGTGGATGGAGGTGTAGTAGTCCTCCTTCACCATCTTCTCGGAGACCAGGATCGCGTCTTCGAAGTTGTAGCCGCGCCACGGCATGAAGGCCACCAGCACGTTGCGGCCGAGCGCGAGTTCGCCCAGCTCCGTGCACGGACCGTCCGCCATCACCTGACCCTTGTGCACCTTCTGGCCGACCCGGATGATCGGCTTCTGGGTGATACAGGTGTTCTGGTTGGAGCGCTTGAACTTCGTCATCGGGTAGATGTCAGCGCCCATCTCCTTGCCGTCTTCCGTCTCGCTCTCGACACGGACGACGATGCGCTGCGAATCCACGTAGTCGATGACACCCGAGCGGCGCGCCACGATGACGGCGCCCGAGTCGCGGGCCGTGATGTACTCCATGCCCGTGCCGACGAACGGCGAGCGGGCGCGGAGCAGCGGGACCGCCTGGCGCTGCATGTTCGATCCCATCAGCGCGCGGTTCGCGTCGTCGTTCTCGAGGAACGGGATGAGCGAGGCGGCGACGGAGACGAGCTGCTTCGGCGAGACGTCGATGAACTGGATGGTGTCGCGCGGGGCGAGCAGGAACTCACCGGCGCGGCGGGCGCTGACGCGCTCTTCCATCAGGTTCAGGTTGTCGTCCACCTTGGCGTTGGCCTGGGCGATGACGTACTGGTCTTCTTCCCACGCCGACAGATAGAAGGAGTAGGGCTCGAACTCGATCCCCTTCTTCTTCGAACGGCCGTCCTCCGAGACCAGCTCGTCCGCCTCGACGATGTCGCCCGCCTTGTACTTCGGGTTGCCGCCGGCATTGATGATGACCACGTAGTCGGTCACGCGGCCGTCCTTGACCTTGCGGTAGGGCGACTCGATGAAGCCGAATTCGTTGATCCGCGCGTAGCACGACAGCGACGAGATCAGGCCGATGTTCGGGCCTTCAGGGGTCTCGATCGGGCAGATGCGGCCGTAGTGGGTCGGGTGCACGTCGCGCACCTCGAAGCCCGCGCGTTCACGCGAGAGACCGCCTGGCCCGAGGGCCGAGAGACGCCGCTTGTGCGTGATCTCGGACAGCGGGTTGGTCTGGTCCATGAACTGCGACAGCTGCGACGACCCGAAGAACTCGCGAATGGCGGCCATGACCGGCTTCGCGTTGATGAGGTCGTGCGGCATGGCCGTGGCCATTTCCTGGTAGACCGACATCTTCTCCTTGATGGCGCGCTCCATGCGGACCAGCCCGATGCGGAACTGGTTCTCGAGGAGTTCGCCCACGGAGCGGACGCGGCGGTTGCCCAGGTGGTCGATGTCGTCCACGTTCGCCGGGTTGCGACGCAGCTTCATGAGGTACTTGATGACCTCGTAGAAGTCCTGCGGGTGCAGGATCTTCTCGTCCAGCGGCGTGTTGAGCCCGAGCTTGGTGTTGAGCTTGAGGCGGCCGACCCGCGAGAAGTCGTATTTCTGCGGGTTGAAGAACATGTTCTCGAAGAGGGAGCGCGAGCTGTCCAGCGTGGGCGGGTCGCCCGGCCGCAGACGGCGGTAGATCTCGATCAGCGCTTCTTCGTGCGTGTGGATCGGGTCCTTCTTCAGCGTCTGGCTGATGATCGGACCGACGTCGTCCTTCTCGGGGAAGAAGATCTCGATGCGGTCGATCGCCTTCTCCTGCGCCATCGAGATGACGCGCGGTTCGAGCGGCTCGTTCGCCTCGAGGATGACCTCACCGGTCGCCGGGTCGACGATGTCGGCGGCGGCAAACGCGCCCTCGAGCTCGGCGTCCGCGATCTCGACCGCTTCGACGTTCGCGCGCTTCAGCGCCTCGATCGCGTTGCGGGTGATCTTCTTGCCGGCCTGGACCGTGAAGTTCTCGCCCGGGATGGTGATGTCCTTCGCCGCGCGGAGCCCAACGAGGCTGTCGGCAACCCCCCAGGAGAGCGACCCGTTGTTCACGTGCAGGCGATCGACGGTGTAGAACGCGCGGATGATCTCGTCGGCGCCGCGCAGGCCGAGGGCGCGCAGGAACACCGAGGCGAGGAACTTGCGCTTGCGGTCGATGCGGACGTAGAGGAGGTTCTTCGCGTCGAACTCGAACTCCACCCACGAGCCGCGGTACGGAATGATCTGGGCGATGTAGAGCGTCTTGTCTTCCGAGTGGAAGAACGCGCCTGGCGAGCGGTGCAGCTGCGAGACGATGACGCGCTCGGTGCCGTTGATGATGAACGTGCCGTTCTCCGTCATCAACGGGATGTCGCCGAAGTAGACCTCCTGCTCCTTGATGTCGCGGATGGTCTTGACCCCGGTTTCCGGGTCCTTGTTCCAGACGACGAGGCGGATCGTGACCTTGAGCGGCACCGCGTAGGTCATGCCGCGTTCCTGGCACTCGTCGACGTCGTACTTGAGCTTCAGCCCGACGGTGTTGCCGCAGATGTCACAGACGTCGCCGCGCGCATGGTTCCCCTTGCCGCAGCGGGGGCACAGCACCTCGCGGTCCCCGTAGGGGTCGGCGATGAGGGTGGCGCCGCAGCCGCTGCAGGGCTTGCGCAGATGGTGGAGTCCGGCCAGCTTGCCGCACTTGCACTCCCAGTTCCCGATCGAATACTCGATGAACTCCAGCGACGAGTTCTCGCGGAAGTCACTGATCGGGAAGACCGACTTGAACACCGACTGGAGGCCCGCGTCCTCGCGTTCGCTCGGCAGACGATTCATCTGCAGGAAGCGCTCGTAGGACTTCTTCTGGATCTCGATCAGGTTCGGAATCGGAACCGTCGTCTTGATTTTCGAGAAGTCGATGCGCTCGCGGTAGACGTTCTTGGGAAGGCTGTACATGCTGTGAAAACCTCGAGAAAAGTGCGAAGCGCCAAAAATGGGTTAGAGGCTGGCGGCCCGAGGGCGGGGAAATTTCCCCCAATCCCGAGCCTCCAACCTCTACATTCCCGGGCGTCCGTCACGTGCACGGACGCGCATCAAGCAGCGGGGCGCACGGGGCGCCCGGCTTACTTGATTTCGACCTTGGCGCCGACTTCCTCGAACTTCTTCTTGATCGCCGCGGCTTCGTCCTTCGGCACGCCTTCCTTGATCGGCTTGGGCGCGGCTTCGACGAGGTCCTTGGCTTCCTTCAGACCGAGCGCGGTGATCTCGCGGACCACCTTGATCACGTTGATCTTGTTGGTGCCGATGTCGGTCAGGGTGACGGTGAACTCCGTCTGCTCTTCCGCCGGCGCGGCTGCTGCCGCACCGCCGCCGCCGGCCGGCGCTGCCACGGCCACGGCAGCCGCAGCCGAGACACCGAGCTCAGCTTCGAGCGTCTTCACGAGCTGCGAAAGCTCGAGCACGCTGATTCCCTTGATGTAGTCGACCACCTGCTGCTGCGTCACTTCGGCCATTGCTTCTTCTCCTGCTGACTCTGGGCTCTAGGCTCTGGGCTCTAGGCCTCGTTCTAAATCGTGGAAACGGGTGCGAACACCCGCGAACTACGCTTCCTGCCGCTTCTTTTCCGCCTGCACCAGCACGCTCATCAGGTCGCGCGGTGCGGCATTCAGCACGCTGACGATCTGGACCATCGGCGCCTGGAGGACGTACATCAACTTCGCGTACAGCTCGGGCTTGCCCGGGAGGTTCGCGAGGTCAGTCACCTCGGCGGGTTGGATGGCTCGGCCCTGGAGCACAGCGGCCTTGATCGACAGCGTCGGCGTGGCCTTGACGAACGTGGTGAGCGTCTTGGCCAGCGCCACAGGGTCAGTCGCGGTGTAGGCGACCGCCGTGGTCCCCTCGAAGTACTTGTCGAGCGCCTCGAACGAGGTGCCCTTCAGTGCGCGCTTCGCAAGGGTGTTCTTGACCACCTTGTAGGAGGCCTTGGCGGAACGGAGCTGCCGGCGCAGTTCGGTGACCTGCGGAACGTTGAGCCCCTTGTAGTCGAGGAGGATCGCGGTTTCCGATCCCTGGAACGCCGCCTCCAGCAACTGGAGCTCAGCGACCTTGTCTGCTCTGGTGACAGCCATTAGTGTTTCACCGCCGCGTCAACGGCCACCGTATCGATGGCGACACCGGGGCCCATCGTCGATGACAGCGTGATGCTCTTGAGATACTTGCCCTTCGCGGCTGCTGGCTTGGCCTTCACGATGCTGTCGACGAGCGCGTGGGTGTTCGCGACGAGCGACTCGCTGGCGAACGAGAGCTTGCCCACCGGCGCGTGGATGATGCCGGTCTTGTCGACACGGAACTCCACCTTGCCGGCCTTGATTTCCAGCACGGCCTTCCGGATGTCGGTCGACACGGTGCCGGTCTTCGGGTTCGGCATCAGGCCGCGGGGCCCGAGCACCTTACCAAGGCGGCCGACCGCACGCATCATGTCCGGCGTCGCGACGACAGCGTCGAAGTCGCTCCATCCGCCCATGATCTTCTCGACGATTTCCTCGCCGCCCACGAAGTCGGCGCCCGCTTCGGTCGCTTCCTTCTGCTTCTCGCCACCCGCGATCGCCAGCACGCGCTTGGTCTTTCCCAGGCCGTGCGGAAGAACGACGGTGCCGCGAACCATCTGATCGGCGTGCTTCGGATCGACGCCCAGCCGGAGCGTCAGTTCGACGGTCTCGTCGAACTTGGCGAACTTGATTTTCTGGACGAGCGGGATCGCGTCTTCGATCGTGTACAACCGATCGAGTGCGACCTGCGCCCGTGCGGCTTGGTACTTCTTGCCGCGTCTGCGCATGTATTACCCTCCGTGGTGCAAGCGAGCCCGTGAGGGCTCTCCCACCGTTATGACAAGGAAATGTCAGACTCCAGCTCGTCGATTTCAGATTGAAAGCCAGGCATGCCTGGCTGATTCAGTCTGCGGTCGGCGTTCTGAAATCTGCGCTACCCCTGTCGGTTTACCCGACGACGTCGAGTCCCATGGACCGGGCGGTTCCCGCCACGGTCTTGACCGCTGATTCGATCGAGTCGCAGTTCAGGTCCGGCATCTTGAGCTTGGCGATGTCCTCGACCTGCTTCGCGGTGACCGTGCCGACCTTGTTCTTGTTCGGTTCGGCAGAGCCCTTCGCGATGTTCGCTGCGCGCTTCAAGAGCACCGGCGCCGGCGGCGTCTTGGTGATGAAGGTGTACGAGCGATCCGCGTAGACGGTGACGACAACCGGGATGATGAGCCCTTCGTCCTTCGCCGTCCGCGAGTTGAAGTTCTTGCAGAAGTCCATGATGTTCACGCCCTGCGGACCGAGCGCGGTGCCGACGGGCGGCGCCGGCGTGGCCTTGCCGGCGGCGATCTGGAGCTTCACGAATGCCTGGATTTTCTTTGCCATCTCTTTAACGTCACTTGCTGGCGTCCGGCTCCCGCTGCGGGCTCAGGCCTGCACCGGCTGCTGGAGCCGGCACCACCTGAAACCTGAAGGCTGGAACCTGCGGCCCGTTAGATCTTTTCCACCTGCAGGAAGTCCAGCTCGACAGGGGTGGAACGTCCGAAAATCGTGACCATCACCTTCAGCGTGTTCTTGTCGAGGTTGACCTCGTCGACCACGCCGTTGAAGCTGGTGAACGGTCCCTCGTTGATGCGGACCTGCTCGCCCTTCTCGAACATGTACTTCGGCTTGGGCTTCTCGGCCGCCGTCTTCACCTGGGTGAGGATCTGGTCGACCTCGTCCTTGCTGAGCGGCGTCGGCTTGGCGCCGGCCCCGACAAAGCCCGTGACCTTCGGGGTGTTCTTCACCACGTGCCACGCATGGTCGGACATGTTCATCTCGACCAGGATGTAGCCCGGGAAGAAGCGCTTCGAGGTGACCACCTTGCGGCCGCCACGCATCTCGACCACATCCTCGGTGGGAATCAGCACCTCGCCGATTTCACCCTGCAGGCCGTAGGCCTGCACGCGCTGCTGCAGCGACTCAGAAACCTTCTTTTCGAAGCCCGAGTAGGTGTGGACGATGTACCACTTCTTGCCGTCGCCCGAGGGCACAGGCTCCGGCTGGGCGACTTCGCTCACTTCGCTCATGCCGCACCGAACCGGCGGAAGATCCACTGCACGAGGCTGTTGATGCCGTAGTCCAGCCCAAACAGGTACAGGCCGAAGAAGATCGACGTCAGGATGACCACGACCGTGGTCGCGTAGACTTCCTTCTGCGACGGCCAGGTGACGCGCTTCAGCTCGTTGCGCACCTCGGACAGGAACGTCCGAAAGCGCTCGAACTGCCCGCCTGCAGCTTCCTTTGCGTTATCCAGCGTCGTCGTCTGTGTGTTTGCCGCCATAGCGTCACTTCCCCGAACCAACCGTCACAATCACGCGCCGCAGGAGATGGCAGGACAGGAGGGAATCGAACCCCCAACCCCCGGTTTTGGAGACCGGTGCTCTGCCAATTGAGCTACTGTCCTACGCCTGCCTTCACAGGAACCGGTGGAACTGGCGATGGCGCGACCCGGTGAACACTCGTCACCAGCTCGCGCACGCGCGGCCCACCCCTGGCCCGAGGGCTATTTCGTTTCCTTGTGGCCCGTGTGCTTGCGGCAGAAGCGGCAGTACTTGCTGAACTCCAGCCGCTCGGTCGTCTTCTTCTTGTTCTTCGTCGTGCTGTAGTTGCGCCGCTTACAGTCGGTGCACGCCAGCGCAATGATGTCTCTCATGTTTCAAACCCTGCAGGCTCTTGGCGCTAGGCTTTCGGCGCTAGGCCAGGAAAGAGCGGCTTCCAGCCCTGGGCCTACGCGCCCGGAGCCGGAAGCCTGAAGCCCGACGTCTATTCCAGAATCTCCGTGATCGTGCCGGAGCCGACCGTACGGCCACCCTCACGAATCGCGAAGCGGGCGCCGGTCTCGAGAGCGACGGGGGTCAGGAGCTCGCCCACGATCTCGGTGTTGTCGCCCGGCATCACCATCTCAACGCCCTCCGGCAGCTTCAGCGTGCCGGTGACGTCAGTGGTGCGGATGTAGAACTGGGGACGGTAGCCGGTGAAGAACGGCGTGTGACGGCCGCCTTCTTCCTTCGACAGGACGTAGACCTGCCCCTTGAACTTGGTGTGCGGCAGGATTGAACCCGGCTTGCACAGCACCTGGCCGCGCTCGACGTCGGTCTTTTCCACGCCGCGCAGCAGCACGCCGATGTTGTCGCCAGCCTCGCCCGCGTCGAGCAGCTTGCGGAACATTTCGACGCCGGTGACGATCTTCTTCGAGGTCGGCTTGAAGCCGACGATCTCGATTTCCTCGCCGACCTTCACCTTGCCTCGCTCGACACGACCGGTCACGACCGTGCCACGACCCGAGATCGAGAACACGTCTTCGATCGGCATCATGAACGGCTTGTCCACGTCGCGCGCCGGGAGCGGCACGTAGGTGTCCAGCGCCTCCATGAGCTTCACGACGCTCTCGACGCCGGCCGGATCGCCCTGCAGCGCCTTGAGCGCCGACACGCGAACCACCGGGACATCGTCGCCGGGGAAGCCGTAGGACTTGAGCAGTTCGCGAACCTCGAGCTCGACCAGGTCGAGGAGCTCGGCGTCGTCGATCGCGTCAACCTTGTTGAGCGCCACGACGAGGTAGGGCACGTTCACCTGACGGGCGAGCAGGACGTGCTCACGGGTCTGCGGCATCGGGCCGTCGACCGCGGAGACGACGAGAATGCCGCCGTCCATCTGCGCCGCGCCGGTGATCATGTTCTTGACGTAGTCCGCGTGACCCGGGCAGTCCACGTGGGCGTAATGCCGGTTCGCCGTGGAGTACTCGACATGGCTCGTGGCGATCGTGAGAATCTTGGTGTCGTCGCGGCGGCCCTGCGACTCCGACGCCTTCGCGACTTCGTCGTACGGGATGAACTTCGCCCAGCCCTTGTCAGCGGCCACCTTCGTGAGCGCTGCGGTCAGGGTGGTCTTGCCGTGGTCGATGTGGCCGATGGTGCCCACGTTTACGTGCGGTTTGGAACGATCGAATTTCTCTTTAGCCATGTCAGCGAACCTCGCGCTCTCGTTATGCCCTTCGTCGTACTCTGGAGCCGATGACCAGGATCGAACTGGTGACCTCGTCCTTACCAAGGACGTGCTCTGCCAACTGAGCTACATCGGCCTTAACGTTTTCGTCAGTCAGCAGTCGCCTTCGACCGGGTCGTGCGTGCGAAGGCGGATGGAGCGGGAGACGGGGATCGAACCCGCGACCAACAGCTTGGAAGGCTGTGACTCTACCACTGAGTTACTCCCGCGCTTCCCCTCTACGTGCTGACGTCCGCCAGGAGCGCCCAGCGGACCTTGCTGCTTTCACTTCTCGTCGGCGTTGTCTCTCGTGCTATCTGTGGCTCGCCGACCTGAAGTTCGCCCCGACTGTCGAAGCGAGTGGTGGTGGCGAGGGAAGGATTCGAACCTTCGAAGCCGCAGGGGCGACAGATTTACAGTCTGTTGCGTTTGACCGCTTCGCTACCTCGCCAGTAGTTCTATGTGCGTGGAATCCGTGTATTTCGACGCTTACCTTGCGGACCGGACACCCAGATCGTTGGAGCTGGCGAAGGGATTTGAACCCCCGACCGGCTGATTACAAATCAGCTGCTCTACCGGACTGAGCTACGCCAGCCAGACAAAAGTAGGACTTTAGCAGGTCCCATGCCACTGGCGCAACCGCATAAATGCGTACGGTTTTCAGCCGGGCTGCCCGCGCCCGCCTCGGCCGCGCTGCCGAACCGCCTCGAACAGCGCGATTCCCGCGGCAACCGACACGTTCAGGCTATCCACATGCCCCCGCATCGGAATGGAGACCAGCCAGTCACACCGCTCTCGCACCAGGCGTCGAAGTCCGGTACCCTCGGCCCCAAGGACGATGGCGGTCGGTACTGTTAAG
>Ga0075165_1056967_pt1 | contig 14526 bp, 11 predicted proteins | sample JI61114BRNA_FD_77316 | JGI IMG/M metagenome (GOLD analysis project Ga0075165, IMG submission 77316) | Wastewater effluent complex algal communities from Wisconsin, to seasonally profile nutrient transformation and Carbon sequestration -... | ecosystem: Engineered > WWTP > Effluent > Algae...
AAAAAAAGTAGTAGGACCTGCATTAACTGGAGTTTGGGACAGATGGGAAAGTGAAGACAAATTAGTAGCTTGGGTTCAAAATTCAGGTAAATTAATTGCAAGTGGTGATCCTTATGCCAACAAGATCTTTAATGAATATAATAAATCAGTAATGCAGTCTTTTCCTACCTTAAATAAGGAACAGATTCAGAACATCTTATTGTACATTAAAAATCCAGGAGTTGCTGCTCCAGTTGCTGCAACACCTGCACCAACTGCTGGAACTGAAGCAAATACTGCTGATAGTTCTAACTGGTTGCTTTGGGCATTATTTGGATTTTTAGCAGTACTTGCAATACTATTATGGAATATAACTTCAAAATTAGATAAAGTTGTTCGTGAAAAAGCTGGCGAAGTTGTTGAAGACAAAACGATTGTTGAAAAAGTTTTCAGCAAAAAAACTTATAAAACACTTTTGTTTATTGGTTCTATACTATTGGTGTTTAATGTTTTTAATGGTGCAATTGATTTAGGTCGCTCACAAGGATATGCACCAGAACAACCAATAAAATTCTCTCATGCGTTGCACGTTGGTCAAAATCAAATTGAATGTCAATATTGCCATACTAGTGTTGAAAAAAGTAAACATGCAAGTATTCCAGGATTACAAATTTGTATGAACTGCCATAAATATGTAAAACAAGGACCAAAATATGGTACTGAAGAAATTGCTAAAATCTATGCGTCACAAGGTTGGGATCCTGATCAATCAAAATTTGTAAAAGCACCTAAAAATTTTGAATGGATTAAAATTCATAATTTACCAGATCACGTTTATTTTAATCACTCACAACATGTTAAGGTAGGTGGAATTAAATGCCAAACTTGCCATGGAAAAGTGGAAGAATATGAAGTGATGAAACAGTTTGCACCGCTTTCAATGGGTTGGTGTATCAATTGCCACCGTCAAACAGAAGTTAAATTTGCTGATAATAAATATTATTCAGTTTTCCAGAAATATCAAGATGAATTGAAAAAAGGAACAAAGGCAAAAGTTACGGTTGCAGATATTGGTGGAACAGAATGTCAAAAATGTCATTATTAATAGTGTAGATACGCTTAAGTGGTGTATTATATTTTGAAAATGAAAATAAAAAAACGTTATAACATTAAATAAATGAGTAACAAAAAATATTGGTCAAGCTTAGATGAAATGAACGAAACTCCAACATACTTGGAGCAAGCATCTAAAGAATTTAATGTAGATACAACTGCTATAGAAGAAAACAATGAAGTAGAACCTTCACGTCGTGATTTTTTAAAAGCAATGGGATTTAGTGTTTCTGTTGCTGCTTTAGCTTCTGCATGCAAAATTCCTGTAAAAAATGCAATTCCTTATACATTTGATTTAAGAAAAGCAGTTCCAGAAATAGTACCAGGTGTTGCAGAATATTTTGCTACTACCTATTGTGATGGTTCTGATTTTGCTAATTTATTAGTTAAAACTCGTGAAGGTCGACCAATTAAAATTGAAGGAAATGATGAATCGCCTTTAACGCTTGGTGGAACAAATGCTAGAATGCAGGCGTCAGTTTTAAGTTTATATGATGTAACACGATTACATAAACCTAGAAAAAACAACAAAGATGCTGATTGGAAAACAATAGATGCAGAAATTAGCCAAAAATTAGATTCAATTTCTAAAAGTGGTGGTAAGATTGCATTGGTTACTGGCTCAATTTCATCTGTTATTACTAAAAAAGCTATCGAAAAATTTTCAGCTAAATATCCAACAACAACCGTGGTTAGTTATGATGCTATTTCACAATATGCTGTTCGTAAAGCAAACCAAATTAGTTTAGGATCACCAATCATACCGTCAGTTAACTTTGATAAAGCAGATGTTATTGTTGGATTTAATACTGATTTTTTAGGTACTGGAATCTCTAATATAGAAAATGCGAAAAAATATATCGCAAATAGAATTCCAACAAAAGAAAATCCAAAAATGTCTCGCCATCACCAATTTCAGTCAACTATGACTATTACTGGTGCAACTGCTGATTATAGATATCCTATTAAACCATCTGAGGAAAAACAAGCCTTAATTAACTTATTAGCAGCTCTAGGTGGTTCTATTAGTGGTTCAAAAAACCTTAGTGGAAAAGATGCAAACGAAGGAATTGCAAAAGTTGCGAAAGAATTATTGTCAGCAAAAGGCAAATCAGTTGTAATCTCTAGTACAAATGATCTTCAAATACAATTATTAGTAAATGCAATCAATGGTACATTAGGTAACTATGGTACTGTTATAGATACTGCCAATACTTACAACTTAAAAACTGGTAATGATGAATCATTAGCAACTTTAGCTAATGATTTAAAAGCAGGTTCATATAAAGCAATCATTTTGATTGGTACTAATCCTGTTTACAATACAGCGTATTCAGAAATATTTAAAAATGCAATTAAATCTGCAGAGTTATCAGTTTCAACTGCTGACAGACCAGACGAATCAGCACAATATTGCCAATATATTGCACCAAATTCTCATTATTTAGAATCTTGGGACGTTATATCTCCAAAAACTGGATTTTACGGATTTGTTCAACCTACAATTTCACCATTATTTGATACGCGTCAAACTGCAGAATCTCTAGCTAGTTGGTTAGGTGATAATACACCAATCGCAACTGTAGTTCAGAATGAAATTACTTCTATGACAGGTGCAAATTACCAAACTGCTGTACAACAAGGTTTCTTTGGTAATGTTACTGCTGGTAGTGGTGCCTCAGCAAACGTAAGTGCATCTATTGCAGGTGTTTCAGCAGATGCTAATCCAGCTAAAGGAATGGAAGTTTTGTTCTATGAAAAAGTAGCTATTGGTGACGGAAGTTTAGCAAACAATCCTTTTTTACAAGAAATGCCTGACCCGGTTGCTAAAGTTACTTGGGACAATTATGTTTGTATTCCATATGCATTTGCAAAAGAAAAAGGAATTGACAGCATGCCTTCTGATAAGAATGTAGCTGTGGCAAAGGTTACGATTAATGGAAAATCTTTAGAATTACCTGTTGTTGTTCAATTTGGCCAAGCTGCAGGTACTTTAGCAATAGCTTTAGGTTATGGTCGCGAAAAAGCTGGAAAAGCTGGTGATTTAGTTGGAAAAAATGTTTATCCATTCTTAAAATCTTCAAATGGAATAACATCATATAACATTGATGGAGCTACAATTGAATTTATTGGTAAAACATACGAACTTGGATTAAACCAAACTTATCATACGTTAATGGAAGATAACAATCTTCCAGGACGTTCAATGAAATACAGAGGTGAAATAGTTAAAGAAACTACACTTGCAGACTACAAAAAAGACGAACATGCAGGTAACTTAGATCGTAAAGAAATTAAAGAGAAATTTTCACATTCATTATATGATGGTTATAAACCAAATGACTATAAACAAGGTCATCATTGGGGTATGGTTGTCGATTTAAATGCATGTATTGGCTGTGGTTCATGTGTTGTTTCATGTAGTATTGAAAATAACGTTCCAGTAGTTGGAAGACGACAAGTATATCGTTCACAAGAAATGCAATGGATGCGTATTGACCGTTATTACAATGGAAATCCAGACAATCCAGATGTTTCATTTCAACCAATGATGTGTCAGCATTGTAACAATGCTCCTTGTGAAAACGTTTGTCCAGTAAATGCAACGAACCACAGTTCTGAAGGATTAAACCAAATGGCTTATAACAGATGTATTGGTACAAGATATTGTGCAAATAACTGTCCATATAAAGTAAGACGTTTCAATTGGTTAGATTATCAAGGTGCAGATAGTTTTGGTAAATTTAATGATGGAAAACGCTCATTTACTGATACAGAATCTCAATCTTACATGTTTGAAGATTTAACTAGAATGGTATTAAATCCAGATGTAGTAACTCGTTCTCGTGGTGTAATTGAAAAATGTTCATTCTGTGTTCAACGAATACAAGAAGGAAAATTAGTTGCAAAAAAAGAAAATAGAACATTAAAAGATGGTGATGTGAAAACTGCTTGTCAAACAGCATGTCCAACAAATGCCATTACATTCGGTGATCAAAATAATAAAGAAAGTGTTGTTGCAAAAACATTTGAAAATAGTGGTAGAAACTACTATGTTCTAGAAGAACAGCATTTCTTATCAGCAGTTGGATATCAAGTAAAGGTTAGAAATAAAGACGAAGAACCAGCTGAGTTTTTTATTAATAAACCCAATGCGTAATAAATTAAATAATTAAAGTAGTAAAGTAAGATATAATGGCAAGTCATTTTGAATCACCACTACGCGAACCGTTAATTAACGGTAATAAAACGTATAAAGATATTACCAACGATATCGTTAGACCAACTACTGGTAAAATTCAACCTAAATGGTTGTTTTGGACTTCTGTTTCTGCAGCAGTTGCCGGTTTGTTTGTCTTCTGTATCACTTGGGAAGTTTGTTTCGGCATCGGAACTTGGGGCGCTAATAAAACAGTTGGCTGGGCTTGGGACATCACCAATTTCGTTTGGTGGATTGGTATCGGTCACGCAGGTACATTAATTTCAGCGATTTTATTATTGTTCCGTCAAAAATGGCGTACTGGTGTAAATCGTGCTGCAGAAGCAATGACAATATTTGCCGTAATTTGCGCGGGTCAATTTCCTATTTTCCACATGGGACGTGTTTGGGATGCATTTTTTATTTTTCCATATCCAAATACACGTGGTCCACTTTGGGTAAACTTTACATCACCTTTACTTTGGGACGTTTTTGCGATTTCAACTTACTTTACAGTTTCTTTATTGTTTTGGTATACAGGTTTAGTACCAGATTTTGCTACCATTAGAGATCAATCTAAAACTAAAGGAAGATGGAATTTCTATAACTTTTTATCATTCGGATGGATTGGTACAGCAAAACATTGGGAACGTTGGGAATCATTATCTTTAATTTTAGCAGGTTTATCAACTCCATTGGTTTTATCTGTACACACTATAGTATCTTTTGACTTCGCAACTTCTGTTGTTCCTGGATGGCATACGACTATCATGCCTCCTTATTTCGTTGCAGGTGCGATATTTTCTGGATTCGCAATGGTACTAACATTAATGCTAGTGGCTCGTCATGTAATGGATTTAAAAGATTATATAACACTTGCTCACATCGAATCAATGAATAAAGTAATGCTTCTTACTGGTACAATGGTTGGAATTGCTTACTTAACTGAGTTATTTACAGCATGGTATTCTGGTAATATGTATGAAAGTTACGCATTTGCTAATAGAGCAATGGGTCCATATTGGTGGTCATATTTTGGAATGATGTTCTGTAACTTAGTTTCTCCACAAGTATTTTGGTTTAGGAAATTAAGACGAAATGTTGCAGTAACTTTTGCAATGTCTATCCTAATTAATATTGGTATGTGGTTCGAACGTTTTGTAATTATCGTAACTTCATTACATAGAGATTATTTACCTTCTAGTTGGGTTTATTATTCACCAACATGGGTTGAAGTAGGTATTTTTGTTGGTACAATTGGATTATTCATGACATTGTTTTTATTGTTTTGCAGATTTTTCCCAGCTATTGCCATTGCAGAAGTAAAATCAATTTTGAAAGTATCTGGAAATCAATACAGACAAGGTCAATTAGATGAATTAAAAGATCAAAAAGTATACGATAACGTGAGTGTAGATTCAAAAAACTGGGATTAAATAATATTGTTAATAGTTATAGAGTAAAAGTTATTTGCTTATTGCTTACTTCTAAATACTAAAAGATATGAGTGAAATTAAAAAATATTTAGTAGGAATGTTCGACGACGACGACGTTTTGTTGCATGCTGTTGAACATGTTCGACATGCTGGGTATGATATTACAGACGTATACACACCATTTCCAGTTCATGGTTTAGAGCATAAAATGGGATTGGAGCCAACTAGAATTCATACAGCTGGTTTCTTCTTTGGTGCTACTGGTTTAACAGTTGCATTAAGTATGATAACATTCATTAATAAATTTAATTACCCTTCAGATTTTGGTGGTAAACCAAATTGGGCTTTGTTAGCATATGTACCAATCACTTTTGAACATACTGTACTATTTGCTGCAATTGGAATGACCGTATCATTTTACTATTTATGCAAATTGTGGCCTGGTAAAAAACCTATCATAATTGATGAAAGAACAACTGACCACCTGTTTGCAATGACATTTGAGTTAGACAAAAACAAAGATTCAAATTATATTAATGCAGTTTCTGAATTATTAAAAAAAGAAGGTGCAATTGAAGTTTATCAAAAAGAAGTATAATATCATGTTAAAAAAATATTTAATCATACTATTGACAGTTGTTATTGGGTTTTCTTCTTGTATCAGAAGTACTCAACAACCTGGAAGACAATACATGGCTGACATGGTGAATGCAATTCCATACGAAGCTGGATCTGCTAACCCTATTTATAGAGACGGTAAAACAAATCAGTTAGCGCCTGCAGGTAGTGTTGCTCGTGGAAAATATTTATATCCTTTAGCTGATACTGAATATATAAAAGCAGCTTCTTTAATTACAAACCCTTTTGTTTTTACAAAAGATGAAATTGAAGGTGAGGCCAAACATTTATATACAGTAAATTGTGCTATTTGTCATGGTGATAAAGGTGATGGTCAAGGTCATTTAGTTCAAATTGATAAATTTCCACCACCACCATCTTATCTGAATGAACCTTTATTGTCATTATCAGACGGTCAAAGATATCATACTTTAATGTATGGTAAAAATATGATGGGCTCTTACGCAAGTCAATTAAACCATAGAGAAAGATGGCTAGTATTGAGTTATGTGAAATCTTTACAGAATGCAAGCAAACCATCAGCAACAACAGTGAAAACAGATTCAACAAAAACAAAATAAAGACACTCGCAATGAATACATACGTTTTTGATTCGAGCACACAGAAAAAGTTGTTTATATCTTTCGGAATTGGAGTTCTGTTATTGATATTAGGCATATTCTTTTCAGGTAGCAGTAAAACAAAAGAAGAACACACTAGCGTTGCTAAAACGGAAGTAGTTGCTAAAGCTAGCAACCATGAATCAACTGAAACACATGAGGCAGAAGCTGGTCATGGACATCATGCTGAAGCTTCAGTTAGTTTACTAGTAAAAGCAAATATTTACAGTTTGTTTTATTTTGGATTTTATATTGCCATTGCAGCGCTGTTTTTCTTATCAGCAACTAACATAGCTTGGGGTGGCTGGCAAGTATCATTCCAAAAAATCCCATTGGCTATTTCTACTACAGTGGTATTCTTCTTAATTTGTCTATTCACTATGTTTATATTCTTTAAACACGATATTTTCGAATGGACACACGACTATTTATACGATCCAAAAGATCCACGTTTTGACGCATTATTAGCTCTTAAACATGGCGATTTTTTAAGTATGAATTGGTTTTGGTCTTTCAATATAGTTATTGCTTTTTCTGCAGTGTTTCTTGTATATAAATGGTGGAAAACATTAACAGAAATGGATACTAATCCATCTATTAAACTATTTTCATCCAGCAGATTATTTGCTGCTATTTCAATTGTAGTTATTTCTTTCGTAATTAATACATTTGCAACTTGGTATTGGTCAATGTCAATACAACCACATTGGTATAGTACGATGTTTACTTGGAATACAATGGCTGGTGCTGCTGTAACCATGTTATCTATTGTAATTATCCTTATACATTTCTTAAAAAGCAAAGGTTATTTGCCAAATGTAAATGTTAATCATGAACACGATGTAGCTAAATTAATGTTTGCTATCAGTGTGTTTTGGATGTATACTTTCTTTTCACAATATATGCTAATTTGGTATGCAAATATTCCAGAAGAAACGGAGTTTTTCCGTTTAAGAAGAAATACAGATAACTACGGGTTTTTGTTCCACTTTGCCATTATTTGTAATTTCGTTTTACCTTTCTTTATTCTAATGAAACGTAATTCTAAAAGAAGTAGAACAACTACGTTAATTGCAGCATTTATTATTATTTTTGGACAATTTGCATGGTTTTTCTTAATGAATTGCCCAATGTTATTGCCTAAAAATGGTTTTGGAATTGTAAGTATTGGTTTATTATTAATGATTGGAAGTATATTTGGATACTTAGTACTCTTGATGTTATCTAAAATTAAAGATTTAGAATCAAGTACACATCCTTATGTAAAAGAAAGTTATAAGCATCATATCTAAAAATTAAAGAAACATGTCTATATTATTAGGAATTCTGACGATTATATTGCTGTACATTGTAGTAGTGCAGATAGGAAAAGCTTCAGACCTTATAAAGGAATTGAAAGTTGGTGAACAGGAAGATCACAGTAAAGGTGCTTTGTTTTTGTCTCTTATAGGTTTTGGAATATTAATTTACTCTATACTATCTTCATATTTTTATAAAGATATGATTTTACCTAAACCAGCATCTCAAGAAGGTGTTTGGATTCAACAATTAATCACAGTAACATTAGTTATTACAGGTGTGGTTTTTGTTATTACTCAAGCTATTCTATTTTGGTTTGTATATAAATATCACTATAAATCTGACAGAAAAGCATACTTCTATCCACACAATAATACATTGGAAGTTGTTTGGACTGTTATTCCAGCAATTGTTCTAACAGTATTAATTGGCGTAGGTATTTGGAGATGGTACACAATTTTTAATGTGTTTAAAGGTCGTCCAAGAGATGTAGTAGAAGTTGAAGTAACAGGAAAACAATTCGCATGGATTTTGCGTTATCCAGGTAAAGATGGAAAATTGGGAAAACGTGATTTTACATTGGTAAATGGTGATAACGAATTAGGTATAGATTGGAATGACCCAGCAAGCCATGATGATTTTATTGCTGATGAATTAGTATTGCCTAAAGGTAAAACTGTATATGCAAATATTGGTGCTTTAGATGTAATCCACGATTTCTTTTTACCGCAAATGCGTATAATGATGGATGCGGTTCCAGGTGTGCCAACTTCATTTTGGTTTAAACCAACTATTACTTCTGCTGAAATGAAAGTAATCACTAAAAACCCAAATTATGAATATGTGTTAGCATGTAATAAATTATGCGGTTCTGGTCATTACAATATGCAAAAAAAAGTTCGAGTGTTAGAATTGCCTGAATATCAAAAGTGGTCAGATGAACAAAAATCATACTATCAAACAGTTGTAAAACCAGCGATGGATGAAGGAACTTATAAAGTAAATAGCAGCTCTATTCCACAAGAAAGTGCAGGTAAAGTAACAGAAGGCGAACCTACTGTTAGTTCTGAAAATACAGCTGGTTTCAATCAAAAATTATCAAATGGTTTTGAGTTAGAAGGTGCAAAAGCAGCTGGTGTAGAAGAAAAGATTATTGAGTTTATTAAAAGTGATAAAGCTATTTCTAAAGACCTTTGGTTTTCATTCGATAGATTATTATTCGAAAATGGAAAAGCAACTTTGATTCCATCTTCTCAAGAACAATTAAAAAATGTTGCAGAAATTTTAAAAGCATTTCCTTCAGTTGAAATCAAGTTAGGTGGATATACAGATAACGTAGGAAAGCCAGAATCTAATCAAAAACTTTCAGCCGATAGAGCAAGCATGGTTATGAATGAATTGGTAAAATTAGGTATAGCTTCTTCAAGATTAAAATCAGAAGGTTATGGCGAACAATATCCAATTGCTTCTAATACTACTGATGCAGGTCGTCAGCAAAATAGAAGAATTGATATCAGAGTTACAAAAAAATAATTTTAAAAATTAAGCACTCAAAATCCTTTATATGGAAACTTTACATACTGTAACCGAACAACATGCTCACGCAACCGCGCATGGTCACGACGGTGGACATCATCATACAGAAACTTTTATTTCTAAATATATATTCAGTTTAGACCACAAAACTATCGGAAAACAATTCTTAATCACTGGAATGGTTTGGGCCGTAATTGGTGGTTTATTTTCTGTTTTATTTCGTATACAACTAGGTTGGCCTGATGAAACTTTTCCATTTTTAGAAAGAATGTTTGGCGCTTGGTATACTGATGGTAAATTAAATCCAGAAGCATACTATTCATTAATTACTATGCATGGTACCATCATGGTGTTTTTTGTATTAACTGCTAGTTTGAGCGGTACATTCGCAAATGTATTAATTCCGTTACAATTAGGTGCACGTGATATGGCTTCTCCTTTAATGAATGCATTATCATACTGGTTTTTCGTAATTTCAGGCATTATAATGTTTTCTTCATTGTTTTTACCAACAGGTGCTGCATCTGCTGGTTGGACAATTTATCCGCCATTAAGTGCCTTACCTCAAACCTCACCTGGTTCAGGTGATGGTATGACGCTTTGGTTAATATCAATGGTTTTATTCGTAGTTTCTACATTATTAGGTGGTTTAAATTATGTTTCAACTATTTTAAATATGCGTACTAAAGGTATGAGTTTATTTAAAATGCCATTGACAGTTTGGGCTCTATTCTTTACAGCAATTATCGGTATTTTATCGTTTCCTGTTTTAGTTTCAGGTGTAGTATTACTTATATTTGATAGAACATTAGGAACAAGTTTCTATCTATCACATATAGTAATCGGTGGTGTTCCACAACCTTATGCTGGTGGTTCTCCAATATTATTCCAACATTTGTTTTGGTTCTTAGGCCATCCAGAAGTTTATATCGTTATTTTACCAGCAATGGGTATGGTTTCTGAAATTCTAGCTGTACATGCTCGTAAACCAATCTTTGGATATAAAGCGATGATTTTTTCTATTTTAGGTATAACAATTTTAGGTTTCATTGTTTGGGCTCACCATATGTTTATGGCTGGTATCAATCCGTTCTTAGGATCTGTATTTACTTTCTTTACTTTATTAATTGCAATTCCTTCTGCAGTTAAAGTATTTAACTGGATTACTACTATTTGGAAAGGAAATTTACATATTACAGCACCTTTTCTATTTGCTGTTGGTTTTGTATCTATGTTTATTTCAGGTGGTTTAACAGGTATTTGGTTAGGTAATTCAACAATTGATATTCAATTACATGATACGTATTTTGTTGTAGCACATTTTCATATTGTAATGGGTATTGCAGCATTCTTTGGTATGTTCGCAGGTATCTATCATTGGTTTCCACGTATGTTCGGAAGAATGATGAACACAAATCTAGCTTATATACATTTTGCAATTACATTTATTGGTTCTTATTTAATATTTTGGCCAATGCATTTCCAAGGTCTAGCAGGTGTTCCTCGTAGATATTATACTAATAATAACTTCGAAATTTTTGCAGTTTTCAATGGTATGAATAAAGTAATTAGTATTGCTGCAATTATTGTGTTTTTAGCTCAACTTTTATTTTTAGTGAATTTCTTTTGGAGTATTTTTAAAGGTAAAAAATCATCACAAAATCCTTGGAATGCAAATACATTAGAATGGACTTCACCAGTAGAAGGTATTCACGGTAATTGGCATGGTGATATTCCAGAAGTTCACAGATGGGCATACGATTACAGTAGACCAGGCAACGAATCTGACTTTATTCCTCAAAATGTTCCGCTAACAGAAAAAGAAAAAACAGAAGCAGATCATTAATAGTATTATATAAAATGAATACAAAAGTTGTAAATAACAGTCAGTTGTCTTTCTTTAAAATACTTTCATTAAAGTTGAAAGATATTATGGAATTGACAAAATTAAGACTTTCATTGTTAGTTGTTTTCTCTGCTATTATGGCATATTTATTAGCTATTGAAACTGCTGTAGTTTGGTCAAATGTGTTTTTTTTATTTCTTGGTGGATTTTTAGTAACTGCATCTTCCAATACGGTTAATCAAATTATTGAAAAAGATTTAGATAAATTGATGACAAGAACTCAAAATCGTCCTTTGCCAGCTGGTAGAATGAGACTTGTAGAAGCATATATGATAGCAGGTATTACTGGCGTAAGTGGCATACTTATTTTAGCTTTTTATTTTAATACTTTAAGTGGTTTATTAGGTGCATTAGCATTGATTTCTTACGCTTTCATATATACACCATTTAAAAGAATAAGTCCAGTTTCTGTATTTATAGGTGCAATTCCTGGCTCTATTCCATTGTTAATTGGTTACACAGCTGCTTCAGGTACCATTGGTACCATTGGAATTGTATTATTTACTATTCAATTCTTTTGGCAAATTCCACATTTTTGGTCTATCGCATGGTTATTAGATGAAGACTATAAAAAAGCTGGCTATTTTTTATTACCATCAAATGAAGGCAAAACTCGTAATACTGCATTGCAAAATATTCCATATTTAATTGGCTTATTAGCAGTTAGCACTTTACCATACATATTAAATATTTCGGGAATTGCATCTTTAATTGTTTCCTTAATTGCTGGAATTTATTTCTTAAGTGCTGGAATTCAATTAGCTACTGATTTAACAGATAAAAGTGCTCGAAAATTAATGTTCGCGTCTTTTATTTATTTGCCTATCGTTTTTCTTGCATTAGTAATAGATAAAATATAATGAGTTTGAGTGTAACATATAATAAAACAAAATTTGGCAACCAAGGTGCTCAGCGTTTCACAATGTGGATGGCAATTGTTTCTATTATGATGACATTTGGTGGTTTTACCAGTGCATTCATTGTTCGTAAAGGCGCTGGTGGTGCTTGGTCATCTTTTACAATGCCATCAATTTTTAACGTTTCAACCTTAATGATATTGTTAAGTAGTATGTCACTAATTGTTGCACACATTTCTAATAAAAAAGGAAATAAAATAATGACAGCTGTTGGATTATTTACAACTACTTTCTTAGGAATATTATTTTGCGCTTTTCAAGTGACAGGTTGGTCACAATTAACTAATCAAGGTATATATTTGTCTTACAATCCAAATCCAGCAGGTCCATTCTTTTATGTAATTACAGCATTTCATGCATTACACGTGATTTGTGGATTACTTTTCATGATTGTGGCAACCACTCGTTCGTTATTTAAGTTACGTCAACCAACAAGTACAGAAATTATTACAGAATTAGAAAATACAGAAAAAGGAAGATTTGCAATCAGAACAGATTTATTGTCTATGTATTGGCATTTTATGGGTTTGTTGTGGTTATATCTATTCATTTTTTTATCTTTAAATTTAAATCATTAATCGAATAAAGCTCAACCAATGGCAGAAGTTTTAGAAATAAAAGAGCATCATACAGTTCATCAACTACCAACGGCAGATAATGGCGAAGGTGGCGAAAAATCACCGATGAATATTAGCTATGGAAAGACCATGATGTGGTATTTCTTATTGTCTGATGCATTTACATTTTCAGCATTCTTAATAGCATACGCATGCTTAAGATTGGGGCACAAATGGTGGCCAAATCCAAATGATGTATTTAATGCAATGCCTTTTATGGGGCACCATAAAATTCCAATGGGTTTCGTTTCCATCATGACATTTATTCTGATTATGAGTTCTGTTTTTGTAGTACGTGCTGTACAAGAAGGACATAGAATGAATAAAAAAGGTGTAATGTATTGGATGTTTTGGGGAATTTTAGGTGGTGCTGCATTTTTAGGTTGTCAAGCTTGGGAATGGCAACATTTGTTAGCAGAAGGTATGCGTCCGTTTTATAATGTTTTTTATGAAGGTAAAGATGGTTTAACCACACTCTGGAATGTACACGAACAAGGAAAACCTTTATTTTCGCCAGGTCCAGTTGCTTTTGGTGCTTTGTTTTTTGGTATCACAGGTTTTCACGGTTTCCACGTATTTACTGGTGTTTGCTTAAATATTTGGGGTTTCTTTGCAACAGCTAATGGTACTTTTGAGAAACGTGGCCACTATGAAATGATTGAAAAATTAGGTTTATACTGGCACTTTGTAGATTTAGTTTGGGTATTCGTATTCTTAGCTTTTTACTTAATGTAACAAAATTCATTAATAACTAATTCAATAAAAATCTAATTAAAATATATCATGAGCGATCATCAATTAACAGAAGAAGAGTATAAAGCACAAGTAGCTGGTGTTTGGAAAGTAACTGTTATTTTATCAATAGTTACAGTTGTAGAAGTAGCAGCTGCTTTAATTCTTGGACCACATTTGCCTAAATGGATTATGAATCCATTTTATGCAATCGCATCTATTGCTAAAGCATTTTTTATTATTGGTGAATTTATGCACCTAAAATACGAAAAACGTGTTTTTATGTTGTCACTTGGATTACCTTTATTTTTTCTTCTATGGGCAATTATAGCATTTGGCGTTGAAGGAAACTATTTGCACAAATTACTTTACTTGATAAAGTAATTTTGTTACTATCTACAAATGACAACTTCTTCTAAAAGACCGTTTTTATTATCAATACTACTTTTGTTTGTTTTCCCAGTAATTTTTTTGCTGGTATTTATGCGTTTACATAAAGATGCACCTAAGCTCGATACGCAGCATGTTTTACCTATTTATGGTCCTAGAACTCC
>Ga0075165_1080194_pt1 | contig 13886 bp, 27 predicted proteins | sample JI61114BRNA_FD_77316 | JGI IMG/M metagenome (GOLD analysis project Ga0075165, IMG submission 77316) | Wastewater effluent complex algal communities from Wisconsin, to seasonally profile nutrient transformation and Carbon sequestration -... | ecosystem: Engineered > WWTP > Effluent > Algae...
TGATATTTGGCAGGTGCTCTGAACAAACAGCAATGCGATCATTGCGTAGTGTTCAAGCATTACAGTACTCCCGATTGGGGAGTAAACGTAACTAGGTGCAAAGGCATTCTCCATGTAAATGGTATGAAAGCCCTTGTTTATTTTTGCTCTTTTTTGCTCTTTGAGGCTTTGATTTATGAGTAATCAAAGGATTCGCATCCGTCTGAAAGCGTTCGATCACCGTTTGATCGATCAGTCAACTATGGAAATCGTTGACACAGCTAAGCGTACGGGCGCACAGGTTCGTGGTCCTATTCCACTTCCTACTCGCCAGGAACGTTTCACTGTATTGATTTCTCCTCACGTCAATAAAGATGCACGTGATCAGTACGAAATCCGTACCCACAAGCGTTTAATCGACATCGTTGAGCCAACAGAAAAGACTGTTGACGCACTGATGCGTTTAGATCTGCCTGCTGGCGTTGACGTTCAAATCAGCCTGGGCTAATCAGACAGGTTTTTAGAGAGGTTTAGGATATGGCTATCGGTCTAATCGGTCGTAAAGTGGGCATGACTCGCATCTTCACTGAAGATGGCGTATCAATCCCAGTAACCGTAATCGAAGCAACACCAAACCGCGTTACTGCCATTAAAACGCAAGACGTTCATGGCTATAGCGCACTGCAAGTGACTGCTGGCACTGTTAAGGCTTCACGCCTGAACAAACCAGACGCTGGTCAATTTGCAAAAGCTGGTGTTGAAGCCGGTCGTGGCTTGTGGGAATTCCGCCTGCAAGACAACGAAGGTGCTGACATTCAAGTTGGCAGCGAGATTACTGTTGAAGTTTTCGCAGAAACGAAAAAAGTTGATGTCGTAGGCACATCAAAAGGTAAAGGTTTTGCCGGTACTGTTAAGCGCTGGAATTTCCGTACTCAGGATGCTACTCACGGTAACTCTCTGTCACACCGTGTACCAGGTTCAATTGGTCAAAACCAATCACCAGGTAAAGTATTCAAAGGTAAAAAAATGGCCGGACACATGGGTGCCGAGCGTGTAACTGTCCAATCTTTGGAAGTTGTACGTGTTGACGCAGCACGCAACATCCTGTTAGTGAAGGGCGCTGTCCCTGGTGCTATCGGTGGTGATGTGATTGTTAAACCAGCGGTCAAAGGCTAACGTCTGGAGGAGATGAGTGATGGAATTAGCATTAAGAGACGCTAAAGGCGTTCTTGAAGTTTCCGAAGCTACCTTTGGACGTGAGTTCAACGAAGCATTGGTACATCAGGTTGTAGTTGCTTACGCAGCTGGTGCCCGTCAAGGTACACGTGCTCAACTGACACGTTCAGAAGTACGCGGTGGCGGTAAGAAGCCATGGCGCCAGAAGGGTACAGGTCGTGCTCGTGCTGGTACAATCCGTAGCCCAATTTGGCGCGGCGGTGGTGTGACATTTGCGGCTAAGCCACAAGATCACAGCCAAAAAGTTAACAGAAAGATGTATCGCGGCGCGATCATGAGCATTCTTTCTGAATTAGTTCGTCAAGACCGTTTATTGGTTGTTGAAAACTTCAATGTTGAAACTCCAAAAACTCAAGAATTGGCAGCTAAATTAAAAGCGATGGAACTGAAAGATGTTCTGATCGTTACTGACGAAGTTGACGAGAACCTGTTCTTATCAGCTCGCAACCTGTACAAGGTTGACGTGCGTGATGTTCACGGTATCGACCCTGTCAGCTTAATCGCCTTCGACAAAGTGTTGATGACTGCCGCTGCAGTTAAACAAATCGAGGAGATGTTAGCATGATCCGTGAAGAACGTTTACTGAAGGTTATTCTGGCTCCGCACGTATCTGAAAAGAGCACGATCGCGGCAGAAACCAACAACACAGTCGTGTTCAAAGTAGCAACTACAGCCACTAAAGCAGACGTTAAAGCTGCCGTTCAGAAATTGTTCGAAGTGGAAGTTGTAGGTGTTCGCACTGTTAACGTTAAGGGTAAGACCAAGCGCACAGGTATGCGCACTGGCCAACGTAGCGATTGGAAAAAAGCTTACGTTACTCTTAAAGAAGGCAGCGAGCTCGGTCTAGTTGGCGGCGCTGAGTAATAAGAGGAGTTAGGAAATGGCACTTGTTAAGTGTAAACCTACGTCACCAGGTCGTCGCCACGTATTAAAAGTGGTCAACCCAGACCTGCACAAAGGCGCACCATATGCTCCTTTGTTAGAAAAGAACAACAAGACCGGTGGTCGTAACAACCACGGTCGTATTACGACTCGTCATATCGGTGGTGGCCATAAACAGCATTACCGTCTGGTTGACTTCAAGCGTAATAAAGACGGTATCCCAGCTAAAGTTGAGCGTCTGGAATACGATCCAAACCGCACTGCAAACATCGCTCTGGTGTTGTACGCAGACGGCGAACGTCGTTATATCCTGGCACCAAAAGGCTTAAAAGCTGGTGATGTAGTTCAGTCAGGTATGGATTCACCAATTAAATCTGGTAACACCATGCCACTGCGCAACATCCCAGTGGGTCAAATCGTTCACAACATCGAATTGAAGCCTGGTAAAGGCGGCCAATTAATGCGTTCAGCTGGTGCATTCGCCCAGATCCTGGCGCGTGACGGTGCTTATGTCACTCTGCGTTTACGCAGCGGTGAAATGCGCAAAGTCCTGGCTGACTGCCGTGCAACCATCGGTGAAATCGGCAACGCCGAACACATGCTGCGCCAATACGGTAAAGCAGGTGCTATGCGCTGGCGCGGTGTACGCCCAACAGTTCGTGGTGTTGTAATGAACCCGGTAGACCACCCTCACGGTGGTGGTGAAGGTAAAACTTCTGGTGGCCGTCATCCGGTTACACCATGGGGCGTACCAACCAAGGGTTACAAAACACGTTCTAACAAGCGTACTGACAAGTTCATTGTCCGTCGTCGTGACAAATAATTTAATGTGAGGAAATGCCATGCCACGTTCTCTCAAGAAAGGTCCATTTATCGACCTTCACTTGCTGAAGAAGGTAGAGAAAGCGTTGGAAAGCGGTGACAAGAAGCCTATTAAGACTTGGAGCCGTCGTTCAATGATCATTCCACAAATGATCAGTTTGACCATCGCTGTCCATAATGGTCGTCAACATGTACCAGTATTAGTCTCGGAAGAGATGGTTGGTCACAAGTTAGGTGAATTTTCACCAACTCGTACTTACCGTGGTCATGCAGCCGACAAAAAGGCCAAGAAACGCTAAGGGGTAAATAAATGCAAGCATTAGCAAAACATAAATTTGCCCGTTCATCTGCTCAGAAAACTCGTTTGGTCGCTGATCAAATTCGTGGTCTGTCAGTTGGAAAGGCGTTGGATGTTTTAACCTACAGCCCGAAAAAAGCTGCTGAATTGGTTAAAAAGGTTCTTTTATCAGCCATTGCGAACGCAGAACACAATGAAGGCGCCGATATCGACGCACTGAAAGTGAAAACTGTGTTTGTTGACGAAGGTCCGTCAATGAAGCGGATCAAGCCACGCGCTAAAGGTCGTGCAGACCGTATCGTCAAGCGTACCAGTCACATTACTGTGATTGTTGCTGATAACTAGGAGTGAGAAATGGGACAGAAAGTACATCCTAATGGTATTCGCCTAGGTATCACTAAGCCTTGGAGCTCAACTTGGTACGCGAATACAAAAGACTTCCCGGATTTCCTGGTTGGTGACTTTAAAGTTCGTCAGTACCTGACGAAAGAATTGAAAGCCGCTTCAGTAAGCCGGATCGATATTGAACGTCCTGCGAAAAGCATCCGTGTGACTATTCACACTGCGCGTCCAGGCGTGATTATCGGTAAAAAAGGTGAAGACGTTGAGAAACTGCGCAAAGCTGTAGCGACTATCGCTGGCGTGCCTGCACAGATCAATATTTCTGAAATCCGTAAGCCAGAATTAGATGCCAAATTAGTTGCTGACTCTATCAGCAGCCAGCTTGAACGTCGTGTTATGTTCCGTCGCGCTATGAAGCGTGCAGTACAAAACGCAATGCGTTTAGGCGCTAAAGGTATCAAAGTTCAGGTTTCTGGTCGTTTAGGTGGTGCAGAAATCGCCCGTGACGAGTGGTACCGTGAAGGCCGTGTGCCTCTACACACTCTGCGTGCAGATATCGACTACTCAACATCAGAAGCTTTAACTACTTACGGTATCATTGGTGTTAAGGTTTGGATCTTCAAAGGCGAGATCCTGGGTGGTTTACCACTGGCCAACAACAATAACGCCAACAACGACAAACAGCCTAAGGCGCCGAAAAAACCGGCTCCACGTAAGGCTAAGTAGGAGTATTGAGCGATGTTGCAACCAAAACGTACTAAATTTCGTAAAGTGCACAAAGGCCGTAACCGTGGCTTAGCCCATGTTGGCGATAAAGTCAGCTTCGGTACTTATGCACTGAAATCAGTAGAACGTGGTCAAATGACTTCACGTCAAATCGAATCAGCACGTCGTGCCATGACTCGTGCCGTTAAACGTGTTGGTAAAATCTGGATCCGTGTGTTCCCAGACAAGCCAATGACGGAAAAGCCACTCGAAGTTCGTATGGGTAGTGGTAAAGGTAGCGTGGAATACTGGGTTTGCCAGATCAAGCCTGGTAAAGTCCTGTATGAGATGGACGGTGTGTCGGAAGAATTGGCTCGTCATGCTTTTGCATTGGCGTCTGCTAAACTTCCATTTAAGACAACCTTTGTAACGCGGACGGTATTGTGATGAAAGCCAGCGAACTGAAAGCAAAAAGCGTAGAAGAGTTAAACGCTGAATTACTGGGTCTGTTACGTGAGCAGTTCAACCTGCGCATGCAAGCAGCTACAGGTCAGTTAGCTCAGACTCATTTGCTGAAAACGGTGCGTCGCGATATCGCGCGTGTTAAGACCATCTTAACCGAGAAGGCAGGTGCGTAATGAGCGAAAAAAACACCCGTACTTTGCAAGGTAAAGTAGTTAGCAACAAAATGGACAAGTCTATCGTTGTTGCTATCGAACGTAACGTGAAACACCCAATCTATGGGAAGTTCATCACGCGTACTACCAAACTGCACGTACACGACGAAACTAACCAATGCAACGAAGGCGACATCGTGACTATTCGCGAATGCCGTCCTCTGTCTAAGACAAAATCTTGGACTTTAGTAGCGGTTGTTGAGTCTGCATCTTAATTCTTCGGAGTTTGGATGAAAAAAAGGCGGCCCTTTTTTGGGCCGCTTTTATTTTGAGCTACCACTTTTCAAAAAGGGCTGTTATAATCACGCGCCCTTTCGTATGGGGTAGTTTATAGTCGAAAGCAGCGTAACTCATTTCGGGTTACATGTAGTGGAATAGCGGAGCACTAAGATGATCCAGATGCAATCTATGCTGGAAGTCGCAGACAACAGCGGCGCGCGCAGCGTAATGTGTATTAAGGTCTTAGGTGGTTCGCATCGCCGTTATGCAGCAATCGGTGACGTTATCAAGATCACTGTCAAGGAAGCAATTCCTCGCGGTAAGGTCAAAAAAGGTGACGTTCTGAATGCTGTGGTGGTGCGTACACGCAAAGGCGTACGCCGTCAGGACGGTTCTTTGATCCGTTTTGATCGCAATGCAGCAGTGTTGTTAAACAACAAGCTGGAACCGATCGGCACACGTATTTTTGGACCGGTTACTCGCGAACTTCGTGGTGAAAAATTCATGAAGATCGTTTCTCTGGCCCCAGAAGTACTGTAAGGAGTCACCATGGCTAGTAAAATCCGTCGTGATGACGAGGTTGTTGTTCTTACTGGTAAGGACAAAGGTAAGCGCGGTACAGTTACTAAAGTTTTAGTTGCTGAAGGTCGTGTTTATGTTTCAGGCGTGAACCTGGTTAAAAAACATCAGAAGCCGGTACCGGCCCTGAATACACCAGGTGGCATTGTCGAGAAAGAAGCCTCAATTCACGTATCAAACGTAGCGATTTTCAACCCTGCCACTGGCAAGGCGGATCGCGTTGGTTTCCGAGTTGAAGATGGCAAGAAAGTTCGCTTCTTCAAATCGAATAATGAAAAAATCTAACGAGCTATTGGAGTAATACGATGGCGAAACTGCATGAAATTTATAAAGACACAGTAGTTCCTGAGCTGTTTAAACAGTTCGGCTACACTAGCGTCATGCAAGTCCCTCGGATTGTCAAAATCACACTCAATATGGGTGTTGGTGAAGCTGTTGCTGATAAGAAAGTTTTAGATCACGCTGTAGCAGATTTAACTGCTATCTCTGGCCAAAAGCCATTGGTGACTAAAGCTCGCAAATCAGTAGCTGGTTTCAAAATCCGTGAAGGCTACCCTATTGGTGCTAAAGTGACCCTGCGCGGCGAGCGTATGTGGGATTTCCTCGAACGTCTGGTATCTATCGCTATTCCGCGTATCCGTGACTTCCGTGGTGTAAATCCTAAATCGTTCGACGGTCGTGGTAACTACAGCATGGGCGTTCGTGAGCAAATCATTTTCCCTGAAATCGAATACGATAAAGTTGATGCGGTACGTGGTTTAGATATCACTATCACAACAACAGCTCGTACTGATGACGAAGGGCGTGCATTACTTGCCGCGTTTAACTTCCCATTCAAGAAATAAGGTGTAGGGTCATGGCAAAACAATCAATGAAAGCACGTGAAGCAAAGCGTGCAGTACTGGTAGCCAAATACGCTGAGCAACGTCATGCACTTAAGGACGCTATTGCTAACCCGGCAACTTCTGACGAAGACCGTTGGGCAGCAGTTCTGAAGTTACAGTCGTTACCGCGTGATTCAAGCCCTGCCCGTCAACGTAATCGTTGTCGTGTAACAGGTCGTCCTCACGGTTACCTTCGTAAATTCGGCATGAGCCGGATCAAGGTACGTGAAGCAGCGATGCGCGGTGAAATTCCTGGCCTTCGTAAGGCTAGCTGGTAAGAATCACGGGAGTAACAGCTATGAGCATGCAAGATCCAGTAGCGGATATGTTTACTCGCATCCGCAACGGCCAAGCTGCCAAAAAGTTTGCGGTTAAGATGCCATCTTCTAAATTGAAGGTTGCTATCGCGAAAGTATTAAAAGACGAAGGTTACATCGAAGATTTCGCTGTTTCTGCAGATGTTAAAGCAGAACTGGAAGTTACTTTAAAGTATTTCCAAGGCAAATCAGTTATTGAAACTATCGATCGTGTTAGCCGGCCAGGTCTGCGTATCTATAAGAAACGCGGCGAATTACCAAAAGTAATGGGCGGTTTAGGTGTGGCTATCGTGTCTACATCTAAAGGGCTAATGACTGACCGTGCCGCGCGCAAGGTTGGTATCGGTGGCGAAATCATCGGCTACGTAGCGTAACGGAGGTAGTAATCTATGTCTCGTGTTGCTAAAGCCCCCATCGCCCTTCCATCAGGTGTGACTGTCACACTGAATGGCCAGAACGTGGCGATTAAAGGCAAAAACGGCGAGTTGACGTTAAACGTTAACGCTGCAGTTGAAATCGTAGTGGAAGGTAACGTAATCCGTACCAATCCACGTGACGGTTTCGAAAACGCAGACGCACAAGCGGGTACCGCTCGCGCGTTATTGAACAACCTGGTTGTTGGTGTATCTGAAGGTTACACTCGCAAACTGGAATTAGTTGGTGTTGGTTACCGTGCAAAAGCAGAAGGTAAGGTATTAAACCTGAGCCTTGGCTTTTCTCACCCGGTTGCGTTTGCAGTTCCTGAAGGAATTACAATCGAAACCCCTTCTCAAACAGAAGTGTTGGTGAAAGGTGCTGACAAGCAATTAGTTGGTCAAGTCGCTGCTAACATCCGCGCGTACCGTAAACCAGAGCCTTACAAAGGCAAAGGTGTTCGTTACGCTAATGAAAACGTGCGTCGTAAAGAAGCGAAGAAAAAGTAGGGTAGGACGATGGATAAGAAACTTGCTCGTCTGCGCCGCGCTAAACGCGTTCGCAGAAATATTATCGAACAAGGTGCGAATCGCTTGGTTGTACACCGTACGCCACGTCACATCTATGCCCAGCTTATCGCACCAAATGCTGAAGTGATTGCGGCTGCTTCTACTGTTGAAGCTTCAATCAAAGAATCGCTGAAGTACACCGGTAACGTTGACGCAGCGAAAGCTGTGGGTAAAGCGATTGCTGAACGTGCACAGGCTAAAGGCGTAACTAAAGTTGCCTTTGACCGTAGCGGTTTCCAGTATCATGGTCGTGTACAGGCATTAGCCGACGCGGCGCGTGAAGCCGGTCTTCAATTCTAGGAGTAGATCATGGCTAACGTAGAAGCAAAACAACAATCTGACTTACAAGAGAAGCTGGTTGCTGTTAATCGTGTGTCTAAAGTTGTTAAGGGTGGTCGGATTTTCTCCTTCACCGCTCTGACAGTTGTAGGCGACGGTAACGGCCGTGTTGGCTTCGGTTACGGTAAAGCACGCGAAGTTCCAGCTGCTATTCAAAAAGCAATGGAAAAAGCGCGCCGTAACATGACTCAAGTTGAGTTAAAAGGTAACACCCTTCATCACCCGGTTAAAGGTGTACACGCTGGTTCTAACGTGTATATGCAACCGGCTTCTGAAGGTACTGGTATTATCGCCGGTGGTGCAATGCGCGCTGTGTTAGAAGTAGCTGGCGTACAAAACGTATTGTCAAAGTGCTACGGCTCAACTAACCCGATCAACGTGGTTCGCGCCACTATCAACGCGCTGTCAGACATCAAGTCTCCAGCACAAGTAGCTGCTAAACGTGGCTTACGCGTTGACGACATTCTGGGGTAATTTGCCATGGCTCAAAAAACAGTAAAAGTAACCCAAACTAAGTCTAGCATCGGTCGTTTACCGAAGCACAAGGCTACTTTGGTTGGCTTAGGTTTACGCCGTATTGGTCACACTGTAACACTGGAAGATACACCTTCAGTGCGCGGTATGATCAACACTGTGTACTACATGGTTAAAGTTGAGGAGTAAGCGATGTTATTAAATACACTTTCTCCGGCTCCAGGCTCGAAAAAAGAGAAGCGCCGTTTAGGTCGTGGTATCGGTTCAGGCTTAGGTAAAACCGCTGGTCGTGGTCACAAAGGTTTGAAATCTCGCTCTGGTGGTAAAGTACGTCCAGGTTTCGAAGGCGGTCAAATGCCTCTGAAACAACGTCTGCCTAAGTTCGGTTTCACATCACTGAAAGGCTTAGTGTCTGCTGAAGTGCGTCTGCACGAGTTGGCATTAGTTGCTGGTGATGTTGCTGATCTGGCGACTCTGGCTGAAGCGAACGTAATCACTCGCAACATCAAGTTTGCAAAGGTTGTGCTGTCTGGCGAGTTAGCTCGTCCAATCACAGTTAAAGGCCTTCGCGTAACTAAAGGTGCGCGTGCTGCGATCGAAGCTGCTGGCGGCAAAGTCGAAGAATAATAAGGATAGTACGCGATGGCTAAACCAGGTCAGGACTCAAAAGGTACAAAAGGCGGCTTCAGCGAGCTGAAAGCCCGTCTGCTATTTGTACTGATTGCCATAATCGTCTTTCGATTAGGCTCATTTGTGCCAATTCCTGGAATTGACGCCACCGTGCTAGCTCAAGTATTCGAGCAACAAAAAGGTACCATCGTTGCCATGTTTAACATGTTCAGCGGTGGTGCTCTTGAGCGTGCGTCTGTGTTTGCGCTGGGTATCATGCCTTACATTTCTGCTTCGATCATTGTTCAGTTATTGACGGTAATGCATCCGAAAATGGCTGAATTGAAGAAGGAAGGTGAGACTGGCCGGCGCAAAATTAATCAGTATACACGTTACGGTACCTTGTTTTTGGCAACGCTTCAGGCATTCAGTATTGCTACGAACTTGCCAAGTATGCAGGCTGGGTTAGTAATTCACCCTGGCTTTGGTTTTTACTTTACCGCTACTATCAGTCTTGTCACTGGCACCATGTTTTTAATGTGGTTAGGTGAGCAGGTTACTGAGCGTGGTATCGGTAATGGTATTTCCCTGCTGATTTTCACAGGTATTGTTGCTGGCTTCCCGTCTGCCGTAGGCCAGACGATTGAGCAGGCACGTCAAGGCGATTTGCACTTTTTGTTATTGCTGTTTATCGTTGCAATTGTTGTGGTAGTAACTTGGTTGGTTGTGTTTTTTGAACGCGGTCAACGTCGTATTGTGGTAAACTATGCGAAACGTCAGCAAGGCCGTCAGGTTTTTGCCGCTCAAAGTAGCCATTTACCGTTAAAAGTCAATATGGCTGGTGTTATTCCACCAATCTTTGCATCGAGCATTATTCTGTTTCCTGGTACAATTGCGACTTGGTTCGGATCAGGTGAAGGTTTATTTTCAGAGGTTGCACAATCACTGGCTTTAAATCTTTCTCAGGGACAACCGTTGTATATTCTATTATACTCAGCGGCTATTGTGTTCTTCTGCTTTTTCTACACTGCGTTGGTTTTCAACCCGCGTGAAACCGCAGATAACCTGAAAAAATCTGGTGCGTTCATTCCGGGTATTCGCCCAGGTGAACAGACATCGAAATACATTGATAAAGTAATGACTCGCTTAACCTTAGCTGGTGCGGCATATATTACCTTTATCTGTTTAGTACCTGAGTTCATGATGATTGCGTTTAACACGCAGTTCTACTTCGGTGGTACATCTTTATTGATTATCGTCGTTGTAATTATGGACTTTATTGCACAGGTACAGACTCATCTGATGACTCATCAGTATGATTCTGTTCTTAAAAAGGCAAATCTTAAAGGCTTCGGTCGTTAAGGTAATTTTGCGGAGTTAAGTCATGAAAGTACGAGCTTCCGTTAAGAAGATCTGCCGTAACTGTAAAGTAATCAAGCGCAACAACGTTGTGCGCGTTATTTGCAGCGAGCCTAAGCATAAGCAACGCCAAGGCTAAACAGCAGAAAAATTTAAGAAAGGGCTAGACTTTTTAGTTTAGCCCCGACTTATTGTTGCAATATGGCCGCCGTTTGAGTATCCTTACGGGCTTTTCAATTCGGCACCCTTAAACTTTTTTATAGGAGAACGTTAGTGGCCCGTATCGCTGGCATTAACATCCCCGATAATAAACATGCAGTCATCTCTTTGACTTATGTTTTTGGTATCGGTAAAACCCGCTCAAAGGCTATCCTTTCTGCAGTGGGTATCGAAGAAAATCGTAAAATCTCTACGTTATCTGACGCTGAGCTTGATTCTCTTCGTGACGAAGTTGCTAAGTACACCGTTGAAGGTGACTTACGTCGTGAAATCACGTTAAACATCAAACGCTTGATGGATCTTGGTTGTTACCGTGGCCTGCGCCACCGTCGTAGTCTGCCGGTTCGTGGTCAGCGCACTAAAACAAATGCGCGTACCCGTAAAGGCCCACGCAAAGCAATTAAGAAATAGGACGGAGTAAGACATGGCTAAAGCACCAGTTCGTACTCGTAAACGGGTAAAGAAGCAAGTTTCTGATGGTATGGCTCATATCCATGCCTCTTTCAACAATACCATTGTCACGATCACTGACCGTCAAGGCAACGCTCTATGCTGGGCGACTGCTGGTGGTTCTGGTTTCCGTGGTTCGCGTAAGTCTACGCCGTTCGCTGCACAGGTTGCTGCTGAGCGCGCTGGTACTGCCGCGTTAGAATATGGTCTGAAGAATCTTGAAGTGTTTGTAAATGGTCCTGGCCCAGGCCGTGAATCAGCCATTCGTGCGCTGAACGCTGCTGGTTACCGCATTACGAATATCACCGACGTGACGCCAATTCCACACAATGGTTGCCGTCCACCGAAAAAACGTCGCGTGTAATAAGCGCTTCTAAGATTATTGGAGAAAGAAGATGGCAAGATATTTGGGTCCTAAGCTCAAACTTAGTCGTCGCGAAGGAACAGACCTGTTCCTGAAAAGCGGCGTCAGAGCAATTGATTCAAAGTGTAATTTAACAACTGCTCCTGGTCAGCACGGCGCTCGTCGCGGTCGTTTATCAGATTACGGTTTACAATTACGCGAAAAACAAAAAGTACGTCGTATCTATGGCGTGCTGGAAAAGCAGTTCCGTAACTTATACAAAGAAGCTGCTCGTTTGAAAGGTAACACCGGCGAAAACCTGCTCCAATTATTGGAGTCACGTTTAGATAACGTGGTTTATCGCATGGGTCTTGCTAGCACACGTGCTGAAGCGCGTCAGTTAGTAAGTCACAAAGCTATCCTTCTGGATGGTAAAGTTGTGAACATCCCATCTTACGCTGTTGCTCCAGAACAAGTTGTTGCTGTTCGCGAAAAAGCGAAAAAGCAAGCTCGTATTGTTGCTGCTTTAGAAGTAGCAGAACAACGCGAAAAACCAACTTGGATTGAAGTAGACACGAAGAAGATGGAAGGTGTTTTCAAACGTCGTCCAGAGCGTTCAGATTTGTCTGCTGACATCAACGAACAGTTAATCGTCGAGCTTTACTCTAAGTAGTAAAGCATTTTCTTAAGAGAGGATAAAATGCAGGGTTCTGTCACCGAATTCCTTAAGCCGAGATTAGTTGGTATCGAAAAAATCAACCCAACTCGTGCCAAAGTTACTTTGGAACCACTTGAGCGCGGTTTCGGGCATACCTTGGGCAACGCGTTACGTCGTATCTTATTATCGTCAATGCCAGGTTGTGCAGTGACTGAGGTTGAGATCGATGGCGTGCTTCATGAGTACAGCGCCAAAGAAGGCGTACAAGAAGATATCATCGATATTCTCTTGAACCTAAAAGGCTTAGCCGTTCGTTTGGAAGACAAAGATGAAGTCACTCTGACTTTAACCAAGAAAGGTGCTGGCCCTGTAACCGCTGGTGATATCCAGCGTGGCGACGGTGTTGTGATCGTTAACCCGGATCACGTGATCTGCAACCTGACTGGCGAAACTGAATTCAGTATGCGTCTGAAAGTGCAACGCGGTCGCGGTTACGTTCCGGCATCTACGCGTGTCTCCTCTGAAGATGACGAACGTCCAATCGGTCGTTTACTGCTTGATGCATCTTTCAGCCCTGTTGAGCGTATCGCTTATTCAGTTGAAGCTGCTCGGGTAGAACAACGTACTGACTTGGATAAACTGGTTATCGACATGGAAACCAATGGCACTGTTGAGCCAGAGGAAGCCATTCGTCGCGCTGCAACGATTTTAGCTGAACAGTTAGAATTCTTTGTTGAACTGCGTGATAAGAGTGAGCCTGAAAAACGCGAAGAGAAGCCGGAGTTTGATCCGATTCTATTGCGTCCAGTTGATGACCTGGAATTAACGGTTCGTTCTGCTAACTGCTTGAAGGCAGAGCAGATTCAGTACATCGGTGATCTGGTGCAACGTACCGAAGTTGAGCTTCTTAAGACGCCTAACTTGGGTAAAAAGTCACTTACCGAAATTAAAGACGTGTTGGCGTCGCGCGGGTTATCTCTGGGCATGCGCCTAGAAAACTGGCCGCCAGCTAGTTTGGTAAATAAAGACTAACCAGATACCAGTTCCTGGTTTAGTGAGAAGGAATAGATCATGCGCCATCGCAAGAGTGGTCGTCAGTTAAATCGGAACAGCAGCCACCGTCAGGCAATGTTCCGCAATATGGCAAGCTCGCTGGTGAAGCACGAAATCATCAAAACGACTTTGCCAAAAGCAAAAGAGTTACGTCGTGTAATCGAACCTCTGATTACATTGGCTAAAAATGATAGCGTTGCAAATCGCCGTTTAGCTTTTGCTCGTACACGTGATAAAGAAGTTGTTGGTTTGTTGTTCAACGTTTTAGGCCCGCGTTACAACGCGCGTCCAGGTGGTTACACTCGTATTCTGAAGTGTGGCTTCCGTACAGGTGACAACGCGCCAATGGCGTACATCGAGTTAGTTGATCGTCCAGAAACTGGCGCAGCTTTACCAGTAGAAGAAGCTTCTGCTGAGTAATGTTGAAGGGGAAACCCTTTAGCTACTCTTAAAAAGCCG
>Ga0075165_1073813_pt1 | contig 13514 bp, 23 predicted proteins | sample JI61114BRNA_FD_77316 | JGI IMG/M metagenome (GOLD analysis project Ga0075165, IMG submission 77316) | Wastewater effluent complex algal communities from Wisconsin, to seasonally profile nutrient transformation and Carbon sequestration -... | ecosystem: Engineered > WWTP > Effluent > Algae...
ACACCAAAAACTAAAAATTACATAAGCGTACTAAAAAGTTTAGGTGTAAGCGGACAAAAAACACTTTTAGTGCTTGACCAACCAAAAGAAAACGTGTGGTTGTCGTTGCGCAACTTGCCGAAAACGACCATGACTACAGCTAATAGTCTAAATGCGTACAGTGTATTACACTGCAAAAAACTTATCTTGTGCGAAAGCGCAGTGAATAGTTTTAGCGCCGAATAAGCTATTACTTAGCATACATACAACCCTTAAAACGGTATTTGTTTAACGTTATCAAGACAATATATCATGTCTAAAGATGTGCTTGTACGACCGCTGATTAACGAAAAATCAGAAAAGATTTTGTCTAAGATTAGACAGTATTCATTTATTGTCGATGTAAAATCTAACAAAATCGAAATCAAAAAAGCGGTAGAAGAAATGTATGGTGTAAACGTTGCTGGTGTGAGTACATTGATTGCTCCGACCAAGAAAAAACGACGTATTACCAAACGCGGTGTATTAGAAGGCCGCACTAAAAAAATCAAAAAAGCTTTCGTTACACTCCGTGAAGGAGATGAAATCAATTTCTACGAAGGCATTTAATGATGAATAGCGAACACAAAAGGCATTAAATTGATTAGTCAATTAAACCCAATGTTGTTTTGCATTTCATAATTAACTTATTTTTTAACTAAGGTTATAGGATAACCGATACGTATCCTACAATAAGTAAATGGCACTTAAAAAGTACTCTCCAGTAACGCCCGGAACACGTTATAGAGTTGGTAACGCCTATGCCGAAATTACGACAAACAAACCCGAAAAGAGTTTGTTGGCAAAAGGACGTTCAACGGGCGGAAGAAATAGTCAGGGACACATGACTATTCGTAATGTCGGTGGCGGACACAAACAACGCTACCGTATCATCGACTTTAAGCGAGACAAACACAACGTTCCCGCAACAGTTAAGACCATCGAATACGACCCAAATCGCACTGCATTTATTGCTTTGTTGTACTATGCCGACGGTGAAAAACGCTATATCATAGCTCCCGAAGGTTTAAAAGTAGGAACAAAAATTGTATCAGGCGAAGGCGTTGTTCCCGAAATAGGTAATGCAATGCCGCTACGCGATGTTCCACTCGGAACATTGGTACATAATGTAGAGCTACACCCCGGTAAAGGTGGCTGTATGGCTCGTAGTGCAGGCACTTACGCTCAATTGGCTGCAAAAGAAGGTAAATATGGTACATTGCGCTTGCCCTCGGGCGAAAGCCGCATGATACTGCTTACTTGTATCGTAACAATTGGTGTAGTATCTCACTCAGACCACAGCCTCGAAGTACTAGGTAAAGCTGGTCGTAAGCGTTGGTTAGGCCGCAGACCTCGTGTTCGTGGTGTAGTAATGAACCCCGTGGATCACCCGATGGGTGGTGGTGAAGGGCGTGCTTCTGGTGGACATCCACGTTCAAGAAATGGTTTGTATGCCAAAGGCAAAAAGACTCGTAACAAAAACAAATCATCTTCGCGCTTGATTTTAGGTAAAAAAGGCAATAAAAAATAATCATACCGCAATATGGCAAGATCGCTAAAAAAAGGACCGTATATACACCACAAATTACAAAAAAAGGTGGATAAAATGAATGAAGGACGCAAGAAGACAGTTATTAAAACTTGGTCGCGTCCGTCAATGATTACCCCAGATTTTGTAGGACATACCTTTGCGGTACATAACGGTAATAAGTTTATTCCGGTATTTGTGACCGAAAACATGGTAGGACATAAATTGGGCGAGTTTTCACCCACCCGTAACTTCCGTGGTCACACTGCCAAGAAAAAATAATCATTAACAAGAGTACAACTCAATTATAAAATACAACCGATGGAAGCTGTTGCGAAGCTAATAAACTATCCTACGTCGCCCAGAAAAATGCGCTTGGTTGCCGACATTATTCGCGGCAAATCGGTTAGCGATGCCATAGGCATCTTGACCTTTACCCCAAATCATGCGGCTCGCCCGTTAAAAAAGCTGTTGCTTTCGGCAGTAGCTAACTGGCAAGCTAAAAACGAAGACGGAAGCGTGGACGGGTTGTACGTAAAAACCCTTTTTGTTGATGGCGGCGCTGTTATCAAACGTTTTCGCCCTGCCCCACACGGTAGAGCTAATCGTATCCGCAAACGTTCAAATCATGTAACGCTTGCTGTTGATGCTAAAACCGTACAAAACTAATCAACAACAAAAGGCACATTTAATATCAAAAGCCAAAGTTAAGCATCATACAATATGGGACAAAAAGTTAATCCGATAGCTAACCGATTGGGCTATATCCGCGGATGGGAGTCGAATTGGTATTCTAATGCCACCGACTTCGCCGAAAAATTGATTGAGGATCAAAAAATACGGAGCTATTTGAACGCACGTATCCCTAAGGGCGGCATCTCACAAATTGTGATAGAGCGCACCTTAAAACGTGTTACTATTAGCATACATACTGCAAAACCTGGTATCATAATTGGTAAAGGTGGCGGAGAAGTAGACCGTATTAAAGGCGAGTTAAACAAACTTACCAAAAAAGACATCCAAATTAATATCGTCGAAATCAGAAAGCCAGAGCTAGATGCTAATATTGTTGCCGAAACTATCTGCAAACAACTAGAAGCACGTATCAATTATCGCCGAGCTGTTAAAATGTCTATTGGTTCAACCATACGCGTAGGTGCCGAAGGTATCAAAGTGCGTGTATCTGGTCGTATCGGTGGTGCAGAGATGGCACGTACCGAAGAATTCAAACAAGGCAAAATACCCCTCCACACTTTCCGCTGCGACATTGATTATGCAATCAAAGAAGCACAAACCATTTATGGTAAAATAGGCGTAAAAGTATGGATATCTAAAGGCGAAGTCTTACTAAGACGCGACCTTGCTCCAGAGCAAAACGCAAAGGACAAAAAACGTAAACCACGCAAAAAATAAACCATATACCAAAGATGCAGCATCTAAAAGCTACACAGCCTAATATGTTGCTTTCTTACTTATCTGAGCTTTATTTTAAACTATTTTTTTAAACCGAAACGATTGGCTCAAAAAGCCTGTCATATAAAACTGTACTATTATGTTACAGCCCAAACGTACGAGATACAGAAAGATGCATAAAGGTCGTATGAAAGGCAACTCATCGCGCGGCTATGAATTGTCATTCGGATCTTTCGGCTTGAAAGCATTAGAATCTGCATGGGTGACTAACAGACAGATTGAGTCGGCTCGTATTGCTTTGACCCGCCACATGAAACGTGAAGGTAAAGTGTGGATCAAAATCTTTCCTGATAAGGTAATTACTAAAAAACCTCAAGAAGTAAGGATGGGTAAAGGTAAAGGAGCTCCCGACCACTGGGTAGCTGTTGTACATCCTGGTAGAATTTTGTTTGAAATAGAAGGTGTAAGTGCCGAAATCGCTGCCGAATCGCTGCGATTAGCTGCACAAAAACTTTCTATGCCAACAAAGATCATTACTCGTAGAGATTATCAAGAATAAGCATATAACAATGGCAAAGTCTAAAAAAATCTCCCTAAAAGAGCTTTCTGATGATGAGTTGTACGAAAAAATCGATGGTGATAAATTACAACTCAAGAAAGCACGTTTTAACCATGCCGTTTCGTTGCTCGAAAACCCAAACGTATTGGGTCGTTTGCGCAAAGAAATAGCTCGCTCCAAAACAGAGGCTCGCGCCCGCGAATTGGCAGCCCAGTAAGGCAGTGGTCAATGGACAAATAAATAAAGCCTTTGAAAGATATAGATGGTAAAATATTGGCTCAGTCCAATAATTTAGATTTATTGACGGCAATTGCAGTTATTTTAGGTTTCCATAGACACTACGTTTAACACACAAATCCTCTAAGGCAATGTTAGAAAGAAAACTTAGAAAACAAAGAACAGGTGTGGTAACGAGCAACAAAATGCAAAAAACCATTACTGTTGCTATCGAAAGAAAGGTTAAACACCCTATTTACGGTAAGTTTATCAAAAAAACCAATAAGTACGCCGCGCACGACGAAAATAACGATTGTCGTATTGGTGACGTAGTGCGTATCATGGAAACCCGCCCATTGAGCAAAAATAAATGTTGGCGTTTGGTAGAAATTGTAGAAAGAGCAAAATAATTAATTACCATGATACAACAAGAATCTCGGCTTAAAGTAGCCGATAATAGTGGTGCAAAAGAAGTTCTTTGCATTCGTGTTCTTGGCGGTTCTGGAAGACGTTATGCAGGCGTAGGAGATACGATTGTAGTAGCGGTAAAAGATTCCACGCCATCGGGCGGTGCAAAAAAAGGAACAGTTTCGAAAGCCGTAATAGTGCGCACACGTAAGCAAATTCGCCGTAAAGACGGTTCGTATATCGGATTCGACGACAATGCTTGCGTACTGGTAACCAAAGACGGCGACCCTCGTGGCACGCGTATATTTGGACCAGTAGCTCGCGAACTACGTGACAAGGGCTATTCTCGTATTGTATCTTTGGCACCAGAGGTATTGTAATCAAGGCAAAATCCAGTTTGGATAAGTTATTCTTAAACAATAACTTATTGCAAAAAAGATTGAGCGATTATAATTCTCCAACTTACTTTATTCATCAAGTTATAGACGTTGAGCAATCAACAGTCTATCGTAACAGCAGATTCAGTCAATTGCGTTATGAAAAATTCGAATCAAAGCAAACGTTTCAGACCTAAATATCACGTCAAGAAAGGTGATACCGTAAAGGTACTTTCGGGCAACGACAAAGGCAAAGAAGGACGTGTGCTTCATGTTGATACCAAAACGGGTAGAGCAATTGTAGAGGGTATTCGTATCATGAAACATCATACTAAGCCCAGTGCAACAAATCCTCAAGGTGGTATTATACCCAAAGAAGCGCTAATCCCTATCTGCAAACTAATGGTAATTGACCCTTCTACGGGCAAACCAAGCCGTGTTGGTCGTAAGATCGAAGATGGCAACCTAGTACGTTATGCTAAAAAATCAGGGGAGGTATTGAACTAATGGAAAATTACATACCACGTCTAAAAACCAAATACCATAGCGAAGTCCTACCTAAATTGGTAGAACGATTTGGCTATAAGTCGGTTATGCAAGCTCCACGCATGCTTAAAATATGCATCAACCAAGGGGTTGGCGGAGCTACTCAAGACAAAAAAATGATAGATGTGGTTGTAAAGGAAATGACAGCTATTGCTGGTCAAAAACCTGTAACAACCATTGCTCGTAAGGCAATTTCTAATTTCAAACTGCGCGAGGGTATGCCAATTGGTGTAAAAGTAACTTTGCGCGGCGACCGAATGTGGGAGTTTCTTGACCGTTTCTTGGCAGTATCGCTGCCGCGTGTTCGCGACTTTCACGGTGTAAACGATAAAAGTTTCGACGGTAGAGGCAATTATACCTTGGGTATCACTGAACAAATCATTTTCCCCGAAATTGATTTGGACAAAATTACCAAACTAACAGGTATGGACATTACTTTCGTTACCTCGGCTAAAACCGATAAAGAAGCATACGCGCTTTTGAGCGAAATGGGTATGCCATTTAAAAACAAAAATAACGTACAACAATAATGTCGAAAATATCAGTTATCGCCAGACAACTTAAGCGCGAAAAAATGGTAGCTCAATATGCCGAACGACGTGCCAAACTTAAAGAGGAAGGCAACTACGAAGCATTAGACAAATTGCCACGCAACGCATCACCTGTTCGTTTACGCAACCGTTGCAAACTAACTGGTCGCCCCCGTGCTTATATCAGACACTTCGGTCTATGTCGTAATCAATTCCGCGATTTGGCATCAATGGGTAAAATACCCGGCGTAACCAAATCTAGTTGGTAGTTTAAAAATTGGGTAGTAAATTATTTTCTCGCAAAGTAAAAATGCTACTAAAATTATCCTGCCAATAAACATTTAAGTAATAAAATCGACCTATCGTGTCAATTCTTGCTTAAATTTGTTCCTTTCTGTAAAAAAACGCCGAGCTAAAAAATAATTTTTGTTAAAAAGTAACAAAAAGATTGGATAACTCGTAAATAATGCGTACCTTTGCAGCCGCAATAGGCACTATGCTAATCGGCATGTGCTCTGCACCCTTCCAAAAATCAGGGTAACGAACAGTATTTTCCTTAAATTACTGCATTTAAGTCCCTGCAATGGCAATAATCGTTGCTGTTGTGCCCGCACTCTTATTCTACTAAGTGTAATCCAGTTTTTACTCACGCTAAGTGGTTCTGTAATTTATTACGGAGCTAACAGTACGAGTTGTTAAATGGCATATACTTTAGGTGACCCTTAAATCGAAATAACTCTATGTCAGCAGTTACGGATCCGATAGGAGATTACTTGACGCGCGTTCGAAATGCGATAATGGCTAATCACAAGATTGTCGAAATTCCGGCATCCAATTTAAAGAAGAGAATCACCGAAATTTTGTACGATAAAGGGTATATCCACCGTTACAAATTCGAGGATACCCAAAATGGTCAAGGAGTGATTAAGATTGCTTTGAAATACGACCAAACGACGAAAGAATCTGCTATCAGATACTTACGCCGTTATAGCCGTCCAGGTTTGCGTCAATACGCAAAAGCAACCGAACTCCCCCGCGTTATTAATGGTATGGGCATTACAATAGTGTCTACATCAAAAGGCGTAATGACCGACAAAGAAGCTCGTCAACAAAATGTTGGTGGTGAAATTCTTTGCTTAATTTATTAATCAAAAGCACACTTGATTATATGTCACGCATAGGAAAAATGCCTATTTCATTGGCAAATGGCGTACAAATTGCGGTAGATAAAGCCAATGTGGTTACTGTTAAAGGACCCAAAGGCGAGTTGAAACAAGCCCTCGACCCAGATATAACCATATCGGTTGAAGATGGGGTGATGAGTGTTCAACGCCCTACCGAACAAAAACGCCATAAAGCATTGCATGGCTTGTACCGTGCGTTGCTAAATAATATGGTACAAGGTGTAACACAAGGTTTTAAAAAACAACTAGAATTAGTAGGGGTTGGCTATCGTGCCAGCGTTGTACGAGGTCAAATTTTAGAACTCTTGTTAGGTTACTCTCACCCCATTTACTTTATTGTACCTAAAGAGGTTAAGGTAACCACTATCTCTGAAAAAGGGAAAGACCCTATGGTTATTTTAGAAAGCAATGATAAGCAACTCTTAGGACAAGTAGCTGCCAAAATCCGTACCTATCGCAAACCCGAACCTTACAAAGGAAAAGGTATTAAATATACCGGCGAAATCCTTAGAAGAAAAGCAGGTAAATCGGCAGGTAAAGGCGGTAAAAAATAAAAAATACCCAAAAAATAGTTTAATAGAGCAGCAATTGTTTCTGCCTACTAGTGCAATAAAGTTGTTGCTCTATTCTACTACCTATGTTTTATTTGCAAATAAGCTAAATTTAAACTTAACTTACCGGGCGTAAAACATAATTTTTGAGTATATTATTTGCTACAAAAACAAAAGACTTATAACCATTATCGTTAATGCCCTTTCATTATCACAAAGGATACATTGACATCAAATAGGCAAGGTTATTGGCTATGAACAAAGCACAAAGAAGACAGCGAATTAAATACAGAATTAACAAAAAAATAAGTGGAACTACCGAGCGCCCACGTATTACTGTATTTCGTAGTAACAAATTTATTTACGCTCAAATAATTGACGATGTAAAGGGTCATACCTTAGTATCGGCATCATCGAGCGAAAAATCTTTTTCGTCTAATCCAATGACGAAAGTAGAAGCCTCTAAAAAAGTTGGGCAAATGTTGGCCGAAAGAGCTTTGGCGGCAGGTCTAAAAGGGGTAGTGTTTGATAGAAGTGGGTACCTGTATCACGGTCGCATACAAGCGGTAGCCGACGGTGCAAGAGAAGGAGGACTTAACTTCTAAAAATTAACAATAAACTATGTCAGAAAATAAAAAAATAGTTAGACCTAACGAAGTAAGCACCGAACTGCACCACAAAATGGTGGAACTAAACCGCGTAGCCAAAGTAACAAAAGGTGGTCGCACGTTTACTTTTGCTGCTATTGTAGTAGTAGGTGATGGCAATGGTTTGGTAGGACAAGGCTTAGGCAAAGCACGCGAAGTTACCGAGTCTATCGACAAAGGTAAAGAAGATGCAATGAAAAACCTTGTTCGCGTACCTGTGCGTAATGGCTCAATCCCTCACGAACAATATGCAAAATACGGTGCCGCAAAAGTACTACTTCGCCCTGCCTCGAAAGGTACAGGTGTAATTGCAGGCGGTGCAATGCGCGCAGTATTAGAAAGTGCTGGTGTAACCGATGTGGTTTGTAAATCACTTGGCTCATCAAATGCACACAACGTAATAAAAGCTACTATACGTGCCTTGTCGTTGATGCGCGACCCAATCGCTGTATCTAAACAACGTGGCATTAAGCTCGACAGAGTATTTAATGGCTAATCAAATACCCAAAAGTTTTAAAGGGTTTTGTTGAGACTATACCTTGTAAAGCAAAGCGTTGCTAGATGTATAGCTTATTACTAAATACCTAAACAACTAATACCCAACTACTTACCAATGGGCAAAATAAAAATAACTCAGGTCAAAAGTATTATTGACCGACCTAAATTGCAAAAAGCCACTATCGAAGCATTGGGCTTGCGCAAAATGAACCAAACAGTTGAACACAACGATACGCCACAAATTAGAGGCATGATTGCAAAAGTTCAGCATCTGTTAAAAGTAGAAGAAGCACAATAACAATGAGCAGCATATTAAGCAACTTAAAGCCAGCAGCAGGTGCTGTTAAAAAAAGCAAACGTATAGCTCGTGGTCAAGGCTCGGGTCATGGCGGAACATCTACGCGTGGTCACAAAGGTGACGGTTCGCGTTCTGGTTCAAAAAGAAAACGAGCTCACGAAGGTGGTCAAACACCTATACAGCGTCGTATGCCTAAACGTGGTTTCAAAAATATTAACCGCATCGAGTACTTGCCTATTAACCTAAGCGAACTACAACGCTTAGTAGAAAAGCACGGCTTGTCGTCAATAGACCATGAAACACTCAGAAAATTAAATATAGCCGGACGCACTGAAAAAGTAAAAGTACTCGGAAACGGAACTCTTACCGCAGCCCTAAACGTTACTTTGCACGGTTATAGCGAAAAAGCTAAACAAGCTATCGAGAGCGCAGGTGGTACAGCTAATGTGATTGGTAAAGCCCAAGTAAACGTTGGCTAAGATTATTGCAATCATAGTAGCAAAATCCTCATTTTTTTGTTTTTGATGATTGTATGCTATGTAATTTCGGTAATTATTGTATACAACATTAAACTATTCCTTTTCGTATGAAAAAGTTTATAAACACGCTCAAAGATATATATACAATTGAGGAGTTGCGGTCTAAAATAGCCCTCACATTTCTACTAATCTTTGTATATCGCATCGGTTCGTTCATTGTAATCCCAGGTATAGACCCCAATGGTCTTGCCGACCTATCCGCCTCTGGGCAAGGAGGTATACTTGGGCTATTAGATGCGTTTGTGGGTGGCTCCTTTACACGAGCATCTGTGTTCGCATTGGGTATTATGCCCTATATATCTGCATCTATTGCTGTTCAATTGGCAACACTAGTAATACCTTATTTTCAGCGATTGCAAAAAGAAGGCGAAAGCGGACGGAAAAAGATTACACAACTAACACGTTATTTAACTATTGCAGTTACTGCGTTTCAAGCTGTGGGTTATGTTACATTCTTACGCTCTATTGCGGGTAATGCCATAACCGTTAATCCGTTTTTATTCTCCGCATCTACCCTATTTACCTTAGTAGGTGGCACTATATTCTGTTTGTGGATGGCTGAACGTATCACCGATAAAGGTATTGGCAACGGTACTTCTATACTGATTATGACAGGTATCATGGCTCGATTGCCATTTGCATTTTTCTCCGAACTTCAACAAAAAGTAGCTGGTGGTGGTGGTGGTTTGATAACTTTCTTAGTAGAAATTATCATTTTATCTGCTATCGTAGTTGGCGTGATTATGTTGGTGCAAGGCGTGCGACGCATACCAGTGCAATATGCTAAACGAATTGTAGGTAACAAACAGTATAGCGGAGCTCGTCAGTTTTTGCCATTGCGTGTAAATTCGGCAGGTGTAATGCCTATCATCTTTGCACAAGCGATTATGTTTATCCCTTCGTTTGTAGCTCAATTCTTCCCCGAGTCTGAATTTATGCAAAGCATGATGGCTGGCGGCAGATTTGACACTACATTATGGTATAATGTTGCATTTTTTGCAATGGTAGTCATCTTTACCTATTTCTACACGGCTATTATCATCAACCCTACACAAATGGCAGATGATATGAAACGTAATAATGGCTTTATTCCTGGAATACAGCCCGGACAGCCAACTGCTACCTTCATTGACGAGGTGTTATCTCGTATCACCTTGCCAGGTGCTGTAGCCTTAGCTTTCGTTGCTATTATGCCGTCAATAGCCTCACTTATAGGTGTCACTAGTCAGTTTGCCTCTTTCTTTGGCGGAACATCTTTGTTAATTGCTGTAGCTGTTATGTTAGATACTTTGCAGCAAATTGACAGCCACTTATTGATGCGTCAATACGATGGTTTGATGAAAGGTGGTACCAGAATTAAAGGACGTTACGCTAGTTCAACACCTACTATGTAATAACATCGGTACCGATGTTTGATAGTACTGAATTAACTACTTGAAAAATACATACTTTGTCAACCAAGAATATATACTACAAAACAGACGATGAAGTAGAACTCATCAGACATAGTTGCCACTTGGTCGGTAAAGCACACGCAGCCGTTGCAGCTATTATGCGCCCAGGTTTACAAACCCAACGCTTAGACGAAATTGCAGAACAATGTATTAGAGATAATAATGCCGTGCCGGGCTTTAAAGGCTACGACGGTTTTCCTGCAACTTTGTGTATCTCCGTCAACGAACAAGTAGTGCATGGTTTGCCAAGCACTTACGAACTACGCGAAGGAGATGTTGTATCTGTTGATTGCGGAGTAATTGCAAACGGCTTTTATGGAGACTCTGCCTACACCTATTGCATAGGTGAAGTGAAAGAAGAAACACGAAAGCTACTTTCTGTTACCAAAAAATCGCTATACAAAGCCATTGAAAAAGCCATAGTAGGCAACAGAATTGGCGATATTAGCTTTGCTGTACAACAATATGTCGAACAGTATCGGTACTCAGTAGTGCGCGAGTTAGTAGGTCATGGTGTGGGTCGTTCTTTGCACGAAGAACCCCAAGTGCCTAATTATGGGCAAAGAGGCAAAGGGGTAAAATTGTTAGATGGTTTAGTCATTGCTATCGAACCTATGATAAACATGGGACGTAAAGAAGTGAAAAAAGCTGCTGATGATTGGACCATCGTTACGGCTGATGGAAAACCATCTGCTCACTTTGAACATACTATTGTGGTACGCAAACAAAAGGCAGATATCTTATCTACTTTTGAATATTTGCAAGAAGCCATAAAAAACAATCCTGAATTAATAGATATTCCGTAAGTTTTTGTACCTTTGCACCTTCAAAGTGCAAGCTTTAATAAAAACTTTGAAATAACTACTCTTATTTTTTATTTGTGTTCGATAATCGTAAAATAATGTCTAAACAAGACCTCATCAAACAAGACGGCGTTGTACTAGAAGCATTGGGAAATGCAAAATTTAGAGTGCAACTAGAAAATGGACACGAAATAATAGCCCATATTGCTGGTAAAATGCGAATGAATTATATACGCATATTGCCTGGTGACAAGGTCTCTGTCGAAATGTCTCCGTACGACCTAAGTAAAGGACGTATTACTTATCGATACAAATAAAAAACGATAATACAGATGTTGTTAAAAAATAACATCCGAAACAACCACATTATATAGCTGATAGTTAATAGCTACCAAAAATCATTTCAACAATGAAAGTTCGTGCATCTATCAAAAAGCGTAGCGTCGATTGCAAGATAGTACGCCGCAAAGGTAAACTTTACGTTATCAACAAAAAAAACCCTAAGTTCAAACAACGACAAGGATAATATATGGCACGTGTAGTAGGTATAGATTTACCAAAATTCAAAAGAGGTGTGATTGGCCTTACGTACATATACGGTATTGGCAAATCAAGAGCAAAAGACGTTCTTATCAAAGCCGGAGTGGATTTGAGTAAGAAAGTTAGGGATTGGAACGACGACGAGTTGAACCATATTCGTGCCGCCGTGGGCGAATACACCCTTGAAGGCGAATTGCGTTCGGAAGTACAAACAAACATCAAGCGTTTGATGGATATTGGTTGTTACCGTGGTATTCGTCACCGTAAAGGTCTTCCTTTAAGAGGGCAGCGCACGCGTACCAACGCCCGTACCCGTAAAGGCAGAAAGAAAACAGTTGCTAACAAGAAAAAAGCAGCCAAAAAATAATCTGCTGGTGTTATACTTCGCTTTGTGCGCATAGGTATGCTTGTTAAACAACAACAAAACTTATCCGTTAAAGATTAGGTAATACCGCAAGATAATTAGCCACATTGGCATAATCTACTCAGTTTTTAATTGACCACATAAATGGCAAAGTCTAAGAAAAAAGTCGTCAAAAAGCGCGTCGTAAAGGTTGAACCCGAAGGACGCGTATATATACAAGCTAGCTTTAATAACCTAATCATTTCTTTTACCAACCAAACTGGTCAAGTGATTTCTTGGTCTTCGGCAGGTAAAGGTGGTTTCAGAGGTTCTAAGAAAAATACACCATACGCAGCCCAAGTGGCAGCCATGGATGCAGGCAAAGTTGCCGCAGAAGCTGGTTTGAAAAAAGTGGATGTATACGTGAAAGGGCCAGGTTCTGGTCGTGAGGCTGCTATCCGTACCATAGCTGGCTTGGATATTCAAGTCATGACTATACACGATGTTACGCCACTACCACACAATGGTTGCCGTCCACCCAAACGTCGTCGTGTATAATCTTTGGTTCGCTTCGGCAGCAAGCATCTATTCTTTCTCATTCATTACTACGAAAAAAATTATACGGTAATATATGGCACGTTATAGAGGTCCTAGTACTAAAATAGCACGCAAATTTGGAGAGCCTATCTTTGGCTTTGATAAAGCCTTCGAAAGAAGAAATTATCCGCCAGGACAACACGGTTTGTCGAAAAAAAGAAAAACGCCTTCAGAATATAGCATTCAGCTTAAAGAAAAACAGAAAGCAAAATATACTTACGGAATGTTGGAGCGCCAATTCCGTAATCTATTTGAAAAAGCAAGCCGCAAACACGGTGTAACAGGTGCAGTAATGCTACAGTTACTCGAGTCAAGATTGGATAACGTCATATTCCGTCTTGGATTAGCTTCTACGCGTCGTGCAGCTCGTCAAATGGTACTTCACCGACATATTACCGTTAACGGTAGAATGTTGAACGTACCTTCTTGCTTACTTAGCCCCGGAGACAAACTTGGTGTAAAGGA
>Ga0075165_1964031_pt1 | contig 13148 bp, 23 predicted proteins | sample JI61114BRNA_FD_77316 | JGI IMG/M metagenome (GOLD analysis project Ga0075165, IMG submission 77316) | Wastewater effluent complex algal communities from Wisconsin, to seasonally profile nutrient transformation and Carbon sequestration -... | ecosystem: Engineered > WWTP > Effluent > Algae...
CGCTGTCGAACCGAACAACTACTTGGCGGCAGCGGCGGCCGTGGGAGCTGGAGTTACCTCGGCAGCGGCAGCCACGGGCAATTCAACCAATTCCAGAATGGCTTCCATGCTGGAATCACCAGGACGTTGGCCGATGCGGACGATGCGGGTGTAACCACCCGGACGGTCCTTGAACACGGGCGCAATCTTGTCGAACAAGATGTGAACCACATCGTGGTTATCACGCCAGGCTTTGCGGAGATCCGCGCCCTTTTGGGTGGGAGTTCCCTTGAAGTGAGAGCGCGGTTGTTGACGCAACTTGGCGGCAGCAAGGCGACGAAGATGCACGTTGTCCGCCTTCGATGCCCCGATGGCATGACGACCGAGCGTGATCAGTTTCTCGACCACAGGACGCACGGCCTTGGCCTTGGAAATCGTCGTGGTGACCCGCTTGTGTTTGATGACGCTGGCAGCCAGATTCGCGAGCATCGCATTGCGGTGGTCCGCCTTGCGCCCGAGTTTACTGCCGCTTTTAAGGTGACGCATATGAAAGGTTAAAGCTTGATCGCTTCAGGTGCTGGCTCGAGCAGGGACGGATCGAGGTTCATCCCGAGGGTCAACCCCAGTCCTGCGAGCTTCTCTTTGATTTCGTTGAGGGATTTCTTGCCGAAATTGCGGTACTTCAGCATCTCCTGCTCCGTCTTCATCGCCAATTGACCCACCGTGGTGATATTGGCGTTGTTGAGGCAGTTTGCAGCACGAACACTGAGCTCAATTTCGTTAACCGACATGTTGAGAAGTTTGCGAAGCTTCGCCTTCTCGTCGTCCTGGGGACGAATCTCTTCCTCGAACTCGACCGCGTTCTTGTCATAACCGACGAACACATCGAGATGATGTTGGAGAATAGCAGACGCTTGAGTCAGGGCGTCGTCGGGAGAAATCCGGCCGTCCGTCCAGATTTCCACGTTGAGCTTGTCATAGTCCGTGCGTTGTCCAACGCGCGCGGCCTCGACGCTGTAACGCACACGGCTCACCGGAGAGAACAAAGAATCAATCGCGATCACGCCAATGGGCTGATCGGGCTTCTTGTTCTCATCACCAGGGCAAAACCCACGACCCACCTTCACCTCGAGCTCCATTTCGAGCTTCTTCTTCTTATCGAGCGTGCAGATGACCTGCGTGGGATTGACCAATTCGATATTCTGATTCAGTTGAATATCGCCCGCAGTCACCAACCCCTCTTTCGTCACCGACAACAACAGGGTCTGGGGATCGCGAGAATGCGCCTTGAACTTAATCTTCTTGAGATTCAACACAATGTCCGTGACGTCCTCTACGACGCCCTCGACTGTGGTGAACTCGTGCATCGCGCCGTCAATCTTGACGGAGGTGATGGCGGCACCTTCCAAGGAGGAAAGCAGCACGCGGCGCAAGGAATTACCAACCGTGTGGCCAAATCCCGTTTCAAAGGGTTCAGCAACAAACTTGGCATAAGTATCGGTGGCCGTGGTTTCATCCTTGGCCAACCGCTTCGGCATTTCGAAACGTCCTAAACGAACAGGCATAATCTACAGGTGCAATTTTAAACTGAGCGCGCCCCCCGGGAATACTCCCGCACCGGAGAGGCGCTCCATATAATTGCGATGGGAATGCCGCTTGCGCGGCGTTTTCACTAGCGGGAGTAAAATTCGACGATCAATTGCTCGTTGGCAATCGGTTGGATCTCCTCGCGGGACGGCACACGCAGCAAAGTAGCGCGCAGCTGTTCGCGATTCACGGTCATCCAATCGGGCACGACACGGGCGGTGGAACCTTCGAGGTTCTTCTGCGCCAGAGTCTTGGCCTTCGGATGATCCTTGACCTCGATCACGTCGTTCACACGCACAGCAAAGCTGGCGATGCTGACCTTGCGGCCGTTGACCTTCACATGGCCGTGGTTGACCATTTGACGGGCAGCCGGGCGAGTGAGGGCGAATCCGGCGAGATAAACTAAGTTATCAAGACGGCTTTCGAGGATCTGAAGCATCTTTTCGCCCGTGACGCCGCGCATGCGCAACGCACGTTCATAGACGCTTCGGAACTGACGTTCCTGCAATCCGTAATAATAACGCAACTTCTGCTTCTCAATCAGTCCGACACCGTAGTCGGTCTGCTTGCGCCGAGACTTGGGGCCGTGCACCCCAGGGGGGTAACTGCGGCGTTCAAGATACTTGGAATTACCGAAAATCGGTACTCCAAGGCGGCGACTGATGCGAACACGTGGTCCAGTATAACGAGCCATACCCGGTTAGATAAATTCCCTGTAATGTTGATTAAACGCGCCGCTTCTTCCGAGGACGGCATCCATTGTGCGGAATGGGAGTGATGTCCTTGATGGAAGTGATCTCCATTCCGATCGCCTGAAGAGCCCGAATGGCGGACTCACGGCCGGAACCAGGTCCGTTGACGCGGACCTCAACCTCACGCATGCCGTGAGACATGGCTTGGCGGGCGGCGTCCTGAGCCGCTTGCTGGGCAGCAAACGCGGTGCTCTTGCGGGAACCCTTAAATCCGACACGACCGGCGGTACTCCATCCAATCACATTGCCTTGGGCATCCGTGATCGAAACTTGAGTGTTGTTGAAGGTGGCCAAGATATAGGCAACGCCACTGGCGATGTTCTTGGCACCCTTGGCCTTGATGATCTTGGTTGCCTTGGGATCCTCACCGAGCAACTCGGCAGCAGTGGGTGCGGTGGCAGCCACGGTGCCAGGAGCAGCAGGTGCTCCAGCAGCGGCGGCGGGAGCAGCAGCGGCAGCGGCAGCCTCGGGAGCCTTGCGGGCCTTGGCGGGCTTTTCCGCAGCGGGGGCGGCGGCAGCGGCGGCGGGAGCAGCAGGAGCCGCTTCGTCGCCTTCTTTCTTTGCCGAGGTTTTCTTCGGCTTGGTTTCGTCAGCCATACAATTCTAAAGGTTACAGATCAGTGGACGCCGGCCTTGGCATTCGGGTTGCGTTGCACGCCGACCGTCTTGCGCGGACCCTTGCGGGTACGGGCATTGGTGCCAGTGCGTTGACCGCGGACAGGCAGGCCGCGAAGGTGCCGGTATCCACGATAGGATTTAATGGCCTGAAGGCGCTTGAGGTTCAGGCCGATTTCTCGACGCAAGTCGCCCTCAATGACGTACTTGCCTTCCTGGATCGCATGCACGATCTGGGAAACTTGCTGCTCGTTCAGGTTCTTGGCGCGAATCGCTGCGTCAATACCGGCACGAGCCAGCACTTCTTTCGCGTTCACGGGTCCAATCCCGTAGATATAGCGAAGCGCAATATCAATGCGCTTATCGCCTGGAATGTCGACACCCAAAATTCGTGGCATATCTATCCTTGGTCGGTATATGGCTCAGCCTTGGCGCTGCTTGTGGCGCGCGTTGGAACAGATCACACGGATTACACCTTTGCGGCGAACAATCTTGCAGTTCTCGCAAAGCTTCTTAACTGAGGCTCGCACTTTCATTTTCCGTCAAACTCCGCCGTTTGTGGACCGCCACTCAATAAAGAGGCGGCAAACTATCTCTTGTCAATATTTCGGGCTCGCCATCCGTGACGAGCACTGTGTGTTCGAAATGCGCGGACAGTTTCCCGTCACGCGTGACAACCGTCCATTTATCACTCAAAAGCTCTACTGCCGGATTCCCTTCCGTCACCATCGGCTCAATTGCAATGGTCATCCCACTTCGCAATCTCCGATGGCCCCGTTCAGGATCCACGTAATTCGGCACTTGGGGTTCTTCATGAACATTGCGGCCAACACCGTGACCGCAAAACTCACGAACTACACCCAGTCCGCTCTCTTCCACTAACTGCTGCACGGCACGCCCAATGTCATTCAGCATGTTCCCCGCTCGCGCAGCAGAAATTCCACGATACAACGCCGCAGTCGTGACATCCATCAGCTTTTGCGATTTTGGTGAACAACCACCACAAGCCACCGTCATCGCAACATCGCCAATGAACCCGTTGTACCTCACCCCCACATCGAGCTTGACCAAATCCCCAAACTTCAGGATCCGATCACTCCCAATTCCGTGAATGATGGCTTCGTTCACTGAAATGCAGCACTGCCCGGGAAACCCACGATAACGGTAAAAAGCGCTAACGCCACCGTAACCTTGGATCCGTTTACCAATCTCTCGATCGACCTCACCGGTGCGAGCACCAGGTAGAACAAGCATCGCTCCTTCTCGAAGGACCTGCGCCGCTAGTCGTCCTGCTTCCCGCATCGCCGAGATTTCCTCGGGCGTCTTGATGTTTGATCGAGCCATTGTTTGGTCTCTTTTCAGTCAACGTGACCCCTTTCCGGGATCCAACGCTCGTTCAAAGCACCACTCTTGAGTTTAAAAAGAACAACCTAAATCTGCTGGACACCTTAGTAGCGCCCGCGAACACGCCCCTTTTGGAGGAAACCATCGTACTGGCGCATTAGCAGGTGAGACTCCATTTGACGCATGGTGTCCAAAAGCACACCCACGCTGATCAACAAGGACGTTCCACCGAAAAACTGCGCCACGTTGTAATCCATCTTCAACCACATGTTGAGCAGGATCGGAATGACCGCGATCAAGACCAAGAAAACAGCGCCTGCCAAGGTAATGCGGCTCATGGTGTTGTGAAGGAAATCACTGGTCGCAACGCCAGGTCGGACACCCGGAATGTACCCACCGTGCTTCTTCAAATCATCGGCTACCTGCAGCTCATTAAACTGCGTGGCGACCCAGAAATAGGAGAAGAACAGGATCATCAAGGAGTAGAGACTGACATAGATCAGCCCGTGCTCCCTTCCGACAGCATTGCCGATGTCGGTCAGAATCTGGACCTTCCATAGGGACCCCAGCTTCTCGAACACCATGCCTGGAAACATTAGAATCGCTTGGGCGAAGATGACAGGCATGACACCCGCGTAATTGACCCGAAGCGGCATGAACTGGCTGCCACCTTGAAACACCTTGCGTCCGACAGCGCGCTGAGCGTACTGCACCGGAATCTTGCGGGTTCCTTGGGTGACCATGATCACACCGGCCACGACAACTACCAACAGGATCAGTAGGAGGGCACCGTGAGTCCATTGGTATTGGCGATTCGAGGCGTCCGCCGGAACGAACATCGTCCAGAGGGATCGGATAGCGATCGGTAAGCGGGCCAAGATGCCCACAGTGATCACGAGCGACACACCGTTACCCACACCACGCTCGGTGATCTGTTCGCCGAGCCACATGAGTAACAAAGTTCCCGTGGTCAAGATGAGCACCGTCTGGAATCGATAAATCCACAGGTTCTCAATCGTTACCAACTTCCCTTCGAACTGGAAGGTTTGGCCAGGGTTTTCCCATCCCAGCGCCATGATGGTGCCTTGGATGAGGCATAAACCAACCGTGAGGTATCGCCCGTAGGCGATGATCTTGGCGCGACCGCCCTCCTCACGCATCAATTTGCTGAGACCGGGGATGACCGCCGAAAGCAGCTGGATAATGATGGTGGCGGAAATGTACGGCATGATTCCCAAGGACCCGACGGCGCACTTTTCCAAGGCGCCACCGGTAAACATCGAAAAATAGCCGACCGCACCGGTGTTCCCACCGGAGGTGCGGGCTTTGTCTTCCAAGAAAGCTTGAAGTGCGGCTCCGTCGAGTCCCGGGATGGGGACCAACGCGATGAGACGCGCAACACCCAGCAACAATGCCGTGAAAATGATCCGTTGCCTGAGCTCAGGAATCTTGAAGCAGTTGGCGAAGGTTTGAAAAATGCGCGTCAGCATGACGTGGAGAATGCGTTAGGCAGTGGGCTTGGCGGCCACTTCGGCCTTGCCACCCAACTTTTCGATGGCTTCGCGAGCCGACTTGCTGAAAGCACTGGCTATCACGGTAAGGCGCTTTTCCAACTTGCCTCTTCCGAGAATCTTCACGCCAGCAGACTTGCCGTTGGCGTAGCCCGCTTTGCGCAGCGTTGCTTCATCCACAGTGGTGCCTTCGTCGAACGTATTGAGATCCGACAAATTTACCGGGTTGTAGACGGTGGTGAACAGCGCGTTGTTGAAGCCGCGCTTGGGAATACGCCGGATCAGGGGCATTTGGCCGCCCTCGAATCCGATACGGATTGAGGAGCCAGAGCGCGCGGTTTGGCCTTTGCCACCGCGACCGGACGTTTTTCCGTGACCACTGGACTCACCGATACCGAGACGTTTGCGGCGATGAGTGGAACCAGGACGGGGACTGAGATTGTGTAATCGCATATCAGGCGGCTTTCTTCAGGCGGTGTTCAATGCCGCGAGCCTTGAAGATGTCTTCACGGCGACGGAGCTGCATCAGAGCCTTCAATGTGGCTTTGGCCACGTTGGCAGCATTCTTGGATCCCAGCGACTTGCTGAGCAAATCTTTAATGCCGACGCTTTCGATGACGGAACGAACGGTCTTACCGCAGATCAATCCAGTACCCGGGGAAGCAGGACGGAGCAGTACCGTTGCGCCACCGAACGAGGACAAGACTTGATGGGGGATCGTGTTGTTGTTTAGGGCAACCTGGAGGAGCTGACCTTTGGCAAATTCGCCACCCTTCTTGATGGCGTCACTGACTTCGGCACCCTTGCCCAAACCAATGCCGACACGTCCCTTGCGATCGCCGACGACGACGAGTGCGCTGAAGCTGAATCGGCGACCGCCCTTGACGACCTTGGCGGAGCGGTTGATGTAGACGACTTTCTCGACCAAATCATCACGCTTGTCGTCGTTGTCGTTGTTGTCCCGATCCCGACGGCGACCACGGCCGCGTTCACGCGAACGATCTCCGTAGCCACCCTCGTGGCTCTGGGGAGCCGGGGCGGGTGTGGGCAACGGTGCTTTTGTTACTTCAGGTGCGTTTTCTTCAGCCACAATGCGTTCCTCCAAAAAGTTAGAATTTCAGACCGGCTTCGCGAGCGGCATCCGCCAAGGCCTTGACCTTGCCATGGAAGCGCGCACCACTGCGATCGAAGACGACCGCTTGAATTTGAGCGCTTTGGGCGGCTTGGGCCGCGCGCTTACCGGTTTCGACTGCGGAAGCCACATTGGCTCCCTTGGTCGCGGGGGTGGCATTCTTGTCGCGGGTACTCACCGCAGCCAGAGTGCGACCGACAGAGTCGTCGATGAATTGGACGTAGACGTGTTGACCGCTGAACTTGACGCTCATACGCGGGCGTTCGGCTGTGCCAATCACCTTCTTGCGCAGACGCCATCGGCGTTTCTGAGCCAGTTCGTTCTTTTTTTCCGCTCTCATTTGGACGTTCTTGATTCGTTCTAGCCAGAACCTTATTGGACGGTCTTGCCTTCCTTGCGAACAACATGTTCGCCGGCATACCGCACACCCTTGCCCTTGTAGGGCTCCGGCGGGTAATAACTGCGCAATTCGGCGGCCACGCGGCCCACAACCTGGCGATCCGCGCCTTCAATTGTGATCTTGGTGTTCTCTTCGACCGTGACTTTAATCCCGGCCGGGATGGGATAAAGGATCGGATGACTGAAGCCGAGAACCATGTCGATGCTGGTGCCTTTGATGCTGGCCTTGAAGCCAACACCTTGGATTTCCAACTTCTTGGTGAAGCCTTCGCTCACACCCTTGACGAGGTTGTTGATCAGCGCGCGGGCGAGACCGTGCATGGCGCGGGCCTCGGCAATATCGGAAGAGCGAGTGACCACCACTTCGCTGCCCTTAATCTCCGCAACCGTGAGGCGCGGCAGGGTGAGTTCCAATTTACCCTTGGGGCCTTCGGCGGAAACCTGGTTTCCGGAGACAGCCACCTTGACTTTGGCCGGGATGGGCACCGGGGACTTACCAATTCGTGACATATAAAATCCTTACCAGATGTAGAACAACAGTTCGCCGCCAACGTTTTCCTTGCGGGCTTGGGAGCCGGTCATCAGACCGCGCGAGGTCGTCAAGACGGCCACGCCCATGCCTCCGAGGACTTGGGGCACTTCGCTCGAATTCACGTAGCGCCGAAGACCCGGCGTACTGGTCATCTTCATGCCAACAATGACGGGCTTACGACCTTGATATTTCAAGGTCAGAGTCAGGGTCTTGCGCTTGTCGCCCTCGACCTTCGTGTCGGAAACATACCCCTCACGCTTCAGAATCTCGGCGATGGCGCCCTTCATCTTGGAGTGGGGCATCGTCACCGTGGGATGCATCGCCATGCCGGCGTTGCGAATCCGCGTCAACATATCGCTAATCGGATCGGAAATCATTGTGGCAAAAATTTGGACCAATTACGGGTTACCAACTGGCCTTGGTCACACCAGGGATTTGGCCGTTGAGTGCGAGTTCGCGGAAGGTCAGGCGGCTCACGCCGTACTTCCGAATGAAACCGCGACGGCGGCCGGTGAGTTTGCAGCGGTTGACAACACGGACAGGCGAAGCGTCTTTGGGGAGCTTCGAGAGACCGGCGTAGTCACCCTTCGCCTTCAAGTCGGCGCGGATGGCGGCGTACTTCTTGACTGTATCAGCCTTGCGCTTATTGCGGGCGATCCAAGCTTTGGTGGCCATAGTATTTAGAAATTATTTGGAGAACGGCATGCCCATGAGTGTCAGCAACTCGCGAGCTTCTTCGTCGGTGGGGGCGGTCGTCACGATGGTGATGTCCATCCCTTGGGTTCGCTTGACCTTGTCGAGTTCGATCTCAGGAAAGAGACTTTGCTCGGGCAGACCGATGGAGTAGTTGCCACGGCCATCGAACTTGCGGGGGCTGACGCCACGGAAGTCGCGGACGCGGGGAAGAGCGGCGGCAACGAGGCGATCGAAGAACTCGTACATGACCTCGCGGCGCAGGGTGACGCGGCATCCGACGGGTTGTCCCTTGCGGAGCTTGAAGTTGGCGACGCTCTGCTTGGACTTGGTGATGACGGCCTTGCGACCGGTGATCGCCCCGAGATCGCGGGCGGCGTCTTCGACGGCCACCTTTTCGAGATCGGATCGAACACCCATGTTGATCACGATCTTGTCCAGCTTGGGGATCTGGTGGACATTTTTGTAGCCGCGCTTCTGCTGGAGCGCTTGGCGGACTTCCTCTAGGTACTTAACCTGCAAACGGGGCTTCATAGCTTGGACTCTTCCGTGGAAATTAGATGGTGGGCCTTATCGGCCTTTGAATGATGGCCTGAATTCGGCTAGTTGGCTCCCGTGCCGGATTTGGCACCCTTCTTCGCCTCGCGGCGCTCGAATTCCTCCACCAGCATGACATTACTGACGCTGATGGGTCCCTCGAGCCAGAGCAATCCCCCTTGAGGGTGCTGTTGGCTTTTGCGGAGATGATGAAGGACTGGTTTAATCAGCGCCTTCTTTTCGTCTTTTTCCTTGCCGCGCTCATCGGTGGCTTCGAGCACGACGGCATCGCGCTTGGTCAGAACCTGGGCAATTTTGCCACGGCGACCTTTGGCGGAACCCGCGATGACGACAACCTCGTTGTCGCGTTTGACATGAAACTTCTTTCGCATACCAAAAATGATCCTAGATGACCTCAGGGGCGAGCGAGATAATCTTCATGAACTTGAGGTCGCGCAATTCACGGGCGACGGGCCCGAAAATGCGGGTGCCTTTGGGTTCACCTTCTGCGTTGATGATGACCACGGCGTTGCGGTCGAAGCGGAGGGCGGAGCCATCGCTGCGGCGCACAGGAGCCTTGGTTCGGACGACGACGGCGGTGCAAACCTCGCCCTTTTTCACGGTTCCATCGGGAGCGGCCTCCTTGATGTGCACCTTGATGATATCGCCAATGCGGGCGTAGCGTTGATTCCGACCGATCACACCGATGGTCCAAGCGACCTTGGCGCCAGTATTATCGGCCACATCCAGGCTGGAGCGTATTTGAAGCATAGTCTTTCCGGGGCCTAATTATTTGGCGGGTGTCCGCACAGAACCGTCGGCGTTGAGCACCTGAACCAGGCGCCAGCGCTTCAGACGGGAGAGAGGGCGGGTTTCTTGTATTTCAACCAGATCCCCAACCTTGGCGGACTGATTTTCGTCGTGCGCATAGTACTTGGTGAAAGTGCGCACGATCTTCTTGAATTGGGGATGCTGAAACCGGCGTTCGACGCGGACGACGATTGTCTTCTGCATCTTTGCGGAGACAACTTCTCCCACGCGTTCTTTGCGGTGTCCGCGATTGAGTGATTCCTCGGCCATAGTGATCAAGATTTCTTGGCGCCTTCGGGCTTGGCGGCCGCGTTCTGCGCTCGGGATAGTTGGGTTTCGCAACGGGCGATTTCACGGCGGATCTCGCGGATCCGGTGGGGCTTTTCCAAACGGGCGGTCGCCTGTTGGAGCCGCAGGTTGAAAAGCTCCTGGCGAAGTTCGGCACCTTTGGCCGTCAACTCCACCGAGGTCATTTCCTTAAAGTTGGTCTTCTTCGGCATACGCAGGAGGGCATTTTAGCCCATGAAATGGCGCGAAATGAACTTGGTTGAAATCGGCAACTTGGTGGCCGCAAGACGCATGGCTTCGCGCGCCATCGCCTCGGGAACACCGTCGACCTCGAAGAGCACGGTGGCCGGACGAATCACGGCAACCCATGATTCGACGCCGCCTTTGCCCGTTCCCATTCGAACTTCAAGGGGTTTCTTGGTGTAGCTCTTGTCTGGAAAGATGCGGATCCAAACCTTGCCGCGGCGCTTCATGTAGCGGGTGATCGCCACGCGAGCGGATTCGATTTGCTTGGTATCGAGCCAGCAACGTTCGAGGGCTTGGAGTCCATACTCCCCGAAGGCCACGCTGTTGCAGCGCGAAGCGATGCCGGTGCGATGGCCTCGCTGCATTTTCCGATACTTTACTCTGGCTGGCATTAACGCCATACGTCAGGTCTCTTCTAAATAGTTGTTGTTTGTGGTGGCGGCCCTTATTTGGCGATGGGCTCGGCTTTCTTGGGCTCGACTTTTTCAGGGCGCTTCATTTCACCCCGGCAAATCCAGCACTTGACCCCGAGCTTGCCATAAACGGTATGGGCTTCAGCAAATCCGTAATCGATGTTCGCGCGAAGGGTGTGCAGTGGCACGCGGCCTTCGTGGTACGTTTCGACACGGGCGATTTCGGATCCACCCAAACGGCCACCGCAGCGGATCTTGATTCCCTCGGCGCCGTATTCGCGAGCCATTTGCACGGCCTTTTTCATGGCGCGGCGGAAGCTGATGCGGCGTTCGAGTTGGAGAGCGACGTTCTCAGCCACCAATTGGGCGTCGATTTCGTGCTGTTTGACCTCCTGGATGTCGACGTAGATCTCTTTTCCAGTCAGTTTGCCCAATTCTTCCTTGAGCTTGTCGATTTCGGCACCTTTTCGGCCGATGACAACTCCGGGGCGTGCCGTGAAGATCGTGACGCGGCAGCGGTTCGCGGCGCGCTCGATCTGGATCTTCGGGACGGAGGCGGATTCGAGCTTCTTCTTGAGAATGCTGCGGATGCGATAGTCCTCGGCGAGCAAGCCGCCGAAGTCTTTCTTAGACGCATACCATTTCGACCGCCAGTCGCGGGTTACAGGGATGCGAAGTCCGATAGGATTGGTCTTTTGGCCCATAGGTCAATTCTGATCGGTAAGGACGATCTTGATGTGGCAGCTGCGTTTCAGGATGGGGCCAGCGGAACCGCGAGCCTTGGGAACAAACCGTTTCATGGAACCGGCGGTCTGAGCCACGGCGAGCTTGACGCGCAATCCCTCGGGTTTGATTTGGTGATTATTTTCGGCATTCGCGATCGCGGAGGCCAAGGTTTTGGCGACGGCGCGAGCGGATTTGCGCGGCACGAATTTCAGGACGGCAAGCGCCTGCTGGGCGTTGAGGCCCTGAATCTGCCGCACGACCTCGCGCACTTTTTGCGCGGGCATGCGAAACCGTTTGTAAATGGCGTGGACTTCCATGGGATGCTCCAACTACTTCGCTTCCGCCTTCGCCGTATGGGCGCCGTGGCGTTTGAAGGTTCGGGTGTAACTGAATTCACCCAGTTTGTGTCCCACCATGTTTTCAGTCACGAACACGGCGTTAAAGACTTTCCCGTTGTGCACGTTGAACGTCAGGCCGACAAAGTCGGGCGTGATCGTTGAGCGACGAGACCACGTTTTGATCGGAGCCTTGGATTTGGCGGCCTTGGCCTTCTCGATCTTGGTGGCAAGATGACGATCCACAAAGGGACCTTTTTTCAGCGAACGACCCATAGTCTTACTTGAGCTTCATCGGCCGACCATCCCGGCGAACGAGGATGAAACGGTTCGAAATCTTTTTGCGGTTACGGGTTCTTTGCCCCTTGGCGAGCAAGCCCCACGGCGATGTCAGATGTTGGCGTCCGCCACCACCCTTGGATTTGCCCTGGCCACCACCGTTGGGGTGATCGACCGGGTTACGAGCCATACCGCGGCTCATCGGACGGCGACCGCGATGGATATTGCGACCCGCCTTGCCGAGGACGACGTTTTCCCATTGAGCGTTGCCAACCTGGCCAATGGTGGCCATGCAACGATCGTGGAACTTGCGAATTTCGCCCGACGGCAGCCGCAACTGGGCGTACCCATCGTCGCGGGACATCAATGTGGCACCGGAGCCCGCGGAGCGGACCACACGGGCACCTTGGCCGGGAATTAACTCGATGTTGTGAACCGTAAGCCCGATAGGGATCGACGCCAGCGGCAACGCGTTGCCCACCGTGGGGGGAGCATCATCACCGTTGCGAACGGTATCGCCCACTTTCAGACCGTCGGGGCAAACAATGTATCGGCGCTCCTTGTCCACGAACTCGATGAGCGCCAAACGGGCGGAGCGCATCGGATCGTACTCTACGGCGATGACCTTCGCATCGATGCCAAACTTATTTCGACGAAAGTCGACGTTTCGCACCTTCTGCTTGTGTCCACCACCAAGGGCACGGGCCGTGACCCGTCCATACATGTTACGACCACCCGTCTTCTTACGAGTGTGCACGAGTGACTTCTCCGGACGGGTTTTGGTCACGTCCGAATAGTCCTGATACGTCATCCAACGCATGGATGGCGTTAATGGCCTAAACGATTTCACAGTAAAAATGGCAATTGCGCGGAGCTTGCGCTCACACGGTTTCAGCCATCACTCCCGGCCGACTGGATCGGACGCGGTTATCGGCTGAAACAAGATTTCAACGTTTTCACTACGATTTGC
>Ga0075165_1057377_pt1 | contig 12664 bp, 8 predicted proteins | sample JI61114BRNA_FD_77316 | JGI IMG/M metagenome (GOLD analysis project Ga0075165, IMG submission 77316) | Wastewater effluent complex algal communities from Wisconsin, to seasonally profile nutrient transformation and Carbon sequestration -... | ecosystem: Engineered > WWTP > Effluent > Algae...
AAAACTCTATCGCCTATGTAGCTCAGTGGTAGAGCACTTCCTTGGTAAGGAAGAGGTCGAGGGTTCAATTCCCTTCATCGGCTCAAAATAGTAAACTAATTATTAAAATATTTAAAAAAACAAATCATGGCTAAGGAAAAATTTGTAAAAGATAAGCCGCACGTAAACGTAGGAACAATCGGTCACGTTGACCACGGTAAAACTACTTTGACAGCTGCAATTACGTATGTATTGTCAAAAAGAGGTTTAGCAGAAAAGAAAGATTATGATTCAATCGATGCTGCACCAGAAGAAAAAGAAAGAGGTATTACTATTAATACTGCGCACGTTGAATATCAAACAGATACAAGACACTACGCACACGTTGACTGTCCAGGTCACGCCGATTATATCAAAAACATGATCACTGGTGCGGCTCAAATGGATGGAGCAATATTAGTAGTTGCTTCTACAGACGGTCCGATGCCACAAACTAAAGAACATATCCTTTTAGCTGCACAAGTTGGTGTTCCTAAAATGGTTGTGTTTATGAATAAAGTTGATTTAGTTGACGATCCAGAATTATTAGAATTAGTAGAAATGGATATTCGTGAAGAATTAACTCGTCGTGGTTTTGATGGTGATAATACACCAATCATCCAAGGTTCTGCTATTAAAGCTTTACAAGATGATCCTGAAGGTACTGCACAAATCGAAGCTTTAATGAAAGCTGTTGACGAATGGGTTCCATTACCTGCTCGTCCAATTGACCAACCATTCTTATTGCCAGTAGAAGACGTATTCTCTATCACAGGTCGTGGTACAGTGGCTACAGGTCGTATTGAAAGAGGTGTAGTAAAAACTGGTGAGCCAGTTGAAATCGTAGGTTTACAAGAAAAATCAATGACATCTACTTGTACAGGTGTTGAGATGTTCCGTAAAATCTTAGACATCGGTGAAGCTGGTGAAAACGTAGGTATCTTATTACGTGGTATTGAAAAAACAGATATTAAACGTGGTATGGTAATCTGCAAACCAGGTTCTGTAACACCACATACTGAATTCAAATGTGAAGTTTATATTTTATCGAAAGATGAAGGTGGACGTCATACACCATTCTTCAACAAATATCGTCCTCAGTTCTATTTAAGAACAACAGACGTTACAGGTGAGATCGAATTACCTGCTGGTGTTGAAATGGTTATGCCAGGTGATAACGTAACATTAACAGTAAAATTAATTTACCCAGTTGCGTTAGAAAAAGGTCTGAAATTCGCTATCCGTGAAGGTGGTAGAACAGTAGGTGCTGGTCAAGTAACTGAAATTTTAAAATAATTATAAACCGTCATTAGTCACTAGTCACTTTTTTAAAGTGAGTGACTAGTGACTTTTTAGACGGGCGTAGTTCAAGGGTAGAATGTCGGTCTCCAAAACCGCTGATGGGAGTTCGAATCTCTCCGCCCGTGCAAAAAAATGGAAAATGGATAATATTAAATCATATCTACAATCATCTTATGAAGAATTGACTACGAAAGTAACGTGGCCAACTTGGAAAGATTTACAGGCAAATGCAGCTATCGTTGCTGTTGCTGCTTTTATTATCGCATTAATTATTGGCTTAATGGATATGATTTCTAACGTTATTTTTAGCGATATTATCTACAAATTGACTAACCCATAAATTAACCTGTTCAATATATACAAATGTCAGACGAAAAAAAATGGTACGTATTAAGGGTAATTAGCGGCAAGGAAAAAAAACTACGCGATATCATCGAGAAAGAAATTCGTCTTTCTGGTTGGTCTGAAATTATTCCGCAGGTAATTGTACCTACTGAAAAAGTATATAAACTAAAAGGTGGTAAAAAAGTAATTCACGAAAAGAACTTTTTTCCTGGTTATTTGATGATGGAAGCAGTAGCAGCTAAATTTAATGGTGATATTGTTCTGCATATTCAAAATATGACCAACGTAATAAGTTTTATTGAAAGAAATAAACCTATCCCTTTAAAAAAAGCAGAAGTAAATAGAATCTTAGGAAAAGTAGATGAACAGGAAGAAGTTGGTGGCACAACAAGCGAACCATTCTTGGTGGGTGAAGATGTGAAAATAACAGACGGACCATTCAATGATTTCACTGGAACTATTGAAGAAATAATGGAAGACAAGAAAAAATTACGCGTAGTCGTAAAAATATTTGGAAGAAAAACTCCTGTGGAGTTAAATTTTATGCAAGTAGAAAAACAATAAGAAATGGCAAAGGAAATCGAAACGTTTATAAAGTTACAAGTAAAAGGCGGACAAGCAAATCCAGCTCCACCAATCGGACCAGCTTTAGGTTCTAAAGGTGTGAACATCATGGAGTTTTGCAAACAATTCAACGCTGCAACTCAAGATAAACAAGGTAAAATTTTACCGTGTGTAATCACGGTTTTTAAAGATAAATCGTTCACGTTCGTCATCAAGACGCCACCTGCTTCCGCTTTATTGCTGGAATATTCTAAAGCCAAAGCTGGCTCTAAAATTCCAAATCGTAATAAGGTAGGGTCTGTGTCTTGGGATCAAGTGAAAGAAATTGCAGAAATTAAAATGCCAGATTTAAACTGTTTTACAGTAAAATCAGCTATGACAATGGTGGCAGGAACTGCAAGAAGTATGGGAATCACTGTTACGGGTGACGCACCATTCCAAGCTTAAGCAATTAAGCTGAGAGAGTTTCACTCATTTTGAAACGCTATTATCTCATTAAAAACTAACAAAAATGAAAGTTGTTAAAAAAAGAAAAGCCGTTGACGGCAAAATTGAAAAAGGAAAGCTTTATTCTCTAGAACAAGCAACAGCATTAGTTAAAGAAATCAACACAACTAAATTCGACGCATCAGTTGATGTACATGTTCGTTTAGGTGTGGATCCGCGTAAACCTGACCAAGCTCTTCGTGGCACGGTTAGCTTACCTCACGGAACTGGTAAAACAAAAACAGTGTTGGTGTTATGTTCTGCTGAAAAAGAAAAAGAAGCTAAAGATGCAGGTGCTGACTATGCTGGCTTAGACGAATATTTAGAAAAAATTGCAGGTGGTTGGACAGATATCGACGTGATTATCTCTACACCAAGTGTAATGCCTAAATTAGGCCGTTTAGGTAAGATATTAGGTCCTCGTAACTTAATGCCAAATCCAAAATCAGGTACGGTTACTGAAAATGTAGCTGATGCAGTAAAAGAAGTAAAAAAAGGTAAAATCGCTTTCAAAATCGACAAGTTTGGTATTATCCATACTTCTGTTGGTCGTGTTTCTTTCAATTCAACACAATTGTATGATAACACAAAAGAAATGGTTAGCACTTTAGCTCGTTTGAAACCATCTTCCGCAAAAGGAATTTATTTCAAAAGTATCTTCTTAGCTACAACAATGAGTCCTTCTATAGAAGTAGACGTAAAAAGCATTCCTGGTATTTAATAATTAGTTTGTAAAAGGCAAAAAAAATGACTAAAACAGAAAAACAGGCAAGCATTGTTAGCTTAACAGATAAATTCGCTAATTCTAATTTTTTCTACTTTACTGATACATCAGGTTTAACAGTAGAAAAAATTAACCAATTAAGAAGAATTTGTTTTGAAAAAGGCATTCAATTGCAAGTTGCCAAAAACACGTTAATTAAAAAAGCACTAGTTGCTGGTGGAAAATTTACTGATGACTTAGATCCAGTTTTAAGTGGACCAACAGCTATCATGTTTACAGAAACTGGTAATTTACCTGCTAGAGTAATTAAACAATTCCGCAAAAGTGATACTAAACCAGCTTTAAAAGGCGCTTATATTGATTCTGCTGTTTACATAGGAGAAAATCAATTAGAAGCACTAATCAACGTTAAATCTAAAGAAGAATTAATCGGCGACTTAATCGGTTTATTACAATCACCAGCTAAAAATGTAATCTCTGCTTTAAAATCTAGTGGAGGCAAATTAGCAGGAATCGTTAAAACATTACAAGAAAGATAAAAATAATATTAATAACTTTAAAATTTTTAAACAATGGCTGATATTAAAGCATTTGCAGAGCAATTAGTAAACTTAACAGTAAAAGAAGTTAATGAACTAGCTGACATTTTAAAATCTGAATACGGAATCGAACCAGCTGCTGCTGCAGTTGCGGTTGCTGCTGCACCTGGCGCTGGCGCTGGTGCTGCTGTAGAAGAAAAAACATCTTTTGATGTTATCTTAAAAGACGGTGGCGCTCAAAAATTAGGCGTAGTAAAAGTGGTGAAAGAAATCACTGGTCTTGGCTTAAAAGAAGCTAAAGATTTAGTGGATGGTGCACCAAAACCAATCAAAGAAGGCGTTTCTAAAGACGAAGCTGAGTCAATCAAAGCTAAGTTAGAAGAAGCTGGAGCTGGTGTTGAATTGAAATAATCAATTCAAAATCAAATAGTTAAAGTGTCCGATAGCTTCTTTTTGCTATCGAGACACTTTTTAGTGTTTTTACTAATTTTAATTTTCTTTGGATGTCAAAAAAAACTGATAAAACTACAGGGTTAACTTCAAATGGACGAATTAATTTCTCCAAAATAACCCAACCTTACGAATATCCTAATTTATTAGATATTCAGGTGAAATCTTTCCAAGAATTCTTACAATTGGAAACAACACCAGACAAACGTTCGAAAGAAGGTTTGTGGAAAGTGTTTGCAGAAAATTTTCCAATCTCTGATGCAAGAAATATATTCTTGTTAGAATTTTTGGATTACTATGTTGATCCGCCAAGATACACCGTTGATGAATGTATTGAACGTGGTTTAACGTATAGCGTGCCATTAAAAGCAAAATTGCGCTTATCATGTAATGATGAAGAGCATATCGATTTTCAAACCATCGTACAAGATGTGTTTTTAGGAAATCTTCCGTACATGACGGATAAAGGAACCTTTATTATTAATGGTTCTGAGCGTGTAATTGTTTCTCAGTTACATCGTTCACCAGGTGTTTTCTTTGGTATGAGTTATCATCCAAATGGAACTAAAATATTCTCTGCAAGAGTAATTCCTTTTAAAGGTGCTTGGATGGAATTTGCTACAGATATTAACAATGTCATGTATGCATACATCGATCGTAAAAAGAAATTTCCAGTAACAACTTTATTACGTGCAATCGGTTTCGATTCTGATAAAGATATCTTGAAATTATTTGGACTTTCTGATGAAATAGAAGTAAATAAAAAATCACTCGAAAAACATATCGGCAGACGTTTAGCTGCACGTGTTCTAAAATCATGGATGGAAGATTTCGTGGATGAAGATACAGGTGAAGTGGTTTCTATCGAACGTAACGAAGTAATTTTAGAGCGTGATATTTACTTAGATGAAGATAACATCAAACAGATTTTAGATACTGGTGTTAAAACAATCATCTTACAAAAAGAAACTACAGAAGAAGATTATTCTATCATATTTAATACGTTGCAAAAAGATACTTCAAACTCAGAAATTGAAGCGCTCCAACATATCTATCGTCAGTTACGTGGTTCAGATCCACCAGATGATGACACAGCTCGTGGTATTATCGAGAAATTATTCTTCTCTGATAAACGTTACGATTTAGGTTTAGTTGGTAGATATAAAATCAATAAGAAATTATCGTTAGATATCGATCCTAAAAACATGGTATTGAACAAAGAAGATATTGTTTCTATCGTAAAATACTTAATTAAATTAGTAAACCAAAAAGCAGAGATTGATGATATCGATCACTTGAGCAATCGTCGTGTAAAAACAGTTGGTGAACAATTATTTGCACAATTCGGTGTTGGTTTAGCGCGTATGGCACGTACAATTCGTGAACGTATGAACGTTCGTGATAATGAAGTGTTTACACCTATCGACTTAATTAATGCAAGAACTTTATCTTCAGTTATTAATTCATTCTTCGGAACTTCTCAATTATCTCAATTCTTAGATCAAACAAATCCATTATCAGAAATTACGCACAAACGTCGTATTTCTGCACTTGGACCAGGTGGTCTTTCTCGTGAAAGAGCTGGTTTCGAGGTGCGTGACGTTCACTATTCACACTACGGTCGTTTATGTACGATTGAAACACCAGAAGGACCAAATATCGGTTTGATTTCTACTCTTTGCGTTCATGCAAAAGTAAATGAAATGGGTTTCATCGAAACACCTTACCGTAAAGTGTCTAAAGGAAAAGTGGATTCTAAAGTTGAGTATTTAACAGCTGAAGAAGAAGACGAAAGAACCATAGCACAATCAAATGTAATTTTGGATGACAAAGGTGGTTTCACTGATAAAAAAGTGAAATGCCGTTTCCAAGGTGATTTCCCTATTTTAGATACTGACAGCGATGAAATGCAAAATGTTCAGAATATGGACGTTGCACCAAATCAAATCGTTGGTGTATCAGCATCTCTAATTCCTTTCTTAGAAAATGATGATGCTAACCGTGCATTGATGGGTTCGAACATGCAACGTCAAGCTGTTCCATTAATGCGTTGCGAAGCACCAATTGTTGGTACAGGTATTGAAGCTCGTGTTGCACAAGATTCTAATGTATTAATCAATGCAGAACGTTCTGGTATTGTTGAATATGTGGACGCTACTGAAATTCGTGTTCGTTTCGATAGAACTGAAAATGAAAAATTAGTAAGTTTTGACGACGATGTGAAAGTATATAAATTAACAAAATTTGCGCGTACCAATCAGGCAACTTGTATCAACTTACGTCCAATTGTTCGTAAAGGAGAAAAAGTTATTAAAGGTCAGATTTTATGCGAAGGTTATGCTACACAAAATGGCGAATTAGCACTTGGTAAAAACTTATTAGTTGCATTCATGCCTTGGAAAGGTTTCAACTTTGAGGATGCGATCGTAATTAACGAAAGAGTAGTACGTGATGATATCTTTACTTCTATCCATATTGAAGAATATGAAATGGATGTGCGTGATACTAAATTAGGTGAAGAAGAATTAACAAACGATATTCCAAACGTAAGTGAAGATGCTACACGTAATTTAGATGAAAACGGTATCATCCGTATTGGTGCAAAAATTAAAGAAGGTGATATTTTAATTGGAAAAATTACACCAAAAGGTGAAACAGATCCAACACCTGAAGAAAAATTATTACGTGCCATCTTTGGTGATAAAGCTGGTGATGTAAAAGATGCTTCATTCAAAGCACCACCATCAACAGAAGGTATTATCGTAAGTACAAAATTATTCCAAAAAGCTAAAAAAGATAAAAACTCTAAAGTTCGCGAAAAGGCAGAATTAGAGCGTGCAGAAAAAATTCACTTACAAAACTTGGAAGATATTAAACGAGTTTTAGTAGATAAATTATTGCAATTAGTTGGTGGAAAAACAACATCTGGTATCAAAAATATTTTCGGTGAAGAAGCAGTTCCAAAAGGAACAAAATTCTCTGAAAAATTATTAGGTGGTTTGAATTACCAAAACTTAGATACTGCTGAATGGACAAAAGAAGAAGAAACAAATGAATTAATTAAACGATTAATTCACAACTTCAATATTCGTTTCAACGAAGAAAAAGGTCGTTTCCTACGTGACAAATATGCAATCACTGTAGGTGATGAGTTACCATCTGGCGTACTAAAATTAGCTAAAGTTTATATCGCTCAAAAACGTAAATTAAGAGTAGGTGATAAAATGGCTGGTCGTCATGGAAATAAAGGTATCGTATCTAAAATCGTTCGCGCAGAAGATATGCCATTCTTAGAAGACGGAACACCAGTTGACGTAGTATTAAATCCATTAGGTGTACCTTCGCGTATGAATATTGGACAAATCTACGAAACGGTATTAGGTTGGTCTGGTAAAGAATTAGGTATCAAATTCGCAACACCAATTTTTGATGGTGCACACGTAGATCAAATCGAAGAGTATATCGAACAAGCTGGTTTACCACGCTTAGGTTCAACATATTTATATGATGGTGAAACTGGACAACGCTTCGACCAAAAAACAACAGTAGGTGTTATCTATATCATCAAATTATCACATATGGTGGATGATAAAATGCATGCTCGTTCAATCGGACCATACTCATTAATTACACAACAACCGCTTGGTGGTAAAGCACAATTCGGTGGTCAGCGTTTAGGTGAGATGGAAGTTTGGGCACTTGAAGCTTATGGTGCAGCTAATATCTTACAGGAATTATTAACAGTGAAATCAGATGATATCCAAGGAAGAGCAAAAGCTTATGAAGCAATTGTAAAAGGCGATAACTTGCCAATTCCTGGTATTCCTGAATCATTCAACGTGTTAGTACACGAGTTAAGAGGTCTTGCTTTAGATTTAGATTTCGATTGATGAATTTAGAATGCATCGTTAGTATATAATTTAATTTTTAGAATTTAAAAATAAAATACCATGCCTTTCAAAAAGGATAACAAAATCAACACAGAATTTTCAACGATAACGTTGAAATTGGCTTCGCCAGATTCTATTTTAGAGCGTTCATATGGTGAAGTGAAAAAACCTGAAACCATTAACTACAGAACCTACAAACCAGAAATGGAAGGTTTGTTCTGTGAACGTATTTTTGGACCAACTAAAGATTATGAATGCTTTTGCGGTAAATACAAACGTATTCGTTACAAAGGTATCGTGTGTGACCGTTGTGGTGTAGAAGTAACGGAGAAAAAAGTTCGTCGTGAGCGCATGGGTCACATCAAATTGGTGGTACCTGTTGTACATATTTGGTACTTCAAATCATTACCGAATAAAATCGGTTACATGTTAGGTTTGTCTTCAAAAAACATCGAAGCAATTGTTTACTACGAACGTTATGTAGTAATTCAAGCTGGTGTTACTGAAGATGGTGTTCCAGTAAATGGCGAAAGCAAAAAAACTAAATATTTAGATTTAATTACAGAAGAAGAATATTTAGATATTTTAGATGCTTTACCAAAAGACAACCAATTATTATCTGATGATGATCCAAATAAATTTATTGCAAAAATGGGTGGTGAGGCAGCTCGCGATTTATTAGCAAGAATCGATTTGAAAAAATTATCTGGTGAATTGCGTCATAAAGCATCGAACGAAACATCACAACAACGTAAATCAGAAGCGTTAAAACGTTTAAGCGTTGTGGAAGCATTCCGTGAAGCAAACGAACATATCGAAAATCGTCCTGAATGGATGATTGTTCAATATTTACCTGTTGTTCCACCTGAATTGCGACCTTTAGTTCCTTTAGATGGTGGTCGTTTCGCATCTTCAGATTTGAACGATTTATACAGAAGAGTAATCATCAGAAACAACCGTTTAAAACGATTAATTGAAATCAAAGCACCAGAAGTAATCTTACGAAATGAAAAACGTATGTTACAAGAAGCAGTTGATTCATTATTCGATAATTCACGTAAATCAAATGCAGTAAAAGCAGAAGGTGGTCGTGCGTTAAAATCGTTATCTGATGTTTTGAAAGGTAAACAAGGTCGTTTCCGTCAAAACTTATTAGGAAAACGTGTGGATTATTCAGGTCGTTCTGTAATTGTTGTTGGACCAGAATTAAAATTACACGAATGTGGTTTACCAAAAGATATGGCGGCTGAGTTATTCAAACCGTTTATTATTCGTAAATTATTAGAGCGTGGTATCGTTAAAACAGTTAAATCAGCTAAGAAATTAGTTGACAAAAAAGAAGCTGTAATTTGGGATATTTTGGAAAACGTAATGAAAGGTCATCCTATCATGTTAAACCGTGCTCCAACATTACACCGTTTGTCAATGCAGGCATTCCAGCCAAAATTGATTGAAGGAAAAGCGATTCAATTACATCCTTTAGTATGTACATCTTTCAACGCCGATTTCGACGGTGACCAGATGGCTGTGCACGTTCCTTTGAGCAATGCAGCAATCATTGAAGCACAAATCTTGATGTTGTCTTCTCACAATATTTTGAATCCACAAAACGGAACACCAATTACCATTCCATCACAAGACATGGTTTTAGGTTTATACTATCTTACAAAAGGTAAAAAAACAGTTGGTGATGATGTAGTTCGTGGTCAAGGTCGTGTGTTTTATTCTTCTGAAGAAGCAATCATTGCGTTGAACGAAAATAAAGTGGATTTACATGCAAATGTAAAATGCAAAGTGCGCATTATTGAAAACGGCGAGCCAAAAATGAAATTAGTCGAAACTACAGTTGGTCGATTATTATTCAATGAAGTAGTTCCTGTAAAATGCAGTTATGTAAATGAATTATTATCTAAAAAAAATATTAAAACAGTTATTGGCGAAGTATTAATAAATACAGATATTCCAACTACTGTAAAGTTCTTAGATGATATTAAAGATATCGGTTTCCGTCAGGCGTTTAAAGGTGGATTGTCATTTAATATCGATGACTTAATTATTCCAGATGTTAAACAAAAATTGCTGGTTGGTGCTGCTGAAGAAGTAGAAGAAGTTTGGCAAAACTTTAACATGGGTTTAATTACCAATAATGAACGTTATAACCAAATTATCGATATCTGGACGCGTGTAGATACACGTATCACAGAAACATTGATGAGAGAAATTTCAACACACAAACAAGGTTTCAACTCTGTTTACATGATGTTGGATTCTGGTGCGCGTGGTTCTAAACAACAAATTAAACAATTAGCAGGTATTCGTGGATTGATGGCAAAACCTCGTAAATCAGGTTCAACTGGTGGTGAGATTATCGAGAATCCAATTCTTTCTAACTTTAAAGATGGTTTGAACGTATTAGAATACTTCATTTCTACGCACGGTGCGCGTAAAGGTTTGGCTGATACAGCTTTAAAAACTGCAGATGCTGGTTACTTAACACGTCGTTTAGTGGACGTTGCACAAGACGTAGTTATCAATGGCGAAGATTGCGGAACATTAAGAGGTTTAAGCATTTCTGCCTTGAAAGAAAATGAAGAAATTATCGAATCATTAGCTGAAAGAGTTTCTGGTAGAACTGCATTGCTAGATGTAATTCATCCTTTAACTGGAGAAATTTTAGTGAAAGAAAGCGAAACAATCTCGGAAGCGATGGCTCAAAAAATTGAGGAATCACCTATCGAAAGTGTGGAAATTCGTTCAGTTTTAACCTGCGAAATGCGTCGTGGTGTTTGTGCTAAATGTTATGGCAGAAACTTAACAAATAATAGATATGCTCAATATGGTGATGCTGTTGGTATCATCGCAGCACAATCAATTGGTGAGCCAGGAACACAGTTAACCTTACGTACATTCCATACAGGTGGTACAGCTGCTTCCGTTGCAACAGAATCTCAAATGGTTGCTAAATTTGATGGTAAGTTAGAATTTGATTCTATTAAAACGGTTAAACAAGAAGGTGAAGACGGTGAAGTAAGATTAGTAGTAATTGGTAGAACTGGTGAGATTAATATCATCGATGAAACTTCTGATAGAGTTTTAATTACAAATAACATTCCTTATGGTGCTGTATTGTCTGTAAAAAATGGACAAAAAGTGAAAAAAGGTGATGTGATTTCTTCTTGGGACCCATTTAATAACGTAATCGTTTCTGAGTTTAAAGGTCAGATTAAATACGAACACGTAATTGAAGGTATAACGTACAGAGAAGAAGTAGAAGAGCAAACTGGTCACCGCGAAAAAGTAACTATTGAGTCTCGTGACAAGAAAAAATCTCCATCATTATTGATTGTTGATGAAAAAGGAAAAGAATTATATTCATATTCTGTTCCAGTTGGTGCGCATATTTCTGTAGAAGATAAACAAGAAATTTTACCAGGTGCAATCATCGTGAAAATACCACGTATCTTATCTAAAGTTCGAGATATTACCGGTGGTTTACCACGTGTACAAGAATTATTTGAAGCTAGAAATCCTTCTAATCCAGCGAAAGTTTCTGAGATTGACGGACAAGCTACTTTCGGTAAAATCAAACGTGGAAATCGTGAAGTTACTATTACTTCAAAAGATGGCGTTCAGAAAAAATACTTGGTTCCATTAACAAAACATATCTTGGTTCAAGATGGTGACTTTGTGAAAGCTGGTATGCCTTTGTCTGACGGTGCAATTACACCAAGTGATATTTTGAAAATCAAAGGACCTGCTGCGTTACAAGCGTATTTGGTGAATGAAATTCAGGAAGTATATCGTTTACAAGGTGTTCGTATCAACGATAAACACATCGAAGTAATTGTGAAACAAATGATGAGTGATGTTTTAATTAGCGATGCTGGTGATACTAAATTCTTAGAAAATGAAACCGTTGATAAATTCGATTTCATCGAACAAAACGATTATATCTACGATAAAAAAGTAATTACGGAACAAGGTGATTCTGAACAATTAGTAATTGGTCAAATTTGTACGATGCGTCAAATCAGAGAAGAAAATTCTTTCTTAAAACGTAACGACAGAAAACCAGTTGAATTCAGAGATGCAATTCCTGCAACAGCAAGTCCATTGTTACAAGGTATTACTCGTTCATCGTTAGGTACTCACAGCTGGATTTCTGCAGCTTCGTTCCAGGAAACTACGAAAGTATTAAACCAAGCAGCAATCAATGGTAAAATTGATCCAATGCGTGGCTTAAAAGAAAACGTAATTGTTGGACATAGAATTCCTGCTGGTACTGGTGTTCGCGAATTTGAAAATTTTGCGGTTGGTTCTAAAAAAGAATACGAACGCATGATGGC
>Ga0075165_1966868_pt1 | contig 12042 bp, 24 predicted proteins | sample JI61114BRNA_FD_77316 | JGI IMG/M metagenome (GOLD analysis project Ga0075165, IMG submission 77316) | Wastewater effluent complex algal communities from Wisconsin, to seasonally profile nutrient transformation and Carbon sequestration -... | ecosystem: Engineered > WWTP > Effluent > Algae...
CCCCCGGCGTTGCTCGGGTGGCCGTCGTTCGCAGGGCAAGGACGCTTGTGGCGCCGCCTCTTTCGGGGGGCCAAGGCCACGGGTCTGAACATCTCCCGCAGGCATGGGGCTTCCCGTGCGAGCGGGCGTTTCCTGTTAACTGACGACCGCCCGTCCGCAGAGGCGGCACGAACACGGAAGAGAAAGAGGTCAATGCCGACCATCAACCAGCTCATCGCCAAGGGGCGCGAGCCGCAGAAGACCCGGAACAAGGTTCCGGCGCTGCAGGGGTGTCCGCAGAAGCGTGGCGTTTGCACGCGCGTCTACACGACCACACCGAAGAAGCCGAACTCGGCCCTTCGAAAGGTCGCGAAGGTGCGCCTGACCAACGGGTATGAGGTCGTGTGCTACATCCCCGGTGAAGGCCACAACCTGCAGGAGCACTCGGTCGTTCTGATCCGCGGTGGCCGCGTGAAGGACCTTCCGGGTGTTCGCTACCACATCCTGCGTGGCGTTCTCGACACCCAGGGCATTGCCAAGCGTCGTCAGCGCCGGTCGCTGTATGGCGCGAAGCGTCCGAAGTAAGCGAGGAAGCAGAGAATGTCTCGCCGTCGCCGCGCTACCAAGCGCGAAATCCTGCCGGACGCAAAGTTCGGCGATGTCGTTATCAACCGTTTCATGAACGCGCTGATGTACGACGGAAAGAAGTCCGCTGCCGAAGGCATCGTCTACAATGCGTTGGACGTGCTGAAGCGCCGTGGCGGACCGCAGGCTGATCCGGTGCGCATGTTCCATGAGGCGCTGGACAACGTGAAGCCGGCCGTGGAAGTGCGTTCTCGCCGAGTTGGCGGTGCCACCTACCAGGTTCCGGTGGAGGTCCGCACCGAACGCCGTCAGGCGTTGGCGATCCGGTGGATCATCGATGCCGCCCGCAAGCGCGGCGAGCATACGATGCAGGACCGCCTGTCGAACGAGCTGCTGGACGCGGTGAACAACCGTGGTTCGGCCGTGAAGAAGCGTGAAGATACCCACCGGATGGCCGAAGCCAACAAGGCTTTCAGCCATTACCGCTGGTAACCCGGCACAGACCCAAACGAACCCTGTTACGGATTCGCGGAGAATACGACTATGGGCAAGGCTAAATTCGAGCGGAACAAGCCGCACTGCAACATCGGCACGATCGGCCACGTCGATCATGGCAAGACGTCGCTGACGGCTGCGATCACGAAGGTGCTGGCCGAGACCGGCGGCGCCACGTTCACGGCTTATGACCAGATCGACAAAGCGCCGGAAGAAAAGGCGCGCGGCATCACGATCTCGACGGCGCATGTCGAATACGAGACCGGCAACCGCCACTATGCCCACGTCGACTGCCCCGGCCACGCCGACTATGTGAAGAACATGATCACCGGCGCGGCGCAGATGGACGGCGCGATCCTGGTGGTGTCCGCTGCCGACGGCCCGATGCCCCAGACCCGTGAGCACATCCTGCTCGCCCGTCAGGTCGGCGTGCCGGCGCTGGTCGTGTTCCTGAACAAGGTCGACATGGTCGACGATCCGGAACTGCTGGAACTGGTCGAGATGGAAGTGCGCGAGCTTCTGTCGTCCTATCAGTTCCCCGGCGACGACATTCCGATCATCAAGGGTTCGGCTCTGTGCGCGCTGGAAAGCAAGCAGCCGGAACTCGGCCATGACGCGATCCTGGAGCTGATGAAGGCGGTCGACGCCTACATCCCGCAGCCGGAGCGTGCGACGGATCGTCCGTTCCTGATGCCGATCGAAGACGTGTTCTCGATCTCGGGCCGCGGCACTGTCGTGACCGGCCGTGTCGAGCGCGGCATCGTCCGGGTCGGCGAGGAAGTCGAGATCGTGGGCATCAAGCCGACGGTGAAGACGGTCGTGACGGGCGTCGAGATGTTCCGCAAGCTGCTCGATCAGGGCCAGGCCGGCGACAACATCGGCGCGCTGCTGCGTGGCACGAAGCGTGAAGACGTCGAGCGTGGCCAGGTTCTGGCCAAGCCCGGCTCGATCACGCCGCACACGAAGTTCAAGGCCGAGGCGTACATCCTGACGAAGGAAGAGGGCGGCCGTCATACGCCGTTCTTCACCAACTACCGTCCGCAGTTCTACTTCCGCACGACCGACGTGACGGGCGTGGTGAACCTGCCGGAAGGCGTCGAGATGGTGATGCCGGGTGATAACGTGTCGATGGATGTCGAGCTGATCGCTCCGATCGCCATGGATGACGGGCTGCGCTTCGCGATCCGCGAAGGTGGCCGCACCGTTGGCGCCGGCGTCGTCGCCAGCATCACGGCCTGAGGAAGACCGCGAGGGCCGGCGCCTCCGCTCAAGCGGGGCGCCGGTCGTCGTTTCGGCGGGAACTTTAAGAGCGAACGATGGACAACCAGAATATCCGCATCCGGCTGAAGGCCTACGATCATCGCGTGCTGGACAACAGCACGAAGGAGATCGTGAACACGGCCAAGAGAACGGGTGCGCGGGTTCGCGGACCGATCCCGCTGCCGACCCATATCGAGCGGTTCACCGTGAACCGTTCGCCCCATGTCGACAAGAAAAGCCGTGAGCAGTTCGAGATTCGGACGCACCGTCGCTTGCTCGACATCGTCGAACCCACGCCGCAGACGGTGGACGCGCTGATGAAGCTCGACCTCGCCGCTGGCGTGGACGTCGAGATCAAGATCTGAGGCCGGGATAATCGCCATGCGCACCGGATTACTGGCCAAGAAGCTGGGGATGACCCGGATCTTCAAGGAAGACGGGACTCATATTCCCGTGACCGTCCTGCACCTGGATCAGGTACAGGTCACCGCCACCCGCACCGAGGAAAAGGACGGCTACACGGCCATCCAGCTCGGCTGGGGCAAGGCGAAGGTCAAGAACGTCACACAGCCCAACCGCGGGCACTTCGCCAAGGCGAAGGTCGAGCCGAAGCAGAAGCTTGTGGAGTTCCGCGTTGCGGGCGACGCGCTGCTGGAGCCTGGCTCGACCCTGTCGGCGGCGCATTTCGCGGTTGGCCAGAAGGTCGATGTCTGCGGCACGTCCAAGGGCAAGGGCTTTGCCGGCGGTATGAAGCGCTGGAACTTCGCGGGCCTTGAGGCATCGCACGGCGTTTCGATCAGCCATCGCAGCCTGGGTTCGACGGGTAACCGCCAGGATCCTGGCAAGACCTTCAAGAACAAGAAGATGGCTGGCCACCTGGGTGTCGAGCGCATCACGACCTTGAATCTCGAGGTTGCGGGCGTCGATGCCGACAAGGGTCTTTTGATGATCAAGGGCGCCGTTCCGGGCGCCAAGGGTGGCTATGTCATGGTGCGGGACGCGATCAAGCGTGCCCGTCCTGCGGATGCGCCCTATCCGGCGGCGCTGATCGAAGCGGCGGCGGCGGGCTGAGGACGAGAACGATGCAAGTCGAGATCACCACCCTGGATAAGGGGAGTGCCGGGAGCGCTGAGCTTCCGGACGACATTTTCGCTACGACCCCGCGGGCCGATATCATGGCGCGTGTGGTCCACTGGCAGTTGGCCAAGCGCCGGGCTGGCACACACAAGGTCAAGGGTATGGCCGAGGTGTCCGGAACGACGAAGAAGCCGTACCGGCAGAAGGGCACGGGTAACGCACGTCAGGGTAGCCTGCGTGCGCCTCAGTTCCGCACTGGCGGCGTGGTTCATGGCCCGGTGGTCCGCTCGCATGAATACAGCCTGAACAAGAAGGTTCGCCGTCTTGGCCTGATCTCTGCGCTGTCGCAGAAGGCGGCCGAGGGCAAGCTGGTCGTGTTGGATGCGGCCGCTGGTTCGGCCAAGACCGCCGATCTGGCGAAGAAGCTGAAGGCGCTGGGTTGGTCTTCCGCCCTGATCGTGGATCAGGCGGTGGACGAGAACTTCCTGCGTGCCAGCCGCAACCTGATCGGGATCGACGTGCTGCCGACGATTGGCGCCAACGTCTATGACATCCTGCGTCACGATGTGCTGGCGATCACCACTGCCGGGGTTGCGGCCCTGACGGAACGGTTGAATGGCGCGTCGAAGGCGCAAGCTGAGGGAGGCGCGGCATGAGCGAGACAGTGAAGCGCAAGCCGCAGCTTTCGCGTGAGGCGATGTACGAGATCATCCGAAGCCCGGTGATCACCGAAAAGGCGACGACGCTTTCCGAGCGCGGCCAGGTGGTGTTCCGGGTGTCGATCGATGCCTCGAAGCCCGAGATCAAGGCGGCGGTCGAGGGGCTGTTCGGCGTCAAGGTTCTCGGTGTGAATACGCTGGTCCAAAAGGGCAAGACGAAGCGCTTCAAGGGACGGCCGGGCCAACGCTCGGATGTCAAGAAGGCGTTTGTCCGGCTTGCCGACGGCCAGTCGATCGACTTCACCACAAGCCTCGCATAAGGCGCGCGAGACATGGCACTCAGGCAATTCAATCCGGTCACGCCGAGCCTTCGCGGGACCGTTCTGATCGACCGCAGCGAACTGTGGAAGGGCAAGCCGCTCAAGACCCTGACCGAAGGTCAGAGCAGCAGCGGCGGCCGCAACAACCACGGCCGTATCACCAGCCGGTTTCGTGGTGGCGGACACAAGCAGTCCTATCGCGTCATCGACTTCAAGCGTCGCAAGTTCGACGTTCCGGCGACGGTCGAGCGGTTGGAATATGATCCGAACCGCACGTCGTTCATCGCGCTGATCAAGTACCAGGATGGCGAGCTTGCCTATATCCTGGCGCCGCAGCGCCTGAAGGTCGGCGATACGGTGGTGGCCGGTGCGCGCGCCGACATCAAGCCGGGTAATGCGATGCCGTTGGCGGCCATTCCGGTCGGCACGATCATCCATAACATCGAGATGAAGGTCGGCGCGGGCGGCAAGATCGCTCGTGCAGCGGGGACCTATGCGCAGTTGGTCGGCAAGGATGCCGGTTACGCGCAGATCAAGTTGATGTCGGGTGAGCTTCGCGTCGTGCGGTCCGAGTGCATCGCCAGCATTGGCGCTGTCTCCAACCCGGACAACATGAACCAGAAGATCGGCAAGGCCGGTCGTATGCGGTGGCTCGGCTTCAAGCCGCACAATCGTGGTGTCGTGATGAACCCGGTCGATCACCCGTTGGGTGGTGGTGAAGGTCGCAGCTCGGGTGGCCGTCATCCGGTCACGCCGTGGGGCAAGCCGACCAAGGGCTATAAGACGCGCAGCAACAAGCGGACGGATGGCCTGATTATCCGCCGCCGCAACAAGGGCAAGTAAGATGGCGCGTTCCGTCTGGAAGGGACCGTTCATCGACGGTTACCTGCTGAACAAGGCCGATGCTGCGCGGGCTTCGGGCCGCAACGAGATCATCAAGATCTGGACGCGTCGTTCGACGATCCTGCCGCAGTTCGTTGGCCTGACGTTCGGCGTTTACAACGGCCACAAGTTCCTGCCGGTGCAGGTGAACGAGAATATGGTCGGGCATAAGTTCGGTGAGTTCTCGCCGACCCGCACGTTCTCGGGCCATGCCGCCGACAAGAAGGCGAAGCGAGGCTGACATGAGCAAGCCCAACACCCCGCGCGCTTTGGCGGACAACGAGGCGCAGGCGATTGTCAGCAATCTCCGCGTCAGCCCACGCAAGCTGAACCTGGTTGCCGGTATGATCCGCAACCTGCCGGCCCAACGGGCGGTCGCGACGCTGACGTTCAGCAAGCGCCGCATCGCGCAGCAGGTCAAAAAGGCGCTGGAAAGCGCGATCGCCAATGCCGAGAACAACCATCAGCTCGACGTCGACCGTTTGGTCGTGACGCGCGCCGAGGTTGGCCGCTCGGTGGTGATGCGCCGCTTCCATGCCCGTGGTCGTGGCCGTGCCGCGCGGGTCGAGAAGTGGTTCAGCCACTTGAAGATCGTCGTCGCCGAGCGCGAGCAGGATACCGAAGCCGGGCAGGAGGCCGCGTAATATGGGTCACAAAGTCAATCCGGTCGGGCTGAGGCTTGGCATCAACCGCACCTGGGACAGCCGCTGGTTCGCCGGCAACGACTATTCCAAGCTGCTTCACGAGGACCTGAAGCTGCGTGCGCATCTGCGCAAGAAGCTGCATGGCGCCGGCGTGTCGCGCGTGGTGATCGAGCGTCCGGCGAAGAAGCCGCGGGTCACGATCTATGCCGCGCGTCCGGGCGTTGTCATCGGCAAGAAGGGCCAGGACATCGAGGTTCTGAAGAAGGACCTGTCGAAGATGGCCAACGCCGAGGTGGCGTTGAACATCGTCGAAATCCGCAAGCCGGAAATCGATGCCACCCTGGTGGCCGAGAATATCGCTCAGCAGCTTGAGCGCCGCGTCGCCTTCCGCCGCGCCATGAAGCGCGCCGTTCAGTCGGCGATGCGTCTGGGCGCTCAGGGCATCCGGATCAATTGCGGTGGTCGCCTCGGCGGCGCCGAAATCGCCCGGGTCGAGTGGTATCGCGAAGGCCGGGTGCCGTTGCACACGCTGCGCGCCGACATCGATTTCGGTGTCGCCACCGCCAAGACCACGTATGGCACCTGCGGCGTGAAGGTTTGGGTGTTCAAGGGCGAGATTCTCGCACACGACCCGATGGCGCAGGATCGTCGCGCTGCCGAACAGGCTCCGCAGAGGTAATCGAAGATGCTGTCACCGAAGCGCACCAAATACCGCAAGCAGCACAAGGGCCGTATCCATGGCCTGTCGAAGGGCGGCACCGCGCTGAACTTCGGCACCTATGGCCTGAAGGCGCTGGAACCGGAACGCATCACCGCGCGGCAGATCGAATCCGCTCGTCGTGCGATCACCCGCGCGATGCGCCGTGCCGGTCGCGTGTGGATCCGGATTTTCCCGGATGTGCCCGTGTCGACCAAGCCGGCCGAAGTCCGCATGGGTTCCGGCAAGGGTTCGCCGGAATTCTGGGTGGCCCGCGTGGCGCCTGGCCGCATCATGTTCGAGATCGACGGCGTCACGCCGGAACTCGCCCGTGAAGCCCTGACGCTCGGCGCCGCAAAGCTGCCGATCAAGACTAAGTTCATTGCCCGGATCGGAGACGCCTGAAGATGGCCAAGACGGCACTGAGCAAGGCGGCCGACGTTCGCGCCAAGACGCCGGATGAGCTGGCTGCCACGCTGCTGGACCTCCGCAAGGAGCAGTTCAACCTGCGGTTCCAGCGCGCAACCGGCCAGCTTGAGGGCACCGGGCGGATTCGTCAGGCGCGCCGCGAGTTGGCGCGGGTGAAGACCATTCTTGCGGAGAAGAAGTCCTCCGCCACATCGCAGTCGTAAGGAGAAGGGGCGATGCCAAGGCGCGTCCTGAGCGGGCGGGTGACCAGCGACAAGATGGACAAGACCGTCACGGTTCTTGTCGATCGTCGTGTTATGCACCCGCTCTACAAGAAGTTCATTCGCCGGTCGAAGAAGTACGCCGCGCATGACGAGGGCAATCTCTGCAAGGTCGGCGATGTCGTCCGGATCGAGGAATGCCGTCCGATCAGCAAGCGCAAGACCTGGCAGGTTGTCGAGCGGAACGGCGCGCCGTTGGCCGTCGTGGCTGAAGGAGCCTCGGCATGATCCATCCGGAAACCAATCTGGAGGTCGCCGATAACTCTGGTGCGCGCCGCGTGCAGTGCATCAAGGTCCTCGGTGGTTCCAAGCGGAAGACGGCCTCGGTCGGCGACGTGATCGTCGTGTCGGTCAAGGAAGCCATTCCCCGCGGCAAGGTGAAGAAGGGCGACGTGCACCAGGCGGTGATCGTTCGTACCAGCTTCCCCGTGCGTCGCCCCGATGGGTCCGCGATTCGCTTCGACCGCAATGCGGCCGTGCTGATCAACAAGCAGCAGGAGCCGATCGGCACCCGTATCTTTGGGCCGGTCGTGCGTGAGCTTCGCGGACGCAAGTTCATGAAGATCATCAGCCTGGCGCCGGAGGTTCTGTAATGGCCGCGCGCATTCGCAAGGGCGACACGGTCGTCGTGATCACCGGGTCCAGCAAGGGCCGTCGCGGTGAGGTTCTGTCGGTGAACCCCGAGGCCAATCGCGCCTTGGTTCAGGGCGTGAACATCGTTCGCAAGCACACCAAGCCGACAGGCATGGGCCAGGCGGGCGGGATCATCGACAAGGAAGCTTCGATTCATCTGAGCAACCTGAAGCTGATCGACCCGACCAGCGAGAAGCCGACCAAGGTCGGGTTCCGGATTCTGGAAGACGGCCGCAAGGTCCGGATCGCCAAGGCGACCGGCGAAGTGGTCGGGAGCTGAGAGACCAGTCATGAGCGGAAGCAAGAATTCCCCCAAGGCCGGCAACCGTGGCCAGCAGGGCAGCGGGCCGCCGGCGGGCAAGGAAGCCCAGCGCGCCGCGCGCCGGGTGGAGATTGTCGGCGTCGACAACCCCGAGGCGTCTCCGAAAGAGATGCCGCGCATGGACAAGCGGTATCGCGAGGAAATCCGGGCGAAGCTGCGCGCTGAGTTCGGGTACGCCAACGAGATGCAGGTCCCGAAGCTCGAGAAGATCGTGATCAACATGGGCGTCGGTGAGGCGACCGCTGATCAGAAGAAGCTCGATGCCGCGGTTGCGGAACTCGCGTCCATCGCCGGGCAGCGTCCGGTGAAGACGGTGGCCAAGAAGGCGATCGCCGGCTTCAAGATCCGCAAGGGTCTGCCGATCGGCTGCAAGGTCACGCTCCGCAAGGCGCGTATGTATGAGTTCATGGATCGCCTGATCACCATCGCACTGCCCCGCGTCCGCGACTTCCGCGGCATTCAGGGCAAGGGCTTTGATGGTCGCGGCAATTTCGCGATGGGCTTGAAGGAACAGATCATCTTCCCGGAAATCAACTACGACCGGGTCGATCAGGTTCGCGGGATGGACATTCAGTTCGTCACCAGCGCGAAGACAGATGCGGAAGCCAAGGCCCTTCTCAAGGCCTTTGATCTCCCGTTCGCCAACTGAGGTTTTAGGGAAAACCGCCGGGTTCCGCCTGGCAGGTTCCGGAGGAAGTACACAGGATGGCCAAACTCTCCCAGGTCAACCGCAACAAGATGCGTGAACGTCTGTCGAAGCGCGATCGCGCCAAGCGCCAGACGTTGAAGGATGTGGTCATGGACCGCACCTTGCCGGTCGAAGACCGGTTCAATGCGACGCTCAAGTTGGCGCAGTTGCCGCGTAACGGTTCCAAGGTTCGTGTTCGCCTGCGGTGCGAACTGACCGGCCGGTCGCGTGGGAACTATCGTAAGTTCAAACTCTGCCGTATCGCGCTGCGGGAATTGGCCAGCTCTGGCCAGATCCCCGGCATGGTCAAGGCTAGCTGGTAAGGGAAACGGCGATGTCATTGTCCGATCCCTTGGGGGATATGCTCACCCGCATCCGTAATGCCCAGCGTGCTCGGCATTCGGTCTGCGTCGCCCCGGCGTCAAAGCTGCGGCAGAACGTGCTCGGTGTGCTGAAGCGTGAAGGCTATATCCGCGGTTATGCCGAGGAGCAGCTTCGTCCTGGTGTGTCTCAGCTTCGTATCGAGCTGAAGTACAACGAAGGCGAGCCTGTGATCAAAGAGATCCAGCGCGTGTCCAAGCCGGGCCGCCGGGTGTACTCGAAGATCAAGGAACTGCCGCGGGTCTATGCCGGTCTTGGCGTTTCGATCCTGTCGACGCCGCGTGGTGTCATGAGCGATGCGGAGGCGCGCGCTGCCAATGTTGGCGGCGAAGTCCTCTGCCGCGTCTTCTGACGGAGGAACGCGAATGTCGCGCGTAGGAAAATATCCGGTCGAAATTCCGGCCGGCGTTCAGGTGGCCATCGCCAATGGCATGGTCACCGCGAAGGGCAAGCTGGGCGAGATGACGCTGCCGCTGACCGAGCACGTTGAGGCTTCGGTCGCCGACAACAAGGTCTCGGTCGAGCCCAAGGGCAACCAGCGGCAAGCACGCATGATGTGGGGCACCACCCGCGCGCTGATCGCGAACATGGTCAAGGGCGTGTCCACCGGGTTCGAGCGTTCGCTCGAGATCACCGGCACAGGCTATCGCGCCGCGGTGCAGGGCAGCAACCTGGAACTGAACCTGGGGTTCTCGCACCCCGTGGTTTATCCGGTGCCGGCTGGCATCAAGATCACGTGCGAGCGGCCGACGGCGATCAAGGTCGAAGGCATGGACAAGCGCCTGGTTGGCCAGGTGGCTTCCGAAATCCGCGCGTTCCGTCCGCCGGAGCCCTATAAGGGCAAGGGTGCGCGGTACACGGATGAAACCATCCGGCGCAAGGAAGGTAAGAAGAAGTGAGCGGCAAACAGGATCTTCGCAACCGCCGGCGCGAGCGTCTGCGGTTCCAGCTCCGCCAGAAGTCGCATGGGCGCGTGCGCCTGTCGATCTTCCGGTCCAGCAAGAACATCTATGCGCAGATCATCGACGACGCGCAGGGCCGTACGCTGGCTGCTGCTTCCTCGCTCGACGAGTCTCTGCGCGAGGCGCTGAAGACCGGTGCCGACAAGGCAGCCGCCGCGGCGGTTGGCAAGTTGGTTGCCGAACGTGCCTTGGCTGCCGGCGTGACCGAGGTCGTCTTCGACCGTGGCGCTTATCTGTATCATGGCCGGGTCAAGGCCCTGGCCGACGCGGCCCGCGAAGGCGGGCTGGCCTTCTGAAGGGAACGAACTGAATGGCACGTGAACCTAGGGAAGGCGGCGGCCGCGGTCGGGACCGGGATCGCGAACGTGAACCCGATGATGGCGTCATCGATAAGCTGGTGACCATCAACCGCGTCGCGAAGGTGGTGAAGGGCGGACGTCGTTTCGCATTCGCCGCGCTCGTGGTGGTTGGTGATCAGAAGGGCCGGGTTGGATACGGCGCGGGCAAGGCACGTGAAGTGCCGGAAGCCATCCGCAAGGCGACGGAGCGTGCCAAGCGCGGCATGATCCGCGTGCCGATGAAGGAAGGCCGCACGCTGCATCACGACGTGGAAGGCCGCTTCGGCGCCGGTAACGTCGTTCTGCGCTCGGCCACGCCCGGCACCGGCATCATCGCGGGCGGTCCGCTGCGCGCGGTGTTTGAGACGCTGGGCATCGGCGACGTCGTGGCCAAAAGCCTCGGCAGCCGGAACCCGCACAACATGGTGAAGGCAACCTTCGCGGCGCTGCAGAAATGCGCAAGCCCGCGTTCGGTGGCGACGCGTCGCGGCAAGAAGGTGTCCGAACTGTTCGGGCGTCGCGACAACCCGCAAGCCCCGGCGACGGAGGCCCCGGCCAATGCCTAAGGTGCGCGTCACGCAGACTGCTTCTGTCCTGGGGCGCAAGCCGGGACAGAAGGAAACCCTGATCGGCCTCGGCCTGAACAAGATCCGCCGCACGCGGGAGCTGGAGGATACTCCGTCCGTGCGTGGCATGATCCGCAAGGTCGCCCACCTGATCAAGGTGGAGGAGCTTTCCTGACATGAATCTGAACGAACTGCGCGACAATCCCGGCGCGCGTCTCAAGTCCAAGCGACTTGGCCGCGGCATCGGGTCGGGCAAAGGCAAGACCTCGGGTAAGGGCGTCAAGGGCCAGAAGGCACGCGAAGGCGTGGCACTGAACGGCTTCGAAGGCGGTCAGCTTCCGATCTATCGCCGGTTGCCCAAGCGGGGCTTCCATAACCATTTCCGCAAGGAATACGCGCCGGTCAACGTCGGCACCCTGGACGCGGCGATCGAGTCCGGGAAAATCGACGGCAGCCAGCCGATCACCGAGGCGATCCTGATCGCCGCCGGTCTGGCCGATGGTGGCCGCGACGGCGTGCGCCTGTTGGCGGATGGCGAGATCAAGCGGGCGATCACCATCACCGTCTCGGGCGCGTCCGCTTCGGCGAAGGCGGCGGTCGAGAAGGCTGGCGGCACGGTCACGACCACGGTCGTCCGGGCAGAGGCTGAAGCCGCTTCCTGACGGCGGCTTGAACACACCTGGGCCACGAACAGCGACGGGTCGTTTCCCGGCCTGTCCGTGGCCTTTGGTTTAAGTGCGTCCGTGGCTTGCGCTCGAACAATCCAGGTCGGAAAATAGGGCGCATCGAACGAGGATCAGCGAATGGCTTCCGCTGCCGAGCAGCTTGCGGCGAATCTCAATCTTGGGGTCTTTTCGAAGGCAAC
>Ga0075165_1134871_pt1 | contig 11050 bp, 21 predicted proteins | sample JI61114BRNA_FD_77316 | JGI IMG/M metagenome (GOLD analysis project Ga0075165, IMG submission 77316) | Wastewater effluent complex algal communities from Wisconsin, to seasonally profile nutrient transformation and Carbon sequestration -... | ecosystem: Engineered > WWTP > Effluent > Algae...
AAACAAATACGTCTGTTGTGAGTTGTATCTTCTTTTGATTTTGTTACAAGCGGCTCAATAAATTGTTTTAAAGCTTTTGCTTTAGCTACAGTTGTATTAATACGTTTGTGCTCAATAAGTGAACATGCCATGTTAGCAAGCATTGCTTTTCTATGACCTGTTTGTCTACTTAAATGATTGAATTTTTTACCGTGTCTCATGACATTTTATTTTAGACTTCATCTTGCATCAATCCGCTATGGAGAGCAAAATATGAAGCAATTACTCTTTATCTAACTTGTATTTTGCTAAATCCATTCCGAAAGTAAGGTTTTTATTAGCCACTAACTCATCTAATTCAGTTAATGATTTTTTACCAAAGTTACGGAACTTCATTAAATCGTTTTTGTTGAAAGAAACTAAGTCTCCAAGTGTATCAACTTCAGCCGCTTTTAAGCAATTTAACGCTCTTACCGATAAGTCCATATCAACTAATTTAGTTTTCAATAGTTGTCTCATATGTAATGATTCCTCATCATAAGACTCAGTTTGAGCAATTTCATCAGCCTCAAGAGTGATTCTTTCGTCAGAAAACAACATGAAATGGTGAATCAACGTTTTAGCAGCTTCTGTTAATGCATCTTTTGGATTAATTGAACCGTCAGTCTTGATTTCGAAAACTAATTTTTCGTAATCTGTTTTTTGTTCAACACGGAAGTTTTCAATTGAATACTTCACATTTTTTACAGGCGTATAAATAGAGTCTGTAAAAATTGTTCCAATAGGAGCATTTGGTTTTTTATTTTCTTCAGCAGGAACATATCCTCTACCTTTTTCGATAGAAAGTTCCATGTTGATAGTTGTTTTGCTATCTAAGTTACAAATTACTAAGTCTGGGTTTAAAACTTGAAATCCAGAAATAAATTTTTGGAAATCACCAGCTGTAATTTGATCTTTACCAGAAAGTGAGATAGAAACTGATTCGTTATCAATATCTTCAATTTGACGTTTGAAACGTACTTGTTTAAGATTTAAGATAATTTCAGTTACATCTTCTACTACACCAGAAATTGTTGAAAATTCATGTTCAACTCCTTCAATTCTTACAGATGTAATAGCAAAACCTTCTAATGCAGAAAGTAGAACTCTTCTTAAAGCGTTTCCAACTGTTAAACCATAACCAGGTTCTAAAGGTCTAAATTCGAATTTACCTTCAAAATCGGTAGAATCGATCATTATAACTTTATCGGGCTTTTGAAAATTAAATATTGCCATATCTTCGACTAATGTCAATTATTATTTGTTATACAACTCTACGATTAGTTGCTCTTTAATATTTTCTGGTATTTGAAGTCTTTGAGGAACTGTTACAAACGTACCTTGTTTAGTATCGTTATTAAAAGTCATCCATTCATATACAGAAGAATTGTTAGCTAAAGAACGTTCAATAGCTTCAAGAGATTTTGATTTTTCACGAACTGCAACAATATCACCTGGTTTTAAGTGGTAAGATGGTACATTTACCAATTCACCATTTACTGTGATATGTCTGTGAGAAACGATTTGACGCGCACCTCTACGAGTAGGTGCAATACCCATTCTGTAAACTACGTTATCAAGACGAGCTTCACAAAGTTGTAACAAGATTTCACCTGTTACACCTGAAGCAGCAGCTGCTTTTTCAAATAAATTTCTGAATTGACGCTCTAAAATACCATAAGTATATTTTGCTTTTTGCTTTTCCATTAACTGGACAGCATATTCAGATTTTTTACCTCTTCTTTTTGCCAAACCATGTTGACCAGGAGGATAATTTCTTCTTTCGAAAGCTTTATCTTCTCCGAAAATTGCTTCACCAAACTTACGGGCGATTCTTGTTTTTGGACCAGTATATCTTGCCATTTTACAAATTTTAATTTAAGGTAGGGATTATGAATTAAGGTCTTTCCTTCGATAATCTAAATTCCTACCTTTGTTTTATACTAATTGTTATACTCTTCTTCTTTTCGGAGGACGACATCCATTGTGTGGCATCGGAGTAACATCGATAATCTCAGTTACTTCAATTCCGCTGTTATGGATAGATCTGATAGCAGATTCTCTACCGTTCCCTGGACCTTTAACGTAAACTTTTACTTTTTTAAGTCCAGCTTCAAGAGCTACTTTTCCACAATCTTCAGCAGCCATTTGGGCAGCGTACGGAGTGTTCTTTTTAGAACCTCTGAAACCCATTTTACCAGCTGATGACCAAGAAATAACTTCACCTTTTTTGTTTGTTAACGAAATGATGATGTTGTTAAAAGTAGCGCTAATATGTGCTTCTCCAGAAGACTCAACGATAACTTTACGTTTTTTTGCAGTTGCCTTAGCCATATTATTTACTATTTAGTTGCTTTTTTCTTGTTAGCAACAGTTTTTCTTTTACCTTTTCTTGTTCTCGAGTTGTTTTTCGTTCTTTGACCTCTTAAAGGTAATCCAGCTCTGTGACGGATTCCTCTTTGACATCCGATATCCATTAAACGTTTAATGTTTAATGTAATTTCTGAACGTAATTCACCTTCGATTTTAAATGATGAAACCGCTTCACGAATTGCTCCGATCTCGTCATCATTCCAATCAAGTACTTTTTTATCTTGGCTTACTTTGGCTTTTTCTAAAACCTCAATAGCTCTACTTCTACCCATACCAAAAATGTATGTTAAAGCGATAACTCCTCTTTTGTTTTTTTGGGATATCAACCCCTGCTATTCTTGCCATAATTATCCTTGTCTTTGTTTAAATCTAGGATTCTTTTTGTTAATAACGTATAATCTACCTTTTCTACGCACGATAATACATTCTGCGCTTCTTTTTTTAACTGATGCTCTTACTTTCATTGTAAATTGCTTTATGCTATATGCTTTATACTCTAAGCTTACTGCCTATTGTCTAATGCCTATTGCTTATTTAATATCTATAAGTAATTCTAGCTTTAGACAAATCGTAAGGACTCATTTCAAGTTTAACCTTGTCTCCTGGTAACAACTTAATGTAATGCATACGCATTTTACCTGAGATATGAGCAATTACTACATGTCCGTTTTCTAATTCAACTCGAAACATTGCATTAGATAATGCTTCTACAATGCTTCCGTCTTGTTCTATTGCTGATTGTTTTGCCATAATTAATTAAGCGACAGCTTTTCTATTTTTACCACTTTTCATTAAACCATCATAATGTTTGTTTAACAAGTATGAATTGATTTGTTGAATCGTATCGATTGCAACTCCGACCATAATGATTAACGAAGTACCTCCATAAAAATATGCCCATGCCCCTTGAACATCTAATAAACCATGAATAATTGCAGGGAACACTGCGATTAATGCTAAGAATACTGAACCTGGGAAGGTAATTAAAGACATTAACTTATCTAAGAAATCGCCTGTTTCTGCTCCTGGTTTAATACCTGGAATGAAACCACCACTTCTTTTTAAGTCATCTGCCATTTTATTTGTTGGTACCGTAATGGCGGTGTAAAAATACGTAAAAATAATAATTAATAAAGCAAAAACCACATTATATACTAAACCGAATGGATCTTTAAACATATTTGAAATGCTTAAAGCTGTGTCAGACTTAGATAATCCAGCTAGTGCAGCAGGTATAAACATAATTGCTTGCGCAAAAATAATTGGCATAACACCTGCAGAATTTAACTTTAATGGGATAAATTGTCTATTATCATCCATTGAATCCGATTCAAAATCACCAGAAACTGATCTTCTAGCGTATTGAACTTGAACTTTTCTCAAAGCCATTACTAATAATATTGTAGCTATAATTACTAATAACCAAATAATTACTTCGATAATGATTTTCATTGGCCCACCATTTGTAATTGCTGATGCGAATTCTTGCATAAATGCCTCTGGCATTCTAGCTAAAATTCCAACCATAATTAATAATGATATACCGTTACCAATTCCTTTTTCTGTAATTCTTTCTCCTAACCACATTGCGAAAATTGTCCCCGAAACGATGATTAATACTGACCCGAATAAAGGGAAGAAAGTAAAGAAATCAGGATTTACAAATGCTTCAGCAGGTAAGGTTTGTTTTAAATTAAAAATATAACCTGGCCCTTGAACCAATGTAATTGCAATAGTTAACCAACGTGTAATTTGGTTAATAGTTTTTCTACCACTTTCACCATCTTTTTGTAATTTTTGTAAATAAGGAATAGCAATTCCCATTAATTGTACTACAATAGATGCCGAGATGTAAGGCATGATTCCTAATGCGAAGATTGAAGCTTCCGAGAAAGCACCACCTGTAAACACATTAATTAACCAACCAATTCCACCTTCAGTTTGATTAGATAAACTTTGCAATTTAGTTGAATCAATACCTGGCAATGTTACTTGTGAACCGAAACGGTACACAAGTAAGATTCCAAGAGTAACTAAAATTTTATTTTTTAGTTCTTCTATTTTCCAAACATTGATAAATGATTCTATAAATTTCTTCATAGTGATGATGATTAAAGAATTACTACTTCTCCTCCGGCAGCTTCGATAGCAGCTTTTGCAGTAGCAGTAAATTTGTGAGCACTAACTTTTAATTTTGCTTTTAGCTCACCTCTTCCTAAAATCTTTACTAAGCTATTTTTTTGTAGCCAAACGTGTATCAACAAATACTGTAAAATCTACAGTTTCAGTGATTACACCGTTTTCTACTAAACCTTGTAATGTATCAAGATTTATACCTTGATATTCTACTCTATTGATGTTTTTGAAACCAAATTTTGGTACTCTTCGTTGAAGAGGCATTTGACCTCCTTCAAAACCAATTTTCTTTGAATAACCAGAACGTGATTTGGCTCCTTTGTGACCTCTTGTCGAAGTACCACCTTTACCAGAACCTTCACCTCTACCTACTCTTTTGTTTTGGTTGTGAACAGAACCTTCTGCTGGTTGTAAGTTACTTAAATTCATAACATGTATATTGTTATTTAGTTTCTTCTACAGAAACTAAGTGTTTAACTTTATTTACCATTCCAAGGACAGCAGGACTTGCATCGTGCTCAACAACTTGACCCATTTTTCTAATACCAAGAGCAATTAATGTTCTTTTTTGGTCTAGTGGACAGTTGATTTTACTTCTAACTTGTTTTACTAAAATTTTCATATCTCCTTGATTTATCCTTTAAATACTTTATCTAAAGATACTCCTCTTTGTTTTGCAACAGTAAGAGCACTTCTCATTTGTAATAAAGCATCAAAAGTTGCTTTAACTACGTTGTGAGGATTTGATGACCCTTGAGATTTAGATAATACATCGTGTACACCAACTGATTCTAATACCGCACGTACAGCACCACCAGCGATAACTCCGGTACCGTGTGAAGCTGGCATTAAGAATACTCTAGCACCACCAAATTTACCTTTTTGCTCATGAGGAACAGATTGTCCACTTAAAGGAATTTTTACTAAATTTTTCTTAGCATCTTCTACTGCTTTCGCAATTGCTTCAGAAACATCTTTAGATTTTCCTAAACCGTGACCTACTACTCCGTTTTCATCTCCAACTACAACAATAGCTGAAAAACCAAAAGCTCTACCACCTTTAGTAACTTTAGTAACACGATTAACACTTACCAAACGATCTTTTAATTCAAGACCTGCTGGTTTCACTAATTCTACGTTTTTATAATTTTGATACATACCTTAGAATTTAAGTCCCGCTTCTCTTGCTCCTTCAGCTAACGATTTTACACGTCCATGGTATAAGTTTCCACCTCTATCAAAAGTGATAGTTGAAACACCAGCTTTAAGCGCTTTTTCTGCGATCAATTTACCAACTGCACTTGCAGTATCGATTTTAGTACCTGTAGTAACTCCTTTATCTCTCGATGAAGCAGAAACTATAGTAACACCACTTACGTCATCTATGATTTGCGCATAGATTTCTTTATTACTTCTAAAAACAGAAAGTCTAGGTTGAGCAGCAGTTCCGCTTACAGTCTTTCTGATTCTGAACTGTATTCTTTGTCTTCTTTCAGATTTTGTTAATGACATAACTTTATATTTTAAGCTGATTTACCTGCTTTTCTTCTTACTTCCTCACCAACAAACTTAACACCTTTTCCTTTGTACGGTTCAGGTTTACGGAAAGCTCTGATTTTAGCAGCAACCTGTCCTAATAATTGTTTGTCAAATGAAGTTAATTTCACTATCGGATTTTTACCTTTTTCCGAGATTGTTTCAACACTTACTTCAGAAACTACTTCTAGTACGATATTGTGTGAAAAACCTAAAGCTAAATCTAATTTTTGCCCTTGGTTTGATGCTCTATATCCTACTCCAACTAATTCTAATTGTTTTGTGAAACCGTCTGCTACTCCAACAATCATGTTATTGATTAATGAACGATATAGTCCGTGTTTCGCTCTCTCATTCTTATGATCTGTTGCACGCTCAACGATAACATTATTATCTTCAATTTTGATCGTTACATCAGAATATTCCTGAGTAAGCTCGCCTAATTTTCCTTTTACTGTAACTACAGCGTCTTTCACTTCTACAGTTACTCCTGCTGGAATTGCAATTGGATTTTTACCTATTCTTGACATCTTATATGGTCTTTAAAATTAGTATACGTAACAAATTACTTCACCACCTACATTTAATTGCTTAGCCATTTTACCTGTCATAACTCCTTTAGAAGTAGACACGATAGCAATACCTAAACCATTTAAAATTCTTGGGATGTTAGTAGAACTTGCGTACTTACGTAAACCTGGTTTACTAATTCTTTGGATATCTTTAATTACTGACTCTTTAGTATCTTTATCATACTTCAAAGCGATTTTGATTGTACCTTGAACAGTAGAATCTTCAAACTTGTAACTTAAGATATATCCTTGATCGAATAAAATCTTTGTGATTTCTTTTTTCAAGTTCGAAGCAGGAATTTCAACCACTTTGTGGTTTACTCTAGCTGCATTTCTTACTCTTGTAAGATAATCTGCAATTGGATCTGTATACATATGTATAAATTTGCGATTACGGTTTTCAGGAAGCACTCGCTTCCTGAACCTTTAATCAATTAAAAATTATTTTTGGTTTGCAAAAGTAATAAACTTTTACGAGATTACCAAGAAGCTTTTTTAACTCCTGGTATTAACCCTTGATTAGCCATTTCACGGAATGTTACACGTGAAAGACCAAATTGACGCATGTAACCTCTTGGTCTACCAGTTAATTTACAACGATTGTGTAAACGAATTGGCGAAGCGTTTTTAGGTAATTTTTGTAATGCTTCATAATCTCCAGCTTTTTTCAAAGCTTTTCTTTTTTCAGCATACTTATCTACAACAGCTTGTCTTTTAACCTCACGGGCTTTCATTGATTCTTTAGCCATAACTTAGTTCTTTTTGAAAGGTAAACCTAATTCAGTTAATAATGATTTTGCTTCTTTATCTGTTTCAGCAGATGTAACAAAAGTAATATCCATCCCTGAAATTTTGTTTACTTTATCAATATCAATTTCTGGGAAAATGATTTGCTCAAGTACACCTAAGTTATAATTACCTCTTCCATCAAATCCAGTAGATTTAATACCACCAAAATCTCTTACACGCGGTAAAGATGAAGTAATAAGTCTATCTAAAAACTCATACATTCTTTCTCCACGTAAAGTTACTTTAGCACCAATTGGCATACCTTTTCTTAGTTTGAATGAAGCAACGTCTTTCTTAGAAATTGTAGCTACAGCTTTTTGACCAGTAATTTTAGTTAACTCTTCAACAGCGTAATCTACTAATTTTTTGTCAGACACAGCAGCACCAACACCACGGCTAATAACAATTTTTTCCAATTTTGGAACTTGCATTACATTTTTGTAACCAAATTCTTCTTTCAAAGCAGCAACTATTCTGCTTTTATATTCTTCCTTTAGTCTTGGTAAGTATCCCATAACTATATAACTTGATTAGATTTTTTTGAAAATCTTACTTTTGTTTCTCCATCCATTCTAAAACCAACTTTAGAAGTCTCTTTAGTTTTAGAGTCTACTAACGCTAAGTTAGAAATATGAATTGGAGCTTCTTTTTTCACGATTCCACCTTGTGGGCTTTTTGCACTTGGTTTCGTATGTTTTGAAACCATGTTTAATCCTTCCACTACAGCTTTGTTTTTATCGCGAATTACACGTAAAACTTTACCTTCTTGTCCTTTATGATCACCAGCATTAACTCTTACTAGGTCTCCTGATTTTATTTTAATTTTCATCATTTCTTTGAGAATTAAAGCACCTCAGGTGCTAATGATACAATTTTCATGAATTGTTTTTCACGAAGTTCTCTAGCTACTGGACCAAAAACACGAGTACCTCTCATTTCACCACCTGCATTTAATAACACACATGCGTTGTCATCAAATCTAATGTATGAACCATCGGCTCTTCTCACTTCTTTTTTGGTACGTATTACAACTGCAGTTGATACAGATCCTTTTTTAACATTACTGTTAGGAGCTGCGTCTTTGATTGAAACTACAATTTTATCACCTACAGATGCGTAACGACGTTTCGTTCCACCTAGAACACGGATAGTCAAAACTTCTTTTGCTCCTGTGTTATCTGCTACTTTTAATCTTGATTCTTGTTGTACCATAATTACTTAGCTCTTTCAATGATTTCAACTAATCTCCAACATTTTGTTTTACTTAAAGGACGCGTTTCGCTAATCTTTACAGTATCACCAATATTACAGTCGTTTGTTTCGTCGTGTGCAACATATTTCTTAGTTTTTAACACGAACTTACCATACATAGGGTGTTTTACTCTTTTTGTTTCTGAAATAACAATAGATTTATCCATTTTATTACTAGTAACAACACCAACTCTTTCTTTTCTTAAATTTCTTTTTTCCATCTTTCAGCAGAATACAATTATTGTAACTCTCTTTTAGTAATTTCAGTTGCAATTCTTGCTACTGATCTTCTTAATGTTCTCATTTGAAGCGGATTCTCGATTGGAGAAATAGCATGAGCCATTTTAAGGTCGTTATACGTTTTCTTTAACTGAACAAGCTTAGCTTGTAAGTCAGCTGCAGATAGATTATTTATTTCAGATTGTTTCATAATTAATTTTTATTATGCTTCGAAATCTCTAGCAACGATAAACTTAGTTTTTACAGGAAGTTTTTGTGCTGCAAGACGTAACGCCTCTTTAGCAACTGAGATAGGCACTCCACCTACTTCAAACATAATTTTTCCTGGTTTTACAACAGCAGCCCAATATTCGACTGCCCCTTTTCCTTTACCCATACGTACCTCAAGTGGTTTTTTTGTAATAGGCTTGTCTGGAAATATTTTGATCCATAATTGACCCTCTCTTTTCATGAAACGTGTTGCAGCAATACGAGATGCTTCAATTTGACGAGACGTGATAAAAGAAGAATCCATAGATTTAATACCAAACATTCCGTTTGAAAGGATGTGCCCTCTTTGAGAGTTACCTTTCATTCTTCCCTTTTGTACCTTACGATATTTTGTTCTTTTAGGTTGTAACATTTTGTCTTTTATTTAAAAAATTACTTTCTTTTGCGTGGAGCTGGTTTACCGCCTTTTCCTTTTGAATCAAAACCACCTCTTTCAGTTGATTTAGGACCTTTTTTGTCCATACCTACTAAAGGAGAAAGATCTCTTTTACCATAAACTTCACCCTTCATTATCCATACTTTGATTCCCATTCTACCATAAGTAGTGTGAGCTTCAGATAATGCATAATCAATGTCTGCCCTGAAAGTTGATAATGGAATTCTTCCTTCTTTGAAGCCTTCTGAACGAGCCATCTCTGCACCATTTAAACGACCAGAAATAAGAACCTTAATTCCTTCTGCGTTCATTCTCATTGCTGCTGCGATAGCCATTTTAATAGCTCTTCTGTAAGAAATACGACTTTCGATTTGACGAGCGATAGAGTTACCAACTAAGTAAGCATCTAATTCAGGTCTTTTGATTTCGAAAATGTTGATTTGAATTTCCTTATCTGTAATTTTCTTAAGTTCTTCTTTTAACTTGTCTACCTCTTGTCCACCTTTTCCGATAATAATACCAGGTCTTGCAGTAGTGATAGTAACGGTTACAAGTTTTAAAGTTCTCTCGATAATTATTTTTGATACACTAGCTTTCGTTAAACGCGCATGGATGTACTTTCTGATTTTGTAATCTTCGGCGATTTTATCACCGTAATCATTTCCACCATACCAGTTTGAGTCCCATCCTCTGATGATACCAAGTCTGTTTCCAATTGGATTTGTCTTTTGTCCCATACTGTTAATTAATTACTTTGTGTGTTATTGATAGCTCCTAAAACCACTGTTACGTGATTAGAACGTTTTCTAATTCTATGTGCTCTACCTTGAGGTGCAGGACGTAATCTTTTTAACATCATACCACCGTCAACTCTAATTTCTTTTATGAATAAGCCAGCTTCTTCCATATTAGAACCTTCATTTTTAGCTGACCAGTTTGCAATGGCAGATAAAACTAATTTTTCTAATTTTTTTGAAGCTTCTTTTGGACTGAATCTTAAAATATTAAGAGCATTTTCTACCTTCTGACCTCTTACTTGATCCGCAACTAAGCGCATTTTTCTTGGTGAAGAAGGGCAGTTATTTAATTTAGCAAACGCAATCTGCTTGTTAGCTTCTTTTCTTGCGTCAGCTGCTTCTCTTTTACGAACTCCCATGACTTCTTATTTTTTACCTTTATTTTTCGCACCCGCGTGACCTCTAAAAGATCTTGTTGGTGAGAATTCTCCTAATTTATGACCAACCATATTCTCAGTTACATAAACTGGAACGAATTGACGGCCATTGTGAACAGCGATAGTTTGTCCTACAAAATCTGGAATAATCATAGATGCTCTAGACCAAGTCTTCACAACATTTTTATTACCACCTTCTATATTCTCTTGTACTTTCTTTTCTAATTTAAAGTGTACAAATGGTCCTTTTTTTAATGAACGTGCCATATCTTATTATTTCTTTCTACGTTCTACAATATACTTGTTACTCGGGTT
>Ga0075165_1594701_pt1 | contig 10943 bp, 1 predicted proteins | sample JI61114BRNA_FD_77316 | JGI IMG/M metagenome (GOLD analysis project Ga0075165, IMG submission 77316) | Wastewater effluent complex algal communities from Wisconsin, to seasonally profile nutrient transformation and Carbon sequestration -... | ecosystem: Engineered > WWTP > Effluent > Algae...
AATGGAAAGCCATTTTAACACGCTGTGTATTCGGTCTGTTGCACATCAATCCACAAGTTTTTACCGATTTTTTTTAAAAAGAAATAGTTGCTGGTTACAGTAAAATATTTATGACCATAAGCATTTACAGCAATTGTTAAGCGCTTATTTTAAATCAAAAAACCTAAACCAAAACAATCAATAACAAACCAATTATATTTTCGGGCTGCAAGACCTTTAAAATAAAGTAAGTATTCACTATCCATTTTTTCCTAAATCCTTTTAAGATGAAAAACCACATTCTTTTCTTCATCCTGGCAGTATTATGCCTAAATGCTAACAGCGCCAATGCGCAAACTTCTGACTCAACATTAAAATTTGGTGTGTGGCAGTTCGGTGCTGCACCTTTAAGTTCAACCACCTATCCTGAGATTTCCGGCAGGTTTTATACGATAGGTTGGGGAGAAATTGAAACGGCACCTGATGTGTGGGACTGGACTGCTTTTGATAGCAGTCTTAATACCCGGGTAGCGGATGGTTTGCCGGTAATGTTTAAGGTGTATGTAAAGGAACAGGCACCTGCATGGCTTTATACAACAGGTGGTGTACCAAAGGTTATTGAAAAGGATGTGAATGGAGTAACCACAGGTTATTCCCCATATTATTTAAGCTCGTTGTATAATTTTTATTTTAAGCGCATGGTTACAAAAGTGCGCCTGCATGTTGAATCGCTTGCGCCTGCAATAAGAAATAAAGTTGTAGCAGTGCAGGGATGTTTTGGAAGCACGGGCGATTACATTAGCTATAAGGGTACCGTTGCTCCGCAGTATGACATAAGCACAACTTTATTCGATTCTTTGTATAGGGTCTACAGTGCATACTATTATAACGAATATAAAAACACCAATCCTAAAATAACGCTCATAAGCAACCCTGGAAACAATCACAGCGCACAGTCAGTATGGCTGGCAGCAAATTGTCCGGGTACATGGTTTAAAACAGGTTCATTGGGAAAAGGGTACCAGTTGAATGACGAGAAAGCTAAGTCTGACTGGCTTTATAGTCTTTTAAATACCCCACAGAATGGATCCTATATCAGGGCGCGGTGTGAAATTACAGGGGATCAGTTAACCTATAACGGATGGCTGAACGCCAAATACAAAAACATGTTTGCTCTTTTAAGTAATTGTGTTTACTGGGGTGTAGACTGGAGTAACCAGACTGGTGAATATATTGCAGATGCAAATTTTGATGAAGCCTTTAATTTCTTTAATAAGTATGCCGGTCAAAAAGATCCGGCAACTGCTACTAATGCCATGTGCGCATTAAAAGATGCATTGGATGCTTCAGATGCAGTAAGGTTTCCGGCAAGCACTTATGGAGCAGTTACAAGATCAAATTCAGTGCGGTATCAGAATATAGTCAACAGCTTTACTGCTTATGGAGCAAAACTTGAAGATTCAGCAACGGCTGTTTTATATGAAGGCGATAACCTGGATGCAAACGGAACAAATGATGTAGGCTGGAATATTTTTCCTGGCAACTACGATCATTACCTCCACCAGATAAACGCCAATACAACCAGTGCAGGTTATTGGAACGTAAGTGCGCCGAACGACCCCAATACTGTTTATGGCAGGTTTGCAAGAGGTTTTGATCTTACAAATTCAAAAAATGCTTTATACTTTGACGTTGATAATGTATTCCTTAACAATGCTCCTTTAAGCAGTCAGAAACCCGTAATGATCACGGTGGTTTATTTCGATAATGGAACAGGAAGCTGGAAATTGTATTATGATGCCCAGGGTGCAACTGATAAAGTTGCAATGTCAGTAACCTGCACAAACAGTGGTTTGTGGAAGAAAGCATCAGTTACATTAACGGATGCTTATTTCGGTAACAGGGCTAATACTGCTTCTGATTTTTACATTAAAAGTACCAATACTCAAAATGTAATTTTTTCACTGGTTGAATTAGAACGTCCAAATGTAACTTCATCAAACGTTGGACTATCAGCTACAGCGATTCCTGCATTTGATACGCTCTGTATTGGTAGTACCAGTGCCAATAAATCTTTTATACTTAAAGGATCATTTCTAAGTGGTTCTGCGGTTAAGGTTGGGCCTTTAGCCGGGTACAAATTTTCAACTTCTGCAAATGGCACTTACACTGATTCTTTAAGTATTACCAACTATGGAATTACCCTTAACCAGACAATGTTTGTTAAGTTTAATCCTGTTACCGCAGGCTCATTCAACGGGTCTGTTCCTGTATCGGGTGGTAATGTAACTACCATAAATGTACCGGTGCAGGCCGTTGGTGTAAATAGTAAGCCCACACTTACCGGTGCAATTACCAATATAACCTGCAATAACGCTAAAAATGGCGTTATCGATCTTACTACAACAGGTGGTGCAGGTGTATTTTCATATAGCTGGACATTAGCAGGTGTTGTGAAATATTCTACACAGGATATTTCGGGATTAACACCAGGTGATTATATTGTTGCTGTAACATCACTTGGTGGGTGTACAACAAATAAAACATTCACAGTTACTGAGCCTGCTGTATTAGCAGTAACAGCAACTGCTGATAATATGATCTGTAAAGATGGTACAACTAACGTATACGTAACTGCTACAGGTGGTACATTGCCATATACAGGAACAGGAACTATAGTGAGAGGTAAAGGCAGTAACCAGTTTACAGTTACTGATCCAAACGGATGTACTGCCAGTAAAACGATCAGTATCGCTAACGGCACCTTACTGGCACCGGTAGCCCCCGGAACTATAACAGGTAGCACAGATCCCGCAGCTTTGTGCAATGGAGGTAATTTTAATTACTCAATTGCTGCTGTAACAAATGCCACTTCTTATACATGGATTCCACCTGCCGGGGCTACTATTACAGGTGTAAGTACTGGCACTCAAATTACGTTAGCTGTGCCGGCAGGATATTCCGGTGATTCGCTGTTTGTAAAAGCAAATAATGCCTGCGGAAGCAGTGTTACCAAGGCAAAACAGCTTAGCTCCATCCCCGCTAAACCTGCATCGATATCTGGTTCAGCTTCTGTGGCGCCTTCAAAAACAGGATTGGTGTATAGCGTTACTGCAGTTGCAGGATTAAGCTATACATGGACTGTTCCTCCGGGTGCAACTATTGTATCCGGCCAAAACACTGCTTCAGTTACAGTGAACTGGGGCATTCAGGCTGGTAACGTTACAGTTAAGGCTGTTACCAATTGTGGTAGTTCGCCGGTAACAACATTGGCTGTAAGTGTGGTTAGCGGTGGATTAACAGCGTCTGTTGCATCTTTACCTGCATTCAGCACCATGTGTGTTAATGGAGTAAGCAGTTCCAAAACTTTTTCAGTTACCATTAGCGGTGCCAATGGCACTAACCTGGTTGTTGGCCCTCTTGCAGGATATAAATTTGCTGCCACAAACAATGGAACTTATAGCGATACCATGTTTATCAGCTATACCGGTACTACTACAACAAAATCAGTATATGTTAAGTTTCAACCCTTATCCCCTGCAACATATGCTGGTAACATTCCTATCAGCGGTGGTGGTGCCAGTGCTACAAGTGTAGGTGTTAGTGGTATTGCAGTAAACAGCAGGCCAATACTTTCTGCGGTCTTGACAAATATTACCTGCAACGGCTTAAAAAATGGCGCTATTGACTTATCACTTACCGGCGGAACTGGTCCATTTACATACAACTGGGCAGGTACAGGACCTTTTGATACCACCGCTCAGGATATTATCGGCCTTTCCGCAGTAAATTATACAGTTACCGTAGGTTCTTATGCAGGTTGCAGTACCTCTGCAACGTACACTTTAACCCAGCCTGCTGCCCTCGTAGCAAGCCTTACAGCCGATAACATGATTTGCAAAAACACCACTGCCAATGTTTATGTAACTGCTACCGGGGGTACATTGCCTTATAGTGGTACAGGCACATTTGCAGGTGTTTCAGGTGCAAACTCTTACACTGTAACTGATTCAAAAGGTTGTACCAGTACTAAATCAATTACAGTGCCTAATGGTACAGGTGTTGCACCAGCTACACCAGCCCTGATAAATGGTAGTGCTTCAGATGCAAGTGGGTTATGCGGCGGTGGTAATTTTAATTATTATATAGATCCTGTTGCAACGGCAACATCTTATACATGGACAGTTCCTGCCGGAAGCAGTATTGCATCAATAAATGCAGGGGGTACCCAAATTGTTATGACGGCACCTGCCAACTTTAGTACAGGATCACTTGCTGTAACTGCCAATAATGGATGCGGTGCAAGCACGGCTGCTACCAAAACGTTGAGTTCAATTCCTGCCGCTCCTGGTATTATTACCGGACCTACTTCTATTACAGCCGCTCAAACCGGTCTAACTTATAGTGTAGTGCAAGTGCCTGGTGTGACATATACCTGGACAGTTCCGGGATCTGCGACAATAGTATCCGGACAAAACACCTCATCTGTAACGGTGAACTGGGGTAACGCTACCGGAAAAATTAAAGTAAGTGCAGTAAAAAGTTGTGGTATTTCCACACAGTCCACTTTAGATGTTACAGTGGGTACAGTTATAAAACTTTATACATCTGTAACCTCGCTTTCTTTTGACCCAACATGTGTTAATGCCAGCAATACAAAATCATTTCAATTATTGGGTATTTTGCTGAATGGTTCAAATATTACAATAAGTTCAGTGCCTGGCTATACTTATTCAACAACAGCAAATGGCACATTTACCAATTCGCTTACAGTAAGTGGATATTCAATACCATTAAACCAGGTGATATATGTTAAATTCAGCCCGGTAGCTTCTGCAAACTACAACGGAAATATCTCAGTAAGTGGTGGTGGCGTAGCTGCTTTCAATGTAGGTCTTAGTGGTACGGGAGTTAGCAGTGCACCTGCACTTTCAAATTCAATTACAAATGTTTCCTGCAATGGGCTACAAAATGGCACTGTTAATCTGACATTAACGGGAGGTACAGGGCCATTCGGCTACAGTTGGACAAATAGCGGTTCCAATATTTCTTCTAACGAAGATTTAAGCGGTTTAACTGCCGGAACTTACAATATAACTGTAACATCATTGGGTGGATGCGCAGTTTCTGCTACGGCAAATGTTACCCAGCCTGCAATTTTGAATGCAGTTACGAATGCCGGAACAATCCTGTGTAACGGGGGCACCACGGGCATTTTAGTAAGTGCATCTGGTGGAACCGCACCATATACAGGAGTAGGAACCTTTAACGTGGGTGCAGGTACTTACAACTATACCATAACAGATTCAAAAGGCTGTACCACTTCCAAGTCAGTAACGGTGGGCCAACCTGCAATATTAACTGCAAGCGCATCTGCAGGGTCAATACTGTGTAACGGAAGTACAACAACTGTAGACATTAGTGCTGCAGGAGGAACTGCACCATATACAGGTACAGGAGCGTTTACTGCCGGTGCAGGTACACAAACTTATACAGTTACAGATGCAAATGGTTGTTCAGTAAATAAATCTGTAACAATAACTGAGCCTTCTGCCTTGAATGCATCGGTTGCTTCCGGTACAATTTTATGTAATGGCGGTACAACAACGGTAACAGTAAGCGCTGTAGGTGGCAGTGCGCCATATACGGGTACAGGAACATTTACAGTGGGTGCCGGTACATATACTTATACCGTTACCGATGCCAATGGTTGTACAGAAACAAAATCTATTACTATCAGTGAGCCTTCAGCTGTAAGTGTAATTTCAAGTGGTGGATTAATTTCATGTAATGGCGGTACAGCAATGGTAAGTATTACAGGAGCCGGGGGAGTATCGCCATACACCGGAACTGGTAATTTTACAGTAAGTGCAGGAACATATAGTTATACGATTACCGATGCAAATGGTTGTTCAGCAACTAAATCTTTAACTGTTGATGAGCCTGCTATATTAAGTGCTACAGCAACAGCTGGTGCCATATTGCCAAACGGAAGCACTCCGGTAACTATTGGCGCAAGTGGTGGTACAACACCTTATACAGGCACAGGAAACTTTACAGAACCTGCAGGATTGCACAATTATACTGTAACCGATGCGCAAGGTTGTACAACTTCAACCAGCATTATTGTGGGTGAGGCGGATCCGTTGGTTGCTTCAGCTACTGCAAATCAAATACTTTGCAATGGTGGCACAACAACTGTTACAGTTAGCGCAGCAGGTGGTATTGCACCATATACCGGTACGGGTAGTTTCACAGTAAGTGCAGGAACATATACTTATACAATAACTGATTTTAATGGCAATAGCTCAACAGCTACTATTACGGTAACAGAACCTGATGCACTTACAGCTTCATCTGTTGCAGGTACGATATTGTGTAACGGTGGTACAACAACGGTAACCGTTGATGCACAGGGTGGTGTGTTACCATACAGTGGTGCCGGTAATTTTACAGCAACTTCAGGAACTCATAACTATACGGTTACTGATGCTAATGGTTGCACAAAATCAACAAGTGTAAATATAACTCAGCCATCTGCATTAACTGTTTCAGCAAATGCAGATCCGATAACAATAGCAGGTGGTACAACAACTGTAGTGGTTAGTGCTGTCGGTGGTGTAGCGCCTTATTCAGGAACAGGCAATTTTACAGTTGTCGCAGGTACATACAGTTACCAGGTAGACGACTCAAACGGATGTTCAGCAACAAAGGGTATAACGGTTAGCGAACCCGGCGTTTTAATTGCTTCTTCAAATGCAGGGATTATCAATTGCAACGGTGGGGCTACCACAGTTACAGTTAGTGCAACAGGGGGTACCGCTCCTTACACTGGTACAGGAAGCTATAACGTAAGTGCCGGAACATACAGCTATACAGTAACTGATGCAGTAGGAGCTTCGTCAACAACCACTGTAACAGTAACAGAGCCTTCAGTATTAAGCGCATCAGCAAATGCCGGAACAATCCTTTGTAATAATGGCACAGCAACAGTTACAATAAGTGCCGCAGGAGGCGTTTCTCCTTACACTGGCACAGGTAATTTTAGTGCTAATGCCGGAATACATAGCTATACAATTACTGATGCAAACAATTGCACAGCGGTAACCCAGGTAACTTTATCTGAACCTGCATTATTAAGTGCATCTGCCAGTTCAGGAGCAATACTGTGTAATGGCGGAACTACAACCATCAATGTTGGTGCAGCAGGTGGTACCGCTCCGTATACCGGTGCAGATAACTTTACAGTGGGTGCAGGAACATATACCTATACTGTAACGGATGCAAATGGTTGCACAGCAACAAAAACAAAAACAATAACCCAGCCGGCACCATTGGTAGCTTCAGCAAATTCGGGAACAATAAACTGTGTCAATGCAACTACAACTGTTGCTGTAACTGCAACGGGGGGGGTATCACCATATACCGGAACTGGTAATTTTACAGTAGGCGCAGGAACATATAGTTATACGATTACAGATGCAAATGGTTGCACTTCAACACAGTCTGTAACACTTGCCAACGGTACTCAGAATATTCCAGCAAAACCAACCACTTTGGTGGGTGCAGATACCGGTTCAACAGGCTTATGTGGTGGTGGGGTATTTGTGTACCATACAGATCCCGTGCCTTCTGCAACCTCATATACATGGTCAGTACCAAACAATACTACAATATCAGGAACGAATGTTGAAGGCAATCAGATCGTTTTAACAGTACCGTCTGGTATTGCAAATGGTTCTATCTCTGTAACTGCGGATAATATCTGTGGAAGCAGTGCTCCTCTGATAAAATCATTAACTGCTGAGCCCGGTCAGCCAAACGTAATAACAGGACCGGTATCTGTTCAACCATTGAAAAACAAGTTGGTTTATTCTGTGTTGGCAATTCCGGGATTAAGCTATACCTGGTCTGTTCCTTCAGGTGCAACAATAGTTTCCGGTCAAAATACTTCGTCAATTAATGTAACATGGGGTTCTGTTTCAGGAAATGTTACAGTGCAGGCTGCAAATAGCTGTGGAATTTCTCCGGCAACAAATCTGTACGTTAACGTAACAAGCGGTGATATCACTCCATCCATTGCCTCTTTACCTGCTTTCGCAGATATATGTGTAAATGGTACAAGTTCTAACCAGTCATTTACCATATCGGCTTCAGGCTTAAATGGCTCAGATATAGTGGTAGGGCCGGTTCCGGGCTTTAAGTTTGCATCAGGAGTCGCCGCAGCTTATAACAATACGCTTGTAATCAGCGGATATGGAACGGCATTGAACAACAGATCCGTATTCGTTAAGTTCAATCCCGAAACTGTAGGCACTTATAATGCAGATATCCCGATTAACGGGGGTGGTGCTAATCCTATAACTGTTGGGGCAAGTGGTCTCTCTGTCAATAGTAGTCCTGCACTTGCTGCAGCCATTACCAATATAACTTGTAATGGTTCAAAAAATGGAGTTATTGACCTTTCAATAACTGGAGGTACTGGTCCATTTACATACGATTGGACAGGAACCGGTACTTATAATCCGGCCGCACAGGATATCAGTGGTTTATCACCGGTTGACTATACGGTTACCGTGGGTTCTTATGCAGGATGCACAACTACGGCAACTTATACGGTAACACAGCCAAATGCATTGGTGGCAAGCCTGTCTGCAGATAATATGATTTGTAAAAACACCACAACCAATGTATACGTAATGGCAACGGGTGGTACTTTACCTTACAACGCAACAGGAACATTTATAGCTGGGGTTGGTTCCAATACTTATACGGTTACCGATGCAAATGGTTGTACCAGTACCAAAACTATATTTATAGCCAATGGTTCGGCCGTAGCGCCTGACAATCCTGTTGCAATCAACAGTGCAGCCGCAGATGCAACCGGTTTATGCGGTGGTGGTAACTTTACTTTTGCTATCGATCCTGTTCTTACGGCTACATCTTATACATGGATCAAACCTGCCGGTAGTAACATTGTTTCTACCACAGGTGGCGGCACCCAGGTTGTTATTAATATACCAGCCGCCTTTAATACAGACTCTGTATCTGTAATTGCCAATAATGGTTGTGGAAGCAGTGGTGCAACAATTAAGCAGCTTACCGCTGTTCCGGCAAAACCTTCAACTATTTCAGGTCCTGTATCTGTTATGCCGGCGCAAACGGGTCTTGGTTATAGTGTTACGCCTGTTGCAGGCTTAACGTATACCTGGACGGTTCCCGGAGCTGCTTCAATAACAGCAGGTCAGAATACAGCTGCTATCACAGCAACCTGGGGTGTAACAACAGGCAATGTGGTTGCTAAAGCAGTAAACAATTGCGGCTCGTCAAACAATTCAATATTAAGTGTAACGCCTGTAGGCGGGGTATTTGTAACAACACCTGCGGCTCTGCCAGCATTTGATACCTTATGTATAAACGGTCTCAGCACTTCTAAATCGTTCACAATAAGTGCAGCCGCTTTATCAGGAACCAATGTAGTGGTAGGTCCGTTAACAGGCTACAAATTCTCAACAACAAATAATGGAACATACGCCAATTCCGTAACAATAAGCGCTTATGGTACTACGCTCAGCCAGTCGATATATGTTAAATTTAGCCCAACAACCACAGGCAATTTCAATGGCAACATTCCAATAAGTGGCGGTGGCGCAACAGCATCAGGCATTGGGGTAACCGCAAGGGCAGTAAACAGCAGCCCGGCATTAACAGCTGCATTAACCAACATTACCTGTAACGGGCTTAAAAACGGGGCGATAGATCTTACACTTACCGGTGGTACCGGGCCATTTACGTATAGCTGGACGGGTGCCGGAACTTACGATCCTGCAGCACAGGATATCAGTGGCCTTTCTGCTGTGGCTTATACAGTTAGCGTTGGTTCTTATGCAGGCTGTACGGCAACAGGAACATATACCATTACCCAGCCTTCGGCTTTAGCTACTAACTTAACAGCAGATGTTATGGTTTGTAAAAACACAACCACAAATGTATATGTTAGCGGAAGCGGTGGTACGCTGCCCTACAGCGGTACCGGTACATTCTCTGCGCCAACAGGCCCTAATTCATACACCATAACAGATGGTAACGGATGTGTGAAAACCAGTAACATTACTATCGCCAACGGTGCAGGTGTTGTGCCCGGTAAACCGGTTGTAATCAACAGCCCGGCAGCCGATGCAACAGGTGTATGCGGCAGCGGTAACTTTACCTTCGCAATAGATTCAGTTGCTACAGCTACATCTTATGTATGGACGGTGCCCGCTGGTACAACCATCAGTTCTCAAACAAATGGTGGTAAACAAATCGTAATGACAACACCTGCAGGCTTCAACGCCGGTTCGGTTTCTGTTACGGCCAACAATGTTTGCGGTGCAAGTACTGCCGAAACAAAAACACTTGTTGCAACTCCGGCCAAGCCAGCGGCAATATCAGGACCAGTTTCAGTTACGGCGCAACAAACAGGATTGGCTTACAATACTACTAATGTGGCGGGTGTAACATATACCTGGACAGTTCCCGGAACCGGTTCAATCTTATCCGGACAAAATACGGCTGCCATTACCGCCAAGTGGGGTAATAATTCTGGTAACCTTACTGTAAAGGCCGGTAACGCCTGCGGTGTTTCAACCAACACAACATTGGCCGTAACCGTTACAGTAGCAATTGCAGCCTCGCAGCCAGGTGGCCAAAGCCTTTCTGCCGTGATTACAAAACCAGCTATGCTGATGCCAAACCCTGCAAAAGACGTGGCATATTACAGTTTCAACGCAGCAGGCGGGTTTAAATACACAGTAGATGTAACCAGCATTTCGGGCAAGCTGCTGCAACGCAAAACAGGCACTGCTGTACCGGGTGTAAATACTGTTAAACTGGATGTTCATGAATATTCAAACGGTTTGTATTTAGTAACGCTCATAAACGAAAAAGGAGAGCGGTCAACCCTAAAACTTGTGAAAGAATAA
>Ga0075165_1120673_pt1 | contig 10875 bp, 8 predicted proteins | sample JI61114BRNA_FD_77316 | JGI IMG/M metagenome (GOLD analysis project Ga0075165, IMG submission 77316) | Wastewater effluent complex algal communities from Wisconsin, to seasonally profile nutrient transformation and Carbon sequestration -... | ecosystem: Engineered > WWTP > Effluent > Algae...
GCGGGCGAATGGGGGCCGGGTGACGCCATTCCCAGTGAGGGAGAGTTGGCTGCACGCTTCAATGTTAGTCAGGGAACTGTGCGCAAGGCGATTGACGAAATGGCTGCTGAAAATATGCTGGTCCGTCGTCAAGGCAAGGGAACCTTTGTTGCAACCCATAGCGATCCACGGTTTTTCTACCGCTTTCTGCGTCTGGTGCCAGATGATGGTGATGCCAGTCATGCAATTAGTGATCCGCTCTCATGCATTGAGTTGGCTGCCACCCCTGAAGTTGCAACTGCGCTTGGTTTGGCCGTTGGCGAGCAAGTTTTGTACGTCGAGCGCTTGTTGCGTTTTCGTGGCGAAGCCGTAGTGTTTGATCAAATATATCTGGTTGGCGAGTTGTTCAAAGGTTTGACGTTGGAGCGTCTGGGGGGCGGTGAGAAATCGCTCTATACGTTGTTCGAAGGGGATTTTGGTGTGCGCATGATTAGTGCGGAGGAACATCTGCGGGCGGTTGCGGCCGATCCCTACAGCGCCGGTATGCTGAATGTGGCGGTCGGTGAGCCATTGCTGCTTGTCGAGCGGACCGCCTACTCATATGGCAATAAGCCGGTCGAGTGGCGGCGCGGCCTCTATTGCACGCGGCGCCACTTTTATCGCAATGAGTTGGGGTGAGTCTTAGTGCTTATGTACTAAGTTGAATGCGCTGGAATTGGCGTGTTCGGCTTGATTTTGAATCTATAATTATGGTTCTTTTAAAACGACGTAAATGCGGGAAAACCGCATCTTTCGCGAGGGTTGACGTTCATGGCAGAAATGACCATTAAGAAACGTCCAAAAAATTTGGACTTGACCACAATACAGTTGCCGTTACCGGGCAAAGTGTCGATTCTTCATCGCGTTAGCGGTGCTGGATTGTTCCTTTGCCTGCCGGTGATTCTCTGGCTGTTTTCTGCCAGTTTGACTTCGGCGGATACCTTCGCTGTTTTCAAGTCAGTGTTTGCCAGTTTGCCGGCCAAGATAGTTATGGCAGGACTGATCTGGGCATTTATCCATCACTTCTGCGCAGGCATCCGGTTTTTGTTGCTTGATATGCATGTTGGAATCGAGAAAGAGGCTGCACGCAAGTCTGCAGCGGCTGTTCTTGCTGTCAGTATCCCACTGACGCTTATCCTCTGGGGGGTGCTGCTGTGATTCAACGCAATGTTGTAGGTGCCCATTATGGTCTAATCGACTGGATTGCTCAGCGCGCCACTGCCATCATCATGGCGGTTTATACGGTCATTATCGGGGCTGTTTTGCTGGTTGTTCGTCCTGGAGGTTTTGAGGCCTGGCAGGGTATCTTTGCCAATGGTTTTATAAAGTTTGTTACCTTCCTCTTTTTTGTCAGCCTGTTCTACCACGCCTGGATTGGCGTGCGTGACATCTGGATGGACTATGTCAAGCCGACGGGCCTGCGCCTGACCTTGCACGTGGTTACCCTGGCTGCGCTGGTCGGTTATGCCGCGTGGGCTGCTGCGATTCTCTGGAGACTGTAAGCGTGAGTATTCCTATTCTCAAGTTTGATGCGGTGATCGTTGGTGCCGGTGGTGCCGGTCTGCGTTCAGCGATCCAATTGTCTGAGGCCGGTCTCAAGACGGCTGTATTGTCCAAGGTTTTTCCGACACGTTCGCACACGGTTGCGGCGCAGGGCGGGGTGGCTGCTTCTCTCGGTAACTCTGAGGAAGATCACTGGACATGGCATATGTACGATACCGTCAAGGGTTCCGACTGGCTCGGTGACCAAGACGCTATCGAATTCATGTGCAAAAAAGCTAACGAAGTAGTCGTTGAGCTTGAGCACTACGGTATGCCTTTTGACCGTACCGATAACGGCAAGATTTACCAGCGTCCGTTCGGTGGTCACATGTCTAACTTCGGCGAAAAACCGGTACGTCGCTCTTGCGCTGCCGCTGACCGTACCGGTCACGCCATGTTGCACGCCATGTACCAACGTAACGTCAAGGCCAATACCCAATTCTTTGTTGAATGGATGGCGCTTGATCTGATTCGCGACGAAGATGGGCACGTCCTTGGTGTTACCGCCATGGAAATGGAAACTGGTCAGATCGTCATTTTCCACGCACGCGCCACAATTTTCGCAACCGGCGGCGCCGGCCGTATTTATTATTCTTCAACCAATGCCTTTATCAATACGGGTGATGGTCTGGGCATGGCGGCGCGTGCCGGCATCCCGCTCGAAGATATGGAGTTCTGGCAGTTCCACCCGACCGGCGTTGCCGGTGCGGGTGTGTTGATTACCGAAGGGGTGCGCGGCGAAGGCGGCATTTTGCGTAACAGCAACAAAGAGCGTTTCATGGAGCGCTACGCGCCGAATGCCAAGGACTTGGCTTCGCGTGATGTGGTATCTCGCGCCATGGCGACCGAAATCAAGGAGGGCCGTGGTTGTGGCGTCAATAAGGACTACGTCCTGCTCGACATCACCCACCTTGATCCGGCAACCATTATGAAACGTCTGCCGGGTATCCATGAAATTGGTATCCAGTTTGCAGGTGTCGATTGTCTGAAGGAACCGCTCCCCGTCGTCCCGACCTGTCACTACCAGATGGGTGGTATTCCGACTCATTACTCTGGTCGTGTAGTCATGCAGCAGGGTGATGATCCCAGCGCAATTGTTCCAGGCTTCTATGCTGGTGGTGAGTGCGCCTGTGCTTCTGTGCACGGTGCTAATCGTCTTGGTACGAATTCGCTGCTTGATCTCTTGGTCTTTGGCAAGTCAGCTGGTGACTCTGCTGTCGAGGATCTCAAGGCCGGCCGTGCTCATCGCGATCTGCCCAAGGATGTGGCTGACAAGACCTTGGCTCGCATCAGTGCACTGGATAATCGCAAGGGTGGCGCTAACGTCAACGAAACCCGTTTGGCCATGCAGCGCACCATGCAGGATCATGCCGGTGTGTTCCGCTTCAGCGATATGCTCAAAGAAGGTGTCGCGAAAATTCTTGAAGTCGAAAAGGCAGCTCGCCAACTCGAGATCAAGGACAAGTCAATGGCTTGGAATACAGCACGTACCGAAGCGCTTGAACTTGAGAACCTGATTGAAGTTGCCAAGGCCACGATGATTTCCGCCGAGGCGCGCAAGGAATCTCGTGGTGCCCACGTCCGCGACGATGCCCCAGATACCCCGGAATTCCCGAACGGTCGTAATGATGCGGTATGGCATAAGCACACGATGTTCTCCCCGGTTGATAATTCAATCACCTATAAACCGGTCAACATGCAGCCGCTGACTGTCGAAACCGTCGCGCTAAAAACGCGTTCGTACTAATCGGAGAAAGAATATGAGCAAACGTACAGTTCAATTCAGTATCTACCGGTACGATCCGGATAAAGATGATGCGCCCTACATGCAGGACATCACGGTTGACCTGGAGCCGACAGATCGCAAGTTGCTGGATGCGCTAACCAAACTCAAGGCCAAGGACGATGCTATTTCCTATCGTCGTTCCTGTCGCGAAGGTGTGTGTGGCTCTGATGCCATGAACATCAATGGCAAGAATGGCCTGGCTTGTCTGACTGACATCGATAGTCTCAAGCAACCAATCGTGCTGCGTCCGTTGCCCGGTTTGCCGGTCATACGCGATCTGATCGTAGACATGACCCAGTTTTTCAAGCAGTACCATTCGATCAAGCCTTACCTGATCAACAACGATCCTCCACCGGAACGCGAGCGTTTGCAGTCACCGGAAGATCGTGAGGAATTGAATGGTCTTTACGAGTGCATCCTGTGCGCTTGTTGCTCGACCTCGTGTCCGTCGTTCTGGTGGAATCCGGATAAGTTTGTTGGCCCGGCCGGTTTGCTGGCCGCGTACCGCTTCATTGCCGATACTCGTGACCAAGCCACCAATGAGCGTCTTGATAATCTGGAAGACCCGTACCGTCTGTTCCGCTGCCATACCATCATGAATTGCGTTGACGTATGTCCGAAGGGTTTGAACCCGACCAAGGCGATCGGCAAGATCAAGGACATGATGGTTCGCAGGGCAGTTTGATGGAAAGAAAGGACTACGAGCGTCTGCGCTGGCGTTGTATTCGTCGTGGGTTGCTGGAAGTGGATATCGCACTTACCCGCTTCCTTGACGATGGCTTCGATAAACTTAACGAAGAGCAGCAGCAGGCGTTTGTGGAACTTGCTGATATGGAAGATCACGATCTTTGGCATTTGATCAGTGGTCAGGCTGATATTGACGATATTCGCTTGGCACCCATCGTCGATATGCTACGTAAGAGTTGAGTAAGGTGAGTGCGCTAATTTAGGCATCCGGCGATTTTTGGCAGTGCAGTGACAACCAATACCTGTAAAGGGAATACACGATGACGACCGAACGCAAGGCAACACTGGCAATTGATGGGCAGGCTCCTGTTGATTTTACGATCATGACTCCGACGCATGGCAACGACTGTATCGACATTCGTACGCTGGGCGCCAAAACGGGTTTGTTTACCTATGACTCCGGCTTCCTGTCTACGGCAAGCTGCAAGTCCAAGATTACCTTCATCGATGGCGATGTCGGCCAACTGCTTTATCGCGGTTATCCGATCGAGCAACTCGCCGAAAACTGCAACTTCCTCGAAGTTACCTATCTGCTGAAAAACGGCGAACTGCCGAACGCCAAACAAAAGGTTGATTTCGAAAACACCATCAAGAATCACACGATGGTGCATGAGCAACTCGCCAAATTCTTCTCCGGTTTCCGTCGCGATGCCCACCCGATGGCCGTGATGACCGGTGTGGTTGGCGCGCTGTCGGCTTTCTACCATGACGCCATGGACTTCTCTGACGCAGAGCACCGCAATGTCAGCTTTAATCGTCTGGTTGCCAAGCTGCCGACGATCGTCGCCATGGCCTACAAGTACAACACCGGTGCGCCGTTCATGTATCCGGATAACTCACTGGATTACACGTCCAACTTCATGCGCATGATGTTCGGCAATCCGTGTGAAAAGTACGTGCCGAACCCGGTGTTGGTGCGTGCGCTGGACATGATCTTCACGCTGCATGCCGATCACGAGCAGAATGCCTCGACCTCGACGGTTCGCTTGGCTGGTTCGTCGGGCGCCAATCCGTTTGCCTGTATTGCTGCCGGTATCGCCTGTCTGTGGGGCCCGGCACACGGTGGCGCCAACGAAGCCTGTCTGCAGATGCTGGAAGAGATCGGTGATGTCTCGCGCGTTCCCGAGTTCATCGCCCGTGCCAAGGACAAGAACGATTCCTTCAAGCTGATGGGCTTTGGTCACCGCGTCTACAAGAACTTCGACCCGCGTGCCAAGCTGATGCGTGGCGTCTGTAACGACGTGCTGAAAGAACTCGGTCTGGAAAACGACCGTCTGTTCAAGCTGGCGATGGAACTCGAGCGCATTGCGCTGGAAGACCCGTACTTCGTCGAGAAGAAGCTCTACCCGAACGTCGACTTCTACTCTGGCATTGTGCAAAAGGCGATCGGCATTCCGACCGAGATGTTCACCTGCATCTTCGCCCTGGCCCGTACGGTCGGCTGGATGACGCAGTGGGAAGAAATGATCTCCGATCCGGAATACAAGATCGGTCGTCCGCGTCAGCTCTACATCGGCGCCGCCAAGCGCGATGTCGTTCCGCTGGCTCAACGCGGCTAATTGTTGAAAAACAGGCGGCCTTGAGGCCGCCTTTTTTTACAAGGTTTTTTTGCTGCACTGCGGTACGCAGCCAATGAGAATGAAAATACCCTCAAGGGGATGCCTATGACTACGATGAATAATCTTTTCGACAGCACCATGTTTTTCGGCGGCAATGCGCCGTTCGTTGAAGAGCTGTACGAAAATTATCTGAACAATCCGACGGCCGTGCCTGATGAATGGCGCGACTATTTTGATCGCCTGGCCCAGATGCCCGGTTATGTCGCACGTGACGTGGCCCATGCGCCGGTTGTCGCGGCTTTTGCCGAACTTGGTAAAGATGGTGGTTTCCGTCAGGTCGCTACGGCGCCGGCTGGCGACAACAAGAAACAATCTGCGGTCGGCCAATTGGTCACTGCCTACCGCGCTATGGGCACCCGCTGGGCTGATCTTGATCCGCTCAAGCGTCTGCCACGTCCCAAAATTGATGAACTGGAACTGTCGTTCTACGGTTTTGCTGATGCTGATCTGAATCAATCGTTTAGCGTTGGGTCGCTCAAGGGGCTGCCAGAAACTGCAAAGCTTGGCGATATTCTCGAAACACTGAAACAGACCTATTGCGGGTCAGTTGGTGTCGAGTATATGTATATGGCTGAGTACGCTGAGAAGGGTTGGTTGCAGGAACGCTTGGAGACCATTCGTTCACGTCCGACCTACACGACTGAGCAGAAAAAGCGTCTGCTGGAGCGGTTGACCGCAGCAGAGACGCTGGAACGTTACCTGCATACGCGTTATGTAGGTCAGAAGCGTTTCTCCCTCGAAGGCGGCGAGTCACTTATCGTTTCCATGGATGAGGCGATCCGTGTCGCTGGTGCTCAAGGCGTTGACGAGGTCGTCATCGGCATGGCCCACCGTGGCCGTCTGAACGTGTTGGTTAATACGCTGGGCAAAGCGCCGTCCATGCTTTTTGCCGAATTTGAAGGCAAGAAGAAGAGCGACCTCTCTGCTGGTGACGTCAAGTACCACATGGGCTTCTCGTCTGACGTGTCCACCCCGGGCGGCCCATGCCACCTAACCCTGGCCTTTAATCCATCGCACCTTGAAATCGTTAACCCGGTTGTCGAAGGCTCGGTTTATGCCCGTCAGGTACGTCGTGGTGATGAAGGCAAGTCCAAGGTGTTGCCGGTGGTTATTCACGGTGACTCCGCCGTCGCTGGCCAGGGTGTGAATCAGGAAATGCTCAACTTTGCCCAGACCCGTGGCTACGGTACGGGCGGTACGCTGCATATCGTGGTGAACAACCAGATCGGTTTCACCACCAGTGACATGCGCGATTATCGCTCTGGTCATTACTGTACCGACATCTTCAAGATGGCCGATGCACCGATCTTCCACGTTAATGGTGATGATCCGGAAGCGGTGGCGCTAGTTACCCAGTTGGCGATCGATTTCCGTCAGGAATTCAAGAAGGATGTTGTGGTCGATATCGTTTGCTTCCGCAAACTTGGTCACAACGAGCAGGACGAGCCTATGGTCACCCAGCCGCTCATGTACAAGAAAATTGCCCAGCATCCGGGGACACGTAAGGTGTATGGCGACAAGTTGGTTGCCGAAGGTGTATTGCCGGCAGATGGCCCGGACCGGATGATTGCCGAATACCGCGAGCATTTGGATAAGGGCGAATTGCTGTATAACCCGGTTCTTGCCGGCTACAAGCATCCGAACACCATCGATTGGACACCGTTCCTGACCAAGGGTTACATCGAAAATTGTGACACCACGGTGCCGCTCAAGGAACTGCAACGGTTGGCACAGCGCCTGACGACTTTCCCGGAAGGCTTCGCTCTGCATTCTCGCGTCAAAAAAATCGCTGAAGATCGTGCGGCGATGGGCGAAGGCAAGCTGCCAGTTGACTGGGGTATGGCTGAAAATCTGGCCTATGCATCACTACTGGTTTCAGGCTACGGCGTGCGTATCTCTGGTGAGGACGTTGGGCGTGGTACCTTCTTCCACCGTCATGCTGCATTCCACGATCAGAATCGTGGTAGCTGGGATGAGGGCACTTATCATCCGCTGAAGAACCTTCAGGAAAAGCAGGCTGGCTTCCAGTGTTACGACTCGGTGCTATCTGAAGAGGCCGTTCTTGCCTTTGACTACGGTTACGCTTCTGCCAACCCTTACGATATGGTGATCTGGGAGGGACAGTTCGGCGATTTCGCCAACGGTGCTCAGGTTGTGATCGACCAGTTCATTGCTTCCGGTGAAGCCAAGTGGGGCCGTGCCTGTGGTCTGGTCATGCTGTTGCCGCATGGCTACGAAGGTCAAGGCCCAGAGCATTCGTCTGCCCGCCTTGAACGCTACATGCAGGCTTGTGCCGAGATGAACATGGAGGTCTGTGTGCCATCCAATGCCGCACAGGTCTTCCACATGTTGCGTCGTCAGGGTGTTCGCATGCAGCGCAAGCCGCTGATCGTCATGACGCCGAAGTCATTGTTGCGTCACAAGGATGCAGCCTGTTCTCTAGACGAACTGGCCAACGGTCAATTTCAGACCGTCATCGGCGAAATCGACAAGATCGATGCCAAGAAAGTTACCCGTGTTGTCTTGTGTTCCGGCAAGGTTTATTACGACCTGCTGGCTGCTCGTCGCGAGAAGAAAATCGCCAATATTGCCATTGTTCGCGTTGAGCAGCTCTATCCCTTCCCGAAGGATCATCTCGAGAAGGAACTGGCCAAGTATCCGAAGGCGAGTGAAATCGTCTGGTGTCAGGAAGAGCCGCGCAACCAGGGAGCATGGTACTGGATCGCTTCGCGCCACCATCTGGACAGCCAGATCAGTGGCAAGCAGAAGATGCTGCTGGTCTCACGTCCAGCATCCTCTTCGCCAGCAGTTGGCTATTTGGCCAAGCACAACGAGCAACAAAAAGCACTGGTTGAGTCCGCTTTGGGCAAGATCGAGTACTAATAACTACAGCAGAGTGGAGTCACTATGAGCATTATTGAAGTCCAAGTTCCCCAGCTCTCCGAGTCCGTTGCCGAAGGCACGCTCGCTACCTGGAAAAAGAAAATCGGCGATTCCGTTGCACGCGACGAAATCCTGGTTGATATCGAAACCGACAAAGTAGTTCTGGAAGTCCCGTCGCCGGGTGCCGGCGTGCTGGTCGAAATCGTCAAGGCCGATGGTGATACTGTGGTGTCTGGCGAACTGATCGCCCGCATCGACACCGAAGCCAAGGCGGGTGCCGCTGCACCGGCAGCAGATGCACCGAAAGCTGCGGCACCTGCTGCCGCTCCGGCCTCGGCCGCTGCTGCGCCGGCTGGTACGGCAAGTCCGTCTGCACGCAAGATTCTTGACGAAAAGGGTGTTGCTGCCGCTGATGTCGCTGGTTCTGGTCGTGGTGGTCGTGTCACCAAAGAGGATGCCGTTGCCGCTCAGCCGAAGTCTGGCCCGGTTGCTGCACCTGCCGCCGCCAAGGCTGCCATGCCGACCCCGGCAGTGACGATTCCTTTGGGTGATCGTGCCGAACAGCGTGTCCCGATGTCGCGTCTGCGTGCTCGTATTGCCGAGCGTTTGCTGCAATCGCAGCAAACCAATGCCATTCTGACCACGTTCAATGAAGTGAACATGGGCCCGATGATGGCGCTGCGCAAGCAGTACGGCGAGAAGTTCGAGAAGGCGCATGGCGTTCGTCTTGGCTTCATGGGTTTCTTCGTCAAGGCCGCCTGTGCTGCCCTGCAGAAATTCCCGGTGCTGAACGCTTCGGTTGATGGCAACGACATTGTCTATCACGGCTTCATCGACATCGGTATCGCTGTCGGTTCGCCGCGTGGTCTGGTTGTCCCGATCATCCGCAATGCGGACCAGATGAGCATCGCCGAGATCGAGAAGAAGATTGCCGAGTTTGGCTCCAAAGCCAAGGATGGCAAGCTGACCATCGAAGATCTGACGGGTGGTACCTTCTCCATCTCCAATGGCGGCATCTTCGGTTCCATGATGTCGACCCCGATCATCAACCCGCCGCAATCTGCAATCCTCGGCATTCATGCCACCAAGGACCGCGCGATGGTTGAAAACGGTCAAGTCGTTGTGCGTCCGATGAACTATCTGGCCATGTCCTACGATCACCGCATCATTGACGGCCGCGAAGCCGTCCTCGGTCTGGTGACCATGAAGGAAGCGCTGGAAGATCCTTCACGCCTGCTGCTCGGCGTCTAAGCGACGTTTGTCCGGCGCCAGTGTCCCGCAAAGGGCGCTGGCGCTTTTGCACATCTGAAATCTGAAAGGTTTACACATGTCCCAGCAATTTGACGTGCTCGTTATCGGTGGTGGTCCTGGCGGTTATATCGCGGCCATCCGCGCTTCCCAACTGGGTTTCACCGCGGCTTGTGCCGAATCCAATCCGTATGCTGACCCGAAGGGTGAGCCTCGTCTCGGCGGTACCTGCCTGAACGTTGGCTGTATTCCGTCCAAGGCACTGCTGCACACCTCGCACCTGTTTGAGGAAGCGGGTCACAGCTTTGAAGCACAGGGCATCAAGGTTGGCAAGGCCACCATCGACGTGCCGGTGATGAAGGCGCGCAAGGACGGCGTGGTCAATCAACTGACCTCCGGCATCAAGATGCTGCTGAAGAAGAACAAGGTTACCTTCCTGGCTGGCCACGGTTCTTTCGTTGGCAAAGAAGGCGAATTCTGGAAGGTCAAGGTCGGTGCTGACGAAGTGCTGGCCAAGCAAGTCATCATTGCAACCGGCTCCAAGGCCCGTCACCTGCCGAACCTGCCGGTCGACCAGAAAATTGTCATGGACAACGAAGGTGCGCTGAATCAGGAATCCGTGCCGAAGAAGTTGGCGATCATTGGTGCTGGCGTCATCGGTCTGGAAATGGGTTCGGTCTGGCGTCGTGTCGGTTCCGAAGTCACCGTCCTTGAAGCGATGCCGGATTTCTTGGCAGCTGCCGATGTCGATATGGCCAAGGAAGCCTACAAGTTGTTCACCAAGCAGGGTCTGAACATTCAGATGGGTGTCAAGATTGGCGACATCAAGGCGACCAAAAAATCGGTTTCCATCGCCTATACCGACAAGGATGGCAAGGAACAGAAGTTGGATGCCGACCGCCTGATCGTTTCCATCGGCCGTGTGCCGAACACGGATGGCCTGAACGCCGAAGGCGTTGGCCTGAAGCTTGATGCGCGTGGCATGATCGATGTCGATGGTCACTGTAAAACCAATCTGCCGGGTGTCTGGGC
>Ga0075165_1038382_pt1 | contig 10476 bp, 21 predicted proteins | sample JI61114BRNA_FD_77316 | JGI IMG/M metagenome (GOLD analysis project Ga0075165, IMG submission 77316) | Wastewater effluent complex algal communities from Wisconsin, to seasonally profile nutrient transformation and Carbon sequestration -... | ecosystem: Engineered > WWTP > Effluent > Algae...
CAGGAGGTCTACCGCCTGCAGGGCGTGAAGATCAACGACAAGCACATCGAGGTCGTGATCCGCCAGATGCTCCGCCGTGTTCGGATCCGGGATGTCGGTGACACCGACTTCTTGGTCGATGAGGTGGTCGACAAGCACCGGTTTGAGGAGATCAACCGGCAGATCCAGGCCATGGGCGGCATCCCCGCCAAGTCTGAGAGCCTGCTGCTGGGCATCACCAAGGCCAGCCTGTCGACGGAGTCGTTCCTGTCCGCAGCCTCCTTCCAGGAGACCACCCGGGTGCTCACAGAGGCCGCTATCCACGGCTCCGTGGACCACCTGCGCGGCTGCAAGGAGAACGTGATCATGGGGCGGCTCATCCCCGCGGGTACTGGCTTCGCCGCCTACCGCAAGTTGGGGATGAGCTTGGCCGATGAGAGCGATGCGATCGGATCCGACTTCGAGGTTGCTTGACAGCGCGTCGCTGACGAACTAAATGCCGCGGGCTTCGGGCGTCCCTGTCAGAGGGACGGCCGCCCATTGTGAGCGGGACACGGTTCCCGCCTTCGAGGTCTGGATGCCAACCATCAACCAGCTCGTCCGGTCGGGCCGAAAGAAGGTCGTCCGGAAGTCCGCAGCGCCTGCGCTGAAGGGCTCTCCGCAGAAGCGTGGGGTTTGTACCCGCGTCTACGCGACCACCCCCAAGAAGCCGAACTCAGCGCTCCGTAAGGTCGCTCGTGTCCGGCTGACCAACGGGATCGAGGTCACCTCGTACATCCCGGGTGAGGGACACAACCTCCAAGAGCACAGCTCGGTGCTGATCCGTGGCGGTCGCGTGAAGGACCTCCCCGGTGTGCGCTACCACATCATTCGCGGTACCCTCGACGCGCAGGGCGTCACCGGCGGCACCAAGCCCCGTAACCAGGGCCGTTCGAAGTACGGCGTCAAGCGCCCGAAGCGGAAGTGAGGACAGTATGCCTCGTCGTGGAGTAGTCGCCAAGCGCAAGACGTTGCCCGATCCGCGCTTTGGTGATCCGATGGTCACCAAGTTCATGGCGTGCCTGATGCGGGACGGCAAGAAGGCTACCGCGGAGTCCATTCTGTACTCCGCGTTCGACCTGATCGAGGAGCGCACGCGGGAGAACCCCGTGATGGTGTTCCGGGCCGCTGTGGACAACTGCAAGCCGATGGTCGAGGTCAAGTCGCGCCGCGTTGGCGGCTCGAACTACCAGGTGCCGGTCGAGGTTCGCCCCGAGCGTCGCGATGCACTCGCGATGCGGTGGCTGGTGAAGTTCGCGCGCGAGCGCAGCGGTCGTGCGATGTTCGAGAAGCTCGCCAATGAGCTCATCGAAGCCGCGCACCAGCGCGGTGGCGCGATTCGGCGGAAGGAAGACGTGCACCGGATGGCGGAAGCCAACAAGGCGTTCGCGCACTTCCGGTGGTGATCGGTTCAGTGGCCCTTCGGGTCGCCGCGCCCTGAGATGGGTGGCGGTGACTGGGGGAACCCCTTAGGGGGCGCGCCACGCACCGGACTTGCGGCGGAGACGTCGCTGGCCGGGTTGGATAAATCAAGTCCTGTCGGAGACCACCAGTCCCGGGTCTGACAGGGTACGCTTCGGGCGGAAGTTCAATGAGCTCCAACGACAAGATTCGGATCCGGCTGAAGGCCTACGATCACAAGCTCCTCGACAAGTCGGCCCACGAGATCGTGGAGACGGCCCGTCGGACTGGCGTGATGGTTCGTGGCCCGTTCCCGCTGCCTACCCAGATCAGCCGGTGGACGGTCCTCCGCAGCCCCCACGTGGACAAGAAGTCCCGCGAGCAGTTCGAGCGTCGCACGCATCTGCGTCTGCTCGACATCATTGAGCCCACGCAGCAGACGGTCGACGCGTTGATGAAGCTCGACCTCGCGGCGGGCGTTCACGTCGACATCAAGCTGTCCTGAGGTCGGAAGGTTCGACATGGCTACCATCGCCGTCTTCAATCAGAACCACGAGCCCGTCGGCGAGATCGAACTCGACGAGAAGGTGTTCGGGTGCGAGTACAAGCGACACCTGCTCCATCAGGTGGTGCGCAAGCAGCTCGCGGCTCGTCGCGCAGGCACCCACGCGGTCAAGCACCGCGCGGAAGTCAGCGGCGGCGGACGCAAGCCCTACAAACAGAAGGGTACCGGTCGCGCTCGTCAGGGTACGACCCGTGCGCCTCAGTGGCGCGGCGGTGGGGTGGTCTTCGGGCCGACCCCTCGCAGCCATGATTTCAAGGTGAATCGCAAAGAGATGGCGGCCGCGCTGCGGTCGGCGCTCTCCAAGCGAGTCCAGGATGGAGCAGTGGTGGTCCTCGATGACCTCCGCTTCGACGCTCCCAAGACGCGCGACTTCAAGGCCTTCTTGGGCCGGTTCGGGATCGAGGACGCTGTGATCGTTCTCGGAGCCCCGGATGACGTGGTCGAGCGTTCTGGGCGCAACATCCCCGGAGTGCGCGTGCTGCCGCCCGTGGGCGTCAACGTCTACGACGTGCTGCTGCGCTCGCGGTTGGTGATGACCCGTTCTGCGGTCGAAGCGTTGACCGCCCGCCTGGGAGGCGAGTGATGAATCTCTCCGATATTCTCATTCGTCCGATCATCACGGAGAAGTCAACGACGCAGCTCAACGGTGAGGGCACCTACGCCTTCGAAGTTGGGATCGCGGCGAACAAGATCCAGATCAAGGGCGCCATTGAGGCGTTCTTCGGTGTGGAAGTGGCGGACGTCCGGACGATGATCGTCCGCGGCAAGCTGAAGCGCCGGGGTCGGCACATCGGCAAGCGTAGCAACTGGAAGAAGGCGTACGTCCGGCTCAATGACGGCCAGACGCTGCCGCTGTACGAGGGCTGAGGCGAACCATGGGCGTTAAGACCTACAAGCCGACGTCGCCTGGCATCCGTGGGATGACCGGGTCCGACTTCGCCGAGATTACCCGTTCGCAGCCTGAGCGGTCGCTCCTTGAGCCGCTGCGGAAGAAGGGCGGTCGGAACAACAACGGCAGGATCACCGTGCGCCACCAAGGTGGTGGCCATAAGCGGCGGTTCCGGCGCATTGACTTCCGGCGCGACAAGCAGGACGTGCCGGGCAAGATTGTGTCCGTGGAGTACGATCCGAACCGCTCTGCCCGGATCGCGCTCGTCCACTTCGCGGACGGCGAGAAGCGTTACATCCTTCACCCGGTCGGGTTGTCGGTCGGCGACAAGATCATCTCGTCGAACTCGGCCGACATCAAGCCGGGCAACGCGATGGAGCTCGGCTCGGTCCCGCTGGGAACCCATGTGCACAACGTCGAGTTGACGTTGGGCCGCGGTGGTCAGCTCTGCCGGTCCGCCGGGAGCTACGCGCAGGTCATGGCGAAGGAGAACGGGTACGTGCTCCTTCGACTGCCGTCCGGCGAGTTGCGCCAAGTGTGGGGCAAGTGCCGGGCAACGATCGGTCAGGTCGGCAATCTCGATCACGAGAATGTCGTGGTCGGCAAGGCGGGTCGTTCGCGTTGGATGGGTATCCGTCCCGCTGTGCGCGGCGTCGCGATGAACCCGGTTGACCACCCCCACGGCGGTGGTGAGGGGCGCGCCAAGGGCCGCCATCCGGTCACTCCCTGGGGCCTTCCCACCAAGGGCTACCGTACGCGGTCGCCCAAGAAGCCGTCGTCCCGCTTCATCGTGAAGCGTCGGAACGCGAAGTAGGAGCGGAGTCATGGCACGTTCGATCAAGAAAGGGCCGTTCCTGGACGGCCATCTGCGCGCCAAGGTCCGCGCAGCCCGCGAGGGCGGCGGCAACAAGGTCATCAAGACCTGGAGCCGGCGTTCGGACATCATCCCCGAGATGATTGGTCTGTCGTTCGCGGTTCACAACGGAAAGCAGTTCATCCCGGTCTATGTGACCGAGCAGATGATCGGTCACAAGCTTGGCGAGTTCGCGCCTACGCGCTCCTTCAAGGGGCACGCCGCGGACCGCAAGGCCAAGGGGCGGTAGGAGCAGGCCATGGAGAGCAAAGCAATTCTGCGGTTCGTGCGCATCTCTGCGCGTAAGGCGCGTTTGGTCGCCGATCTTGTCCGCGGCCGGTTCGTTCCTGACGCCATCGAGATGCTCGCCTTCACCCAGAAGAAGAGCGCCCCGTTGATGAAGAAGCTGATCGAGTCTGCGGTCGCCAACGCGGAGCACGAAGCTCAGCGTGAGGAGCAGTCGATCGACGTCGACGGGCTCTACGTCAAGGCGATTCATGTGGACGCGGGTCCTGCGCTGCGCCGGTTTCGGCCCCGCGCGCAGGGGCGAGCCACGAAGGTCCTGAAGAAGACGTCGCACATCACCGTGGTTCTCGGTACCCGGTAGGAGTCTCGCATGGGTCAGAAGGTTCATCCTATTGGCTTCCGCGTCGGCATCACGGCCGGCTGGGACTCCAAGTGGTACGCTGAGAAGAGCTACCGGCAGTTCCTCGAGGAGGACCTGCGGATTCGGAAGCACGTTCGGGACCGGCTCGCGAGCGCGGGCATCTCGAAGATCGTGATTGAGCGCACCGCCGCCAACAAGGCGAAGGTGTTCATTCACGCGGCCAAGCCTGGCTTCGTGTTGGGCAAGCGCTCCTCCGGGTTGGAGACTCTTCGGGCCGAGCTGCAGGCACTGACGACCTCGGAGGTGTTTGCGAACATCATCGAAGTGCGGAAGGTCGAGCTCGACGCGGTGTTGGTGGCGGAGAACATCGCGGCGCAGTTGGTGAAGCGGGTCAGCTTCCGTCGCGCGATGAAGAAGGCGATGCAGCAGACGCAGCGAGCCGGCGCGAAGGGCATCAAGGTGATGTGCTCGGGCCGACTGGGTGGGGCGGAGATGTCCCGCTGTGAGTGGTACATGGAGGGGCGGGTGCCGCTGCACACGCTTCGCGCCGACATCGACTTCGGTCGGGCCGAGGCGCACACCACCTACGGCGCCATCGGGGTCAAGGTCTGGATCTTCAAGGGCGAGATTCTGCCCGGCGAAGTCTCTGCGGCCTGAGGCTGTAGCTTCGGGGCGACGCCCCTCAACTGGCCGGTTTCCGGCGATTCTGAGTGAACACGGAGAAGAACCATGCTCTCCCCAAAGCGGGTCAAGCATCGCAAGGTTCAGAAGGGCCGGATGGACGGGTTGTCCTTCCGCGGCTCCGAGGTGTCCTTCGGGGACTTCGGCCTGCAGGCGACCAACTGCGGCTACCTGACCGCGCGCCAGATCGAAGCCGGTCGAATCGCGCTCACCCGACACATCAAGCGCGGCGGCAACGTGTGGATCCGGGTGTTCCCGGACAAGCCGTTGTCCAAGAAGCCTGCCGAGACCCGAATGGGTAAAGGTAAGGGCGCCCCCGAGCTTTGGGTCGCGGTGGTCAAGCCTGGTCGGATGCTCTACGAGCTCGATGGTGTTGATCGTGAGACCGCCGAAGAGGCGCTTCGTCTCGCGGCGAACAAGCTGGCGATTCGGACCCGCTTCGTGTCGCGCGACTCGGAGGTGATCTGATGGCTCAGGAAGACTTTGCTGCGCTGGACGACGCGACTCTGGTCGCGAAGCTGGAGCAGCAGCACCATGATTTGGTGCGCGCACAGTTCGCCCATAGCATGGGCCGGCTGGAGAACACCTCCAAGTTGGGCGGCATGCGCGACACCGTCGCACGCATTGAAACCGAACTTCGGCGGCGCGAGATCGCTAGCGGCCTGGCGAAGAATTCGCTGCGTGGCAAGCATCGTGCGGGCGTGCGAGGGACCGGCGTCGCTTCAGAGGAGTCTTCGAAGGGATTCCTCGCCGGGGTGTTTGACACCGCCGGTGAGTAGGCGTTAGTCACTGGGCGCTTCTGCGGGACGGCTCCCATGGGTCGTCCGTCGCTCCGTCGAGTCCTCATGCGACGAAGGTCAAATGAGGAGACCCTCGGGGTTTTTGTTCTGATGGTTTGAGCCGACGGACGTCGGGGAATCCGGAAACGGGTTTGAGCGGAGTTCTCTCATGAGCGATTCCATGGATGGGCAGGGCGAGCGGGTCAGTGGGCGGCAGCTCACTGGTCGGGTGGTCTCCTCCAAGATGGACAAGACGGTCACCGTCGCGGTCACGCGGTTGGTGAAGCATACGCGCTACCGGAAGTTCATCCAGCGCACGAAGAACTACAAGGCCCATGACGCCGACAACACCTGCTCCGAGGGTGACCTTGTGGTCATCCGCGAGAGCCGGCCCCTGTCGAAGACCAAGCGTTGGGTTGTCATCGAGCGGCAGGCCTGAGGGCTGCTGAGGAGCGAGGTGTCGCATGATCCAGATGGAGAGCGTGCTTGACGTCGCGGACAACTCCGGCGCCAAGCAGGTCAAGTGCATCAAGGTGCTGGGCGGTAGCAAGCGCAAGTATGCGCGGCTGGGCGACATCATTGTCGTCGCCGTGCGGGATGCGTCGCCAAACGGCAAGGTGAAGAAGGGCGACATCGCGCGCGCCGTGGTGGTTCGCACCACCAAGGAGATGCGGCGGGTTGACGGATCGTACATCCGCTTCGACACCAACAGCGCCGTGTTGATCAACAAGGAGAACGAGCCAATTGGGAGCCGCATCTTCGGTCCGGTGGCGCGCGAGCTTCGCGCACGTCGGTTCATGAAGATCGTGTCGCTCGCTCCTGAAGTGCTCTGAGGCAGGTGGACGATGTCCAAGAACAAGATGCGTATCCGGCAGGGCGACACCGTCGTCGTCATCGCTGGCAAAGATCGCGGCCGCACCGGCAAGGTGCTTCGTGTCGTCCCTGAGTCGCGCCAAGTAGCGATTGAGGGTGTCGCAGTCGTGAAGCGCCACGTGAAGCCTGTGGGCGACCAAGGTGGCGGCATCGTGAACAAGGAAGCGTTGATCGACGCTTCTAACGTCGCGCTGTGGGACGCTGCCGATGGTCGGCGGGTCAAGGTCGGGTTCCGTGAGGTCGACGGGCGCAAGCTTCGAGTTGACCGGAAGACCGGCGCCGTTCTGGACAAGAGCTGAGGTGAGCGATGGAAGCCCAGTACGAGCCCCGTCTGCGTGCGCGTTACCGGCTGGAGGTCATCAAGGCCCTCCAGCAGGAGTATGGCTACGGGAACCCGATGGAGGTCCCGCGGCTCATGAAGATCGTTGTCAACACGACGACGAAAGAAGCGGTTCAGAACCAGAAGATGCTGGAGTCGGTGGTGGAGGAGCTCTCCACGATCACCGGTCAGCGCGCAGTTTTGACCCGGGCCCGCAAGTCCGTCGCGAACTTCAAGCTGCGTGAGGGGATCGCCATTGGCGCTCGAGTCACGCTGCGAGGGGCGCGGATGTGGGAGTTTCTCGACCGGCTTGTCACGCTGGCCATTCCCCGAATTCGTGACTTCCGTGGTCTGAGCCCGAAGGGGTTCGATGGTCGCGGCAACTTCTCGATGGGGCTCACCGAGCAGATCATCTTTCCCGAGATCGACTACGACAAGGTGAACCGCATCAACGGTATGAACATCACGTTCGTGACGACGGCCAAGACCGACGAGGAGGCTCGGCTTCTGCTGACCCGCCTCGGCATGCCCTACACGAAGTGATTCACTAGCCGAGCCACACAGTTCGCTCTGTGGAGGATGGTCCATGACCGATCCCATCGCTGATCTCCTGACCCGCATCCGGAACGCCCAGGCGGCTGGCCACGCCAGCCTCTCTGCGCCCCGGTCCACCCTGAAGATCGAGATCGTGAAGATTCTCCAGCAGGAGGGCTTCATTGTCGGGTTCGACGATGAGCCATTGCCTGGTCATCAGGGGTCCATCAAGGTCTACTTGAAGTACGATGCTGCCCGGAATGGTTCGATTCGCGGAATCACGCGAATCTCCAAGCCGGGGCGCCGGGTGTATGTTGGGAAGGAGAGCCTCCCCCGCGTGCGCAACGGTCTTGGCATCGCCATCCTCACGACGCCTCGTGGCGTCTTGACGGACTCGCAGGCTCGCCGCGCCGGTGTGGGCGGCGAGATCCTCTGCCACGTCTGGTGATTGGGAGAGGTGACTCGTGTCTCGAATTGGTAAGAAGGCGATTCCGCTCCCGTCCGGGGTCTCGGCCACGGTCGCTGGGCAGGTCGTCAAGGTGAAGGGTTCCAAGGGCGAGCTGAGCTTGTCGTTGCTCGATGGCGTTTCGGCGCGCGTTGAGGGCGCGGAGCTCGTCTTTGAGCGGTCAAGCGAGGCTGGTCAGGTCCGGGCTCGTCACGGGTTGTTGCGCGCGCTTGCGGGCAACATGGTGACGGGTGTGTCGGCCGGCTTCACCAAACGGCTTGAGGTTCAAGGCGTCGGCTTCCGAGCCGAAGTTAAGGGCAAGAGCTTGGTGATGAACCTCGGCTACTCCCACCAAATCGACTTCCCGGTTCCCGACGACGTGCAGATCGCCGTCGAAAAGGATGGGAAGATCGCGGTGTCGGGCATCGACCGCGCGCGCGTTGGTCAGGTGGCCGCCGACATTCGGGAGTTCCGGAAGCCTGACCGCTACAAGGGCAAGGGCGTCCGGTACGTAGGCGAGCACATTGCGCTGAAGGAAGGCAAGAGCTCCTGAGAGCTCTTGTTCGGAGGTTCGTCATGTCGAAGGCAAGTTCGAAGCTGGACGCGCGCGATCGGCGTCGGAAGTCGATTCGGAAGCGCATCGGTGGTTCCGTCGAGCGTCCTCGCGTGGCGGTGTTCCGGTCGGCCCGGCACATCTACGCGCAGATCATCGACGACACGACTGGGCAGACGCTGGCCAGCGCTTCCACGCTGTGCGAGTCGATCGCCAAGGGCGAGTTCGAAGACAAGAAGGCGCAGGCTGAGGCGGTCGGGCGGTTGCTCGCCGAACGTGCGCTTGGTGCCAATGTGTCCGCCGTGGTGTTCGACCGCGGTGGCTACCTCTACCACGGACGGGTTGCTGCGTTGGCGGATGGCGCTCGCGCTGGTGGCCTCCAGTTCTGATCTGGGCGAAGGGAGGGCCGAATGGCCAAGATGGGTAAGCGCCGTCGCGAAGAGGAAGAGACCAACCTCATCGAGAAGGTCATCTACATCAATCGCGTTGCCAAGGTCGTGAAGGGCGGGCGGCGGTTCAGCTTCTCGGCGATCGTCGTTGTCGGCGATGGCCAGGGGCGGATCGGCGTCGGGTTCGGAAAGGCCAATGAGGTCCCCGAGGCCATTCGTAAGGGCACCGAGCGGGCTCGCAAGGCCATGTTCGACGTCCCTTTGGTTGGTCAGACGGTGCCGCACGAGGTGGTTGGCACCTTCGGCGCGGGACACGTGCTGTTGAAGCCGGCGGTTCCGGGGACTGGCGTCATCGCCGGCCCTACCGTTCGTGCAGTGATGGAGGCGGTCGGCGTACGGGACATTCTGTCCAAGTCGCTGCGGACCTCCAATCCCCACAATGTCGTTCGTGCGACGTTCGAGGCCCTGAAGGCTCTCGAGTCGGTGGACCAGGTGGCAGCGCGTCGGGGCATCGACCTCGGTACGTTGCGCGCTGGGTACACCGTCGGTCGCGCGACCCAGTCTGCGTGATGGAGGCGTCATGACGCACCTCAAGGTCACCCTGCGGAAGAGCACCATCGGTGCGAATGACCGCCAGCTCGAGTGTGTGAAGGGCCTTGGCCTTCGGCGCATCGGGCAATCGCGGATTCTCGAGAACACGCCGGCCGTGCGCGGGATGGTGAAGAAGGTCATCCACCTGGTGGATGCGTCGGAGGTGAGCCATGGCGAATGAGCTGTCTGATCTGGCGCCGAACCCTGGTTCTCGCAAGACCCGCATGCGGGTTGGACGTGGCGAGGGTTCCGGCAAGGGCAAGACCGCGGGCCGTGGCACCAAGGGCGATAAGTCGCGCTCGGGGTACAAGACTCGGCCCTACTTCGAGGGCGGCCAGATGCCGCTTCATCGTCGTCTGCCTAAGCGCGGCTTCAACAACCATGACTTCGCGCGGGACATTGAGACCCTCAACGTCGCGCGTCTTGATGGTCTGGCGGCCGGCACCGTGGTGACGGCGGACATGCTGCTTAGCACCGGCGCGATTTCGCGGGTCGGGAAGGACGGCGTGAAGGTCCTCGGGAACGGGGACATCACCGTCGCGGTGCACCTCAAGGGGCTGCTGGTCTCCGGTGGGGCTCGTGACAAGATCGTCGCGGCTGGCGGTTCCGTCGAGTAGTGCGCCCCGCGCACGTGACGATGACTGTCGTCGTGCCTATATGGCACCGGGGGTGGGCGCTTGAGCATCTTCAGCGAAATCTGGGAGATGGAGGACCTGCGCAAGCGGGTCCTGTTCACGCTTGGGATGCTCGGCGTCTACCGTCTGGGGATCTTTGTTCCGTCGCCAGGGATTGACCGGGTGGCGTTGGGGGAGTGGTTCAACAACCAGTCCAACACGCTGTTTGGGCTCTACGACGTGTTCTCCGGAGGAGCGCTGACGCAGTTCAGCGTGTTTGTCCTGGGGATCATGCCGTACATCACCGCTTCCATCATCATGCAGTTGTTGGGCGAGATGGTGCCGGCGCTCAAGCGGATCAAGGA
>Ga0075165_1046003_pt1 | contig 9814 bp, 2 predicted proteins | sample JI61114BRNA_FD_77316 | JGI IMG/M metagenome (GOLD analysis project Ga0075165, IMG submission 77316) | Wastewater effluent complex algal communities from Wisconsin, to seasonally profile nutrient transformation and Carbon sequestration -... | ecosystem: Engineered > WWTP > Effluent > Algae...
ATTATTCGTAAGTAGAATTATTCACCACTTAAGTAAATATCTACACGTCTATTTTTAGCTCTGTCATCTTCAACACCTTGTTTTTCAGTAACCCATGAATTTTCGCCATACGGTAACAATAAAACTCTTTGAGAGATGCCAATACCTTCTAAGTAACGTTTAACTGCATCACAACGTTTAGCAGAAAGTGCTTGATTGTAAGCTGTTCCACCTTCAGAAGAAGCATTACCTGCTAAGTAAATGAAATAGTTACCTTTCATTTCAGTTAATTTAGATTTAAATGCATCAATACTAGCTTTTGCTTCGTCTGTTAATGCAAATTTATCTACTTCAAAATAAACTGAACCGAATTTTTTGTAAACGATGTTATCTAAACGAGAACCTAATTTTTCAATGTCAGTAGTATTTTTATCAGATGAAGATTTTGCATCGTTTGCAGTTTTTTCAACAGCTGAAATTTTATCACCTAAAGATTGACCCAATGAATCTGTTTTAGCCATAGCATCATCTGCTTTTTTACCAGCATCATCAGCTTTTTGGTTAACCTTAGCAATATCTTCTTCTGATTTCTTTTTGTGTTTATCAAACTCAGATTGGTCTGTTTTACGTTTTAATCTAAAACTTAAAGTAATTTCATGAGTTGATCCTAATGAAGAAAAGGAAACTGTATTTGATTTTTTACCTACAGGTGCTCTAAATGTATAACTAATATCAACCAATTCTTTAATACTAACACCAGCTGTAGCGTGAATACCCGCAGCATTTGCATAAATGTACCCTTTATCTGAACCATTTGGTTTTAAACCACCACCATTGCTATATCCAATTGCTAACCAAGCTAAATGTTTATATTGTGTCTTAAGTGTAATATCTAAATATGCAGGTAATGATTTTTTTATAAAATTAACCATGACGAAAGGTGTAAATGTCCAATCTTTTTTCTTACCAAGTACAGCGTCGTAACTAGCCATAAACATATATTGACGTTGTACTCTAGTTGAACTACTATTGCTCGGATCTGTTGATCTAAATCTAACTTTATTTCCAAGCACTTGAGGCACTGAAAAACCAACATTTAGTCCTTTCCAATGATAATTTACACCAACTGACAAGTCAAAATTTACACTCCTAGAATTAAAAGTAGCAACATCACCAGCATCATAAGGGTTAAAGTCACCAACTTGTATAGAATTTACACCTGCTTGTAATCCAATTGATAAAAAATGAGTTTTATCTTTTTTAAATGGAATATGATATGCATAAGCAATACTTCCACCAGTATTTTTCCAACTAGAAGTTGTTCTATTGTGGTAAATTGTAGCACCTAAAGCCATATTAGAAGATTTAATTCTGCCATCCCATGAACCATATGTGTTAATCGGAGCACTTGGCATACGATCCCATTGTTTTTGGAAACCTAAATTGATTCTACCACCATCAGGATCCGTACCTGCACGAGCAGGATTATAGTAAAATGGATTTAAGAAATAATTGTTATAGATAGGCATCTGTTGTGCATTAGACAACTGGAAACCTATAAGTAACAAGGCAACTAAGCTGATTATTTTATTTATTTTCATTTTTATGATTTTACTTAGATTATTATTTAGCTTCATTCCTTTAAAAATTATCTTTTAATATGTAATGCACCTTTATACGTTTTTGTCGGCGTAGATATTATGAACCAATATGCACCGTCTGGTAAGGTAATACCTTTGTACGTTCCATCAAATCCATTTGCATTGCTATAATTTGTTGAATTGTATACAAGAGCGCCACCATTTGCGATAATTTGAATAGTATATCCTTCGATATTTTCAATATGACCAAGAATCCAAGTATCATTTAATCCATCACCGTTAGGAGTTATGATATCTGGTATAATTAAATCTGTATTAGGTAACACTGTAATTACAACTGTGTCTTTATCTGTACAACCATGTAAATCCCAAACTGTTAAAGTAAATGGATTTGGTCCTAAAGGTGCATTTTCAGTGAAGAATAATGGATTAGGAATATTATCATGATCTAAGAATGTATTTGGTGTCCAATTAAATGTAATACCACCTAAACCATGTAATTGATAGATTGTTCCTTGAATAACTGATGTATCAATACCAGCGTCTGCAATTGGATTAGGATAAACGATTACTTCAATTGTTGCTGTATCAGATACACAAGCACCTAAAGTAACTACAAGTTTATATACACCAGACATATCAGGTGTTGCATTTGGACGCTCAGGTTTTTGAACATTTGATGTGTATCCATTTGGACCAAACCAAGCATAAGTTGCTCCTACAACATTTGGTGCATCTAACTTAAGTGTTAAACCTTCGCATATTGGTGAGTTGCTGTTTGCAATAATTACATCTGGTAATTTAACAACTTGTACAGTGTCTTTATACATAGATATGCAACCTGTTAATGTATCTGTTAATGTAAGTGAGAATACATAAACACCAGGTGTATAATAATCTGTAATAGTAGCAGACGAATCAAAAGATGTATTTAACGTACCATTTGGTGATTGCCACATGTACTCAACATTTGGTAATTGATTTGCATATAATTTAATATCACTGTGCTCACAAACTGGTGAATTGCTCCAAGGATTTACTGGTAATTTTGGTGCAGGATTTACTGATATCAATACTGAATCTTTATCAGATACACATCCATCAACAGATATACATAAGTAATACCATCCGTTTAACGCTGTAGTTGCATCAGCAAAATTTATACAGTTTGTATTAGCTGCAAAACCATTTGGTCCTGACCAACCATAAATTGCTTTCTTATTAGTTGATGTATCTGCACATACTGAAATGCTTGCACCTTCACATACTGTAACAGTAGTTTCATTTATAATTGGTGTTGTTGGTTTTGGTTTTACCACTACAGTAGTGGTAGCTTTTTGTGATACACAACCACCACCAACTGTAACTGTAACACTATAGTTACCAGCTTGAGCAACTGTGATTGCTTTAACTGTATCTACTGGTGCAACTGTTGTAGCAATTATTGCACCAGTTGGACCATACCAAGTATATAAAGTAGAGCCAGCAACTACAGAAGCAGTCAAAATTAAATCTTCACCTTCACATAAAGGACTGTTAGATGTAATTGATGGTGGTTCTGGAGTTGGAATAACATCTACAAATGGTGTACTTCCAGCTAAAGAAGAACAACCTGTATTAGGATTAGTTACAACTAAAGTATAAATACCTTGATGTTGTGTTTCATTAACATTTGTTATAGAAGTGTCTTGTGCATGTGAAACAAATCCATTTGGACCAGACCATGTATATAACAAACCAGCAACATTAGCTGCTAAGTTTAATGTAGCACCTTCACATAAAGGATTTGGTGTAGCAGTTGGAGCAGGTGTTGCTGGTAAAGGATTTACAGTAACAGTAACCTCTGTTGCAGGACTTCCACAACCGTTAACATTTTGAGCCACCCAGTATTTAGTAGTAGCAGTTAAAACTGGTGTATTTAATTGTGCACCAACTTGAATTGCATGTAATAAATCAGCAGCATCATACCAAGTAAATGTTGCGCTATCGGCTCCTGATGCAGTTAATATAACTGAGTTTCCAGAACAAATAGATGGATTTCTAACTGTTGGTGCATTTGGTGATTTTACAACAGTAACAGATGCTGTAGCAAAATCAGAATTACATGGTGGATCCAAGAATTCAAAAGTAGATACATTCAACCAATATGGAACAGTAACTGCAGTATATTCATAAGTAGTATCGCCAGAACTAATTGGTGCACTGTATAATGTATTTGAACGTAGTAAAGTTAATGTTGCCATACCTTCTAATACATTATTTGTTGGATCAAATGGATCTACAAATAAAGGAGTAGGTGCAAATCCTAAGAATGTAGGGAAACCATTGCCATCTAAGTGTGAATTATCAAAAAATTGTACTTCAGCTCCAAAGAAAGTTAAAGCATCATAAAAATCAAATAATAAATCGGAAGGAAATGTTACATGTGCAGTAAATGTAATTGAATCCGAATTTTCACAAACTGTAACATCGTCTAGTCTTGGAGCTTCAAACTTAGGTGTAGTATAAACTTCTACCCATTGCATATCACTATGACAACCTGTAATAGGATCAACAGCATCGAAGTAGAATATAGTCCAAGATGCTAATTCTGGTGTTGTAAACTCACCATTTTCATCTCCTGAATTAAAATTGCCAGTTAAGTCAACAAAACCATCTTTATCAGCATACCAATGAATATCATCACCAGCATCATTTGCAGCTTGTAATAATGTAAAGTCATCAAAACATGTTACATAGAAACCTTCAGAAGCAACAGGTGTTTCTGGTTTCGGATTTACTACAACAGTAACAGCAGTCGAAGGACTTAAACATGTTCCATTATTATTTACTACATAGAATGTAGTAGTTGTATTTAAAGGTTGAGTTGTGTAAGTTGAACCAACATGAACTATTGTAGTTAACAAAGAGTCAGAGTACCATTCAACTTGCGAAGCAGGATTCGATACTGTTAAAGTAACAGAAGTTCCAGCACAAATTGCACCATTATTTCCTGTAACTATTGGTGCAGTTACACCAGGTAATACAGTTAATACAACTGGAACTCTGCTGTTCGAGCAATCACTTGCTTCACATTGTGCCCAATAAGTATAAGAACCAGGTGCTAATGTATCATATTGTGCAGGTACAAATGGAGTTCCAGAACCAACTTGTGTGCCACCAGTTGGTAAATCCCACCAAGTTAATGAACCAGCAGAAGCAGTACCTAAATATGAAATCGAAATAGTAGCATTATCTAAAATACCATCATCAGAAAAATCATCGTTATCTAAAACTGTTAATTTCCAAGTACCAGGTGCTGTTTCTCCAATAAAGCCACTGAAAGCGTCATTTGGTTTATATGAACCAGAAACTAAGTCTTGATTTGCTCCAGGTATATTAGTTATTATTGATGCAGCAGCATCTGTAAATGTATATGTTGCAGGTACAGTACCATTTGATGTACCATAATTATCACTACCAACTGCACCGTTAATTATTTCTAACACAGTACCATCTGGAGATGTTAATGTCATTTCTAAATCACCACCCCAAGTATGAGCTAATGCAGTTGTTATTGTTACTTTAGTAACAGTTGCGCCTGCAGGAATTGAAGATGCATCAAAAGCCACATAATCTGGAGCAGGGCCAACAATATTTAAAGGTAAACTAGCAGATGGTGAACCAGCAGCCGTTCCAGGAACACTGGTAGTAGTTGCTGAACCCATTGTATAGGTAATATTTAAATTTGCATTTTGTAATTTGCCTTCGTCAGATATGAATATATCTGCAACATCTAAAGTCCAAACACCAGATGGATCAGCACCATTAAATGCACTTAACGGACTATATGGTTGGTAAGAACCAGCAGGGAAATCATATGCTGTTCCTAAACCAGGTGTTAATGAATTTGATGCAGCATCGTCAAATGTATATAATGCTGGTACAGTACCTGTACTTGTACCAAAATTACTACTAAGAGTGTTTAACCAAGTAGAATTCGTTACATCAACACTAGTTGCTGTTGGTGAAGTTAATTTTAAATACACATCAGCCACCCATGTATGTGCAATATCAGTAGTCAATGTAACTTTCGTAATAGTTGCACCAGCTGGGATAGCAGAAGCATCAAATGATACTGTTCCACCACCTTCACCTTCATCTGGGCCAATTGTCATTGGAAATCCAGGTAATGAAGTTACAGAAGCTGGAATACTTACGGTTTGTTGTACAGGTGATGAAGCATCGCTACAATTTGCAATTAAACCTTCACCTACTGGTATTGTTTGTCCCAAACAAATTGTATAACCTTGAGTACCAAATGGTAATTCAGGTGCAGGATTAACAACTACTTCAACAGCACGAGCTGGACCTTCACAGTTACCTGTTTTTTGAGTTACATAATATGTTGTTGTTGCTGATAATGCTGGAGTATTATACTCAGCACCTACTTGAATACCATGTGATAAAGTAACCTCATCATACCAAGTAAATGTTGCACCATCTATACCGTTTGCAACTAAAGTTGTTGTTTGACCAACGCAAATTGTATCAGGAGCAGCAGTTGGAGCAACTGGTGTTGGATCGATATGAACATTAAAGTAAGTTCTTTCAGACTCACAACCATTATCAGCTAAATTTTCAATATATAAACCGAAGTCACCACCACCAGCTGGGAAAAAGTCTGGAGCTAAAGGAATAGTAAGTGTACCACCACCAAATCCAGTTGTGCTTGCACCACCGATAGTTCCGAAACCTGGAATTCCAATTAATACTTGATCAGAATTTTCAGGGATAGTTACTATAACAAATACAGTATCACCTTCACAAGCTGGAAGAACATCTGGAACAGTTACAGAAGGAACACCTTGTACATTCACAGCAGCTTCAGCTGGTGTACTAGCACAAGTTTTGAATTGTCCACCACCTAAATTCCATCTTTGTTGAACAATTGCATAGTAAATTTCTGTATGATATAAATTAGGTGTTTCAAAAATTGTTGGTTCATTAGGATAAAATCCTATATTACCTGGCACCGGAGATGGATACCATCCAATAAATACACCAGGAGTAGAACCTAAGCCAGTTCCTAATGTATCTACATCAAAAGTTGCAAAACCACCAACACAAACAGAAATTATATTTTCTGGAATACGTACTGGATTAACCTGAGGTAAAACAAAGACACGAACTAATCTTGGAGCACTTGAGCAACCATTTACGGTTTGAGTTACTAAAAACGAATCAATTCTGAATGTATTAGTTGTATTGATTAAAAAGTTAGCAGGCACTGTAAATACTGCTCCAACTTGTAATGCTCTAGTTGGGTTGGTCACATTATACCAAGTAAATGTAGCATTTGGTGCACCAATTGCTTGTAGGAAAGTTGCCTCACCGCTGCAAATAAATCTTGTTGCATTCGTTGTTGGTGCTGCAGGTGCTGCACTTACAACAACAGTTACTGGTACAGGATCTGTTAAACAACTATTGCCTTCTTGTTGTACATAAAAAGTATAGTTTCCTGGAGTTGGAAAATTTGTACCTGGAACAGTAAATGTTACAACTGGATCAGTAACGACAGTAAAACTATCGATTGCATTAGCAACACCAAATTGATATAAATAAATTTTACCTGTAAATGCTGTAGTAACTCTAATTGTTGCTGGATTTCCAACACATATTTTATCAGCAACAACTGCTGGACTTGTTGGTCCACTTAAAACGTCAATAAATACAGGAACTATTTCACTTGGACAAACGCCAGTACCTTTAGCTCTTACATAGTACGTTTTAGCTTGTGTTTGAACATCTAAAATATATGTACCTGGCGCAACATCAGTTTCAATTATATCTACAAAATCAGGATCACTTGCAATGTCATAAACTTCGCCACCACCCAAATCATTAATAATTATAGAAGGAGCACTTCCAGAACAAGCATTGATAACATCAACATCTGGAGTTGCAGCTTGTGCGTTATTAACTGGAACTGGCACAGCCACTAAAGGACTTGCACAAGTACCATTGTTTGAACGAACATAAAAAGTAGTACCACCAGTAACAGTTACATTAATAGGAGAACCTGTTCCAATTAATGTGTTAGCTCCTGCATCAGCAAACCACTCTAAAGTAGCAGCACCTGTTGCAGATAAAGATACTTGAGTTGGAGTTCCGTTACATGCAGAAACGGTAACAGCTGCAGGAACTGGTGCAGCTGGTGTTACTAAAGGTGCAATATTAACTGCAACTGGAACACTTTCGCATCCATTTATTTCTTCAGTAACATATATAGTAGTAGCACCATTAACATTGTAAATTAATGGATTTCCAATAAATAATAAATCTACACCAGCACCACTGCTAATGTTAGCGTACCAATTGAACTTTCCTTCTGAGTTTGCATCAGTAGAATTTCCTGAGATTTGAATTTGTTCACCATCGCAATAAGGTGATGGTGTTATAGTTGCAGTTGGAGCTGCTATTTGGCTAAATGGTGAAACAGTTACTCGTGTAGCTGCTCCTTTGCAACCAAATAAAGTACCTTCAGCAACCCAATAGCTAGTTACACCAGTTACTGGTGGTGTTAAATATGTATTACCACTACCAACAGGGAAACCAGTTAAACCTGCATTATTATACCATAAGAAAGTATTAGCTGGGTTTGATAAACCAGAAGTAACTTGTAATCGTGCTCTACTATTGTAACATACAAAAGGAGCAATATCATTAACAGATGGTGAACCAGGACCAGCTGCTGACCAATTAAAACGTATTCTAGCAGAAACACTACCAAGAGTTAGGTCTACATCATGATTTACACCTTGAGAGTATGTTAAGAAATTGATGCTAGGTGGTGCAAAAATATTTGATAAATAGAAATTATCATCTTCTTGTAAAATACCACAAGCTGGTTCGTATTCATTTGGATCACCGCAATCATCTTCGAATGTTAATCCATATATTTGAATGGAGCTAGCACAAGAATTAGTTGCTGTAAATAAAGGATGATTCCAAGCGAAAGAACTTCCTGGACCTACATCATCTCTTCCTTCATTTTGTAAAGCAGGAAATGTTGGGTCGTTGTTTAATTTACCAGCAACCTTCCATCTTGGATCTGGTTGTGTATTGAATGGATTTGATAAATCGCATCCTACACCTTGATCATCACAGTTACCAATATTGGTCGTGCCGCCAATCCAAGTTACAGCGATGTTAACAAACTGCTGCGCTTGCAGATTTTGATGAAGCGTAAATAGGAAAAACAGCAAGAATATGCTGCTAATTTTTTTCCAATTGTTCAATTTAAGATACTTGAGTCTTTTCATATATTAAGGATTACATTTGACAAAATAACATAATTTTATTCTAGGTTTTTGAATTGTATTTAACATTTGTTTACAAAATACATCGACGAATTTAACATTAATTTTGAATAAGTCATACTATTTTCTTATTTTTTATCAATTAAAATTATCCACAAAAGTGAAATTGCTTCCATTTGCATTACTTTATCCATTCCAATATTATTTTTTAAGAAGCTGTTTTTTATATCTTCTTCTACTGGATCAATATCTAAAATATTAGTTTCAGGTAAACCGTGTTGTAGATAATAATCCATAACTGGTGTCATATCTATATTATTTACTAAAGGATTTTTATTTATTTTTAAAGCTTTTATTGCTGATAATTTATAAAATGACCATGGTTTATTTTCAATATAATTCGTAAATAAACTGTTAGATAATTTTTCTTCTAATGCTTTAAGCTGTGCATTTTGAGTTGGATTTAACGTGCTGCCTCTAAATTTTTTTAAAAAATAAATCGTATTTAGTGTATAATATTCTGACATAAACGGATCATCTAATTTAGATGAAGTTTCTAATCTTTTAAAATAATTATCTGGCAATTTAAAATTATCGTACAAACTATACATAAGCAGTTTGTATGCTTCTAATGTTTTTGCATTTTCATCGCTAGTAATACAATCTTCCGTAATTTGAAAATTTCTATTAAACAATTTTCCATACGGATAGTATTGCTTATAATAGAAATCATTTAAGCGTTTGATTAGAACCGAATCATCTTTTAATAAATTTGGAACATTGTATTCATCTCTTATAAATGCTATTTCAATGTAAAGTTGTGGATGATAAAAATATTGTGACGCTGCAATCTTTTTAGAAAGTTTAGTGATAAGAGAATCTACTTTAGTTTTCTGTGCAAAAGAGGAAAAAGAAATAAATACTAAAAATAAT
>Ga0075165_1058097_pt1 | contig 9786 bp, 8 predicted proteins | sample JI61114BRNA_FD_77316 | JGI IMG/M metagenome (GOLD analysis project Ga0075165, IMG submission 77316) | Wastewater effluent complex algal communities from Wisconsin, to seasonally profile nutrient transformation and Carbon sequestration -... | ecosystem: Engineered > WWTP > Effluent > Algae...
AATCGCCTGAAGAAATGAAATTTGATAAGGCGGATGGTTTTATCAAATTTGCTTTAGGTGAAAATGTAAAACAAAGTAATACAATAATGAAATGTGGAAACTTCATAAGTAATGGGTATGGGTAAAAAAAATTAAATCATATTCATCATCCACGATTCGGATAACGCGGTTCTAAACCCTTTATCAAAATCCTTTTTTTGTTGAACCAATGGGTCAAACACTATCGTGGATGCATTTATTTCGCCGGATTGAAATTTTGTGCTTAATTCATCCAATGAAATAGTTTGTATTAATCCATTTATTTCGAGGTTTACAATAGTCCTGTTAAACAATTCAATGCTGTAATCTTGCTCCAGTTGTTTAATAAAATGCACTGAAGTATCAATAGAACATCCACTGGCCATAGTCTGGCTTTCATCCACCATTAAAATGACAAATCTATCATACATCACATTCCCTGATGCCAATAACTGTTGGTTATGTGCAGTCCATTGAACGGTAAAATGTTTCAGTTTATTATTTAGCTCTATTATTTCCGAATCGGAAAATGGTCGTGAAGATTGATATACCCACACTTTAGATTGAGGAGAAAAATTTTGCATAGTTTATTATTTATAGGTAAGCTGCACGAGTAGCTAACAACATATTAAATGAGTATACCAATTAAGCCATGAGTTGATTGGCCATTGCAATTAATTCAGCAACGTCAAACACCTTAACTTCATCTTCTTTATTTTTAATTTTCACACCATCGGTCATCATGGTATTACAAAACGGACAAGCACTGGCTATGATATCAGGATTTACTTCCAGCGCTTGTTCGGTGCGTTCAATATTAATTTCCTTTTGCCCATGTTCTGCTTCTTTCCACATTTGTGCGCCACCTGCACCACAACACAATCCCTTGGATTTACAACTTTTCATTTCGGTTAGTGCTCCGTCCAATTTTGCTAAAACACTGCGTGGTGCTTCATAAATCTGATTGGCTCTTCCGAGATAACATGAATCGTGAAATGTAATACGTTTACCTTTAAATGCACCACCTTGCACAGTCAATTTTCCTTCATCAATTAACGATTGTAAAAATGATGTATGATGCATTACTTCGTAATTACCACCTAACTCTGGATATTCATTTTTTAAAATATTAAAACAATGCGGACATGTGGTGACAATTTTTTTGATACCATAACCATTCATCACAGCAATATTGTTCGCAGCCAACATCTGAAACAAAAACTCGTTTCCCGCTCTTCTTGCCGGATCACCTGTGCAGCCTTCTTCTGTGCCGAGAACGGCAAACTTTATTTGTATACTATTTAATATTCGTACAAATGCCCCTGTAATTTTTTTTGCTCTATCATCAAAACTACCTGCACAACCAACCCAAAACAATACTTCCGGTGATTCGCCATTTGCAAATAATTCGGCAACTGTTGGCACATTTTTTAAATTTTCTGTCATAGCTTTTTTGTTATTTTAATTAGCCGATGGCGTTTCGTATTAATTCAAACGTTTTTAATCTTAAATAAATAGTCCAATTTCAATAAATCACTACTGTTTTAGTTTGTACGCTTATTCATTGAAACAATCATTTGTTATTGTTATACTTCATCTTTCCAGTTCAACCTATCCGCGGGATTAAACTGCCAAGGGGCCTGATTATTTTCCATATTATTAAACATTAAATTCCATTCCTGAGGTGCATCACTTTGTTCCATAATAGTATAACGACGTAATTCAAGAATAATACTCAATGGACTGATATTCACAGGACACTCTTCCACACAAGCGTTACAAGTTGTACATGCTCTTAATTCTTCGGTGGTAATATAATCTCCCAATAAAGATTTATTATCCGTAAAATCGGGACCATGCAATTGAATTTGTTTACCAACTTCTTCCAAACGATCGCGAGTATCCATCATAATTTTACGTGGTGAAAGTAATTTACCCGTAATATTTGCAGGACATGCAGCAGTACATCTTCCACATTCCGTGCAGGAATAAGCATCCATTAAATGTTTCCAGGTTAAATCCGTTACATCTTTAGCCCCAAATGTTTTTGGAGGATTTGCAATAGGTTCAACCTGAGCTGAAGGGTCCAACATTGTTTTGACTTCATTCATAATTACCGGCATATTATCCATTTTTCCTTTTTCAGAAAAACGCACATAATAGGAATTAGGAAATGCTAAAATGATATGCAAATGTTTAGAATATGGAATATAATTTAAAAAGAATAAAATACCTATAATGTGCAACCACCATGCAGTTCTTTCAATGGCAATTAAGGTATCTGTTCCCATGCCCATAAAAATATTGGAAGTATATTGGGCTATTAATAAATTACCGGTATCATGATAATGTGCTGCACCTAATTGTTGTAGGCGAAAATCAGTTGCATTCATTGTTAAAATGGCAGTGACTAAAACAATTTCCATCAACAAAATAAAATTCGCATCCTTAAATGGCCATCCTTTTAATTCAGGCTGATTTAATCGTTTCAGCCTCATCACATTTCTTCTCCATAAAAATGCGAAAGTGGCAATTAACGCTAAAACCGAAAGCAATTCAATCATACTAATCATAAACGTATAAAATCCGCCCAGAAAAGGAGCAAAAAAACGATGTGAGCCTGTAACGCCGTCTATAATAATTTCTAATACTTCTATATTAACAATGACAAAACTGACATAAATAAATAAGTGCAAAACAGCAGGGATAGGCTTTTTAAACATTTTTTTCTGCCCGAGGGCAAACAATATCATGTGTTGCCATCTTCTCCCCTTTTGATCGCTGAGATTTTCAGGTCTTCCTAAAAAAATATTCCTGCGAATGGCCAGAAATTTTCTAGTCGCCATCCAGGCTGCAAACCCAAAAACTATTGCAAAAACTACTTGCAGAACTATATGCATTATTTGATGTTTAGATGGTTGCTAAATTAAGTGTAATTTTAGGACTGTAAAAATGAACAATCAACATCATGCAATTCAGGCTTCTATTATTATTGACGTTGTTTGGTAGTATTACCCTACACGCACAAAACCGCACACCTCAAAGTACCATAACGCTATCGGCAAAACATGCCATGGACAAAACCGATGCTGTTACGGCATTACCGGTACTTATTCAGGGTAATGTGGCTGAAATCCGCAATTTTATTGGTAACAGCAACGGACAGTATAAGTTCAGCGCGGGCAATATTGTTTCTGCAGAAATGCGTGTTTCGGATATTCTTGCACTCAACAAACTTGGCATCACCACACAAATTGATATTCCTACCGGAAATATCCAAAAATTGAATGATGTGATGGTTATTCATAATAATGTAGACTCTGCCTATATGGGCATGTGGCCGCTTGAGCAGGGTTACGATGGCACAGGTGTTGTTGTGGGTGTTATTGATGCACCTTTCGACATAGCACATGGGGATTTTACTGATGCTAACGGAGATTCCAGAATTAAATACGTTTGGGACCAAAACCTAACCGACGGAACGGCTCCTTCCCCTTATACCTACGGCATTGAATGCGATAGCACTATGATTGCCGATGGTTTATGCCCCAGCACCGACGATTATGAACTAAACTACAGTCACGGCACCGGAGTTGCCGGTATTGCCGCATCTTCAGGATTAGCTGCTAACCGCTATCGTGGCGTAGCACCAAATGCTGATTTGATTTTAGTTTCTATGAATTTTGAGACTGAATTCAATACCACTATTACAGATGCAATCGCCTATATATATGAACGAGCCAATACGCTTGGTAAACCTTGTGTGATTAATACTTCAGTAGGTTTATACGATGGCTCACACGACGGGACAGACCTAACAGCACAGCTGATTGATGCTTTAATAACCGAACAAAACGGCCGTGCCTTGGTGGCTGCAGCCGGAAACGCAGGGAGTTTCCCGTTCCATTTGGGATATGATGTAACTGCAACCGAACAGTTCACCTGGTTCAAGAAATTGAGTTATGCCGGTGTAGCCTATTTCCAGCTATACGCGGACGAAGCCGCTTTTAACACGGTTAATTTCAGAATTAGCTGTGATGAACCGGGCACATGGATTTCAAAGGGTAGCACTCCGGTTTATAACATGATAACCGATTTTAATTTTGATACTGATATCATTGATTCTGTCATTTATACTATTCCCGGAGCAGGCGAAGTTGCTGTTTATGCGCAATTGTTAGATGGTCAATATTTTCTTGAATTTTTGATTACTCCTGTTGTGGGCACAGACTACTGGCGGTTTTCAACCAGTGGTAGTGGCCGTTTCGACATGTGGAATGCTGAGGCAACTACAGGATTTTCTAATTATGTAACAACAGGATTGCCAACTGCAGGGGTTTTACCCGAAATCGTGAATTATCGTGGGCCTGACACCGACCAATCAATTGTCAGCAGCTGGCAGTGTTTAGATAATGTTATTACTGTTGGTAGTTACGTGAACCGGGATACCATGACTAACTATTACAATGTAATTCCTCCAATTCTGGATATTGTTGGTGCTTTATACATTTCCAGCAGCCATGGTCCTACTCGCGATAACCGCATAAAACCGGATATCTGTGCCCCCGGTGCAAGGGTTTTATCTACTGCTTCATCCATTTTAACCAATTGGTTAATTGAAGAGGGAGCAGCTAATTATATGTCACAAGACGGACAACATTATTTATACAATGGCACATCATTTTCATCTCCGGCTGTTGCTGGTATCGCCGCTTTATATTTACAAAAATATCCGAACGCTACCGCTGCCGAAGTGCGTGATGCCATAACCAGTCAGGCCAAAAGCGATGCCTTTACCGGAGCCTCATTACCAAACAATTTATGGGGATACGGAAAAGCAGATGCCTTTAGAACATTAACCGGAAGCTGGGGATGTGGACCAGATGATTATTTGGATGCTCCGGAAAACTTAACTGCTGATGCATTTACTGCAACAAAAATTATGTTGAGTTGGGATTTAATTCCAAATGCAGCAGGTTATCAAATTTATTATAAACCGGTTGCAGGTCCTGCTCAAAAAGCAAAAGCTTTGTCCAATACCAAAACATTAAGTGGTTTAACACCCAATACCACCTATTCCATTAAAGTGAGAGCTTTTTGCGAGGGTCAGGGATTTAGTAATTGGAGCGAAACAATCACCGTTACAACAGCACCATTTAAATCTGCAGCAGAGGAACATCAATTAATTCAAATTTTCCCAAATCCTGCTGCCAATACCTTTACTGTTGAAGGTGTGAGTGAAGGTGGTTATATCACAATGGTGAATGCTTTAGGCGAAATTGTTTATTCCACTATAGTTACAGATGGAGCAATGAGAATAAATACAACAACATTACACAATGGTATTTACCAATTAATTTTAGAAGATAAAGGAAGTATTTCAACACAAAAAATAATGATAGTTCATTAATTATGGAGTCAACATTAACCAAAATTGCAGATGCAGAAAAGGTATATCAAAAAATAAAACGCATTGCATTTGAAATAGCAGAAGATAATTACGACGAGACAGAAATAGTATTGGCAGGTATTTGCAAAGCAACTGAAGGTTATGTATTTGCCGAGTTGTTATATAAAGAATTGTCCAAAATTTCTAAAGCACATATTTTATTAACCCATATCGAACTCGATAAAAACGATCCGGGAAATAGTGTAGTGGAACTTAATTTAACAGAAGAAGAAATAGACAATAAAATTATTATTGTGGTAGATGATGTTGCCAATACCGGCCGCACCATTTTATATGCCATAAAACCCTTATTAAGTTATTCTCCGAAAAAAATACGCAATGCCGTTTTAGTAGAACGCAAACACAAATTGTTTCCGGTAAGCCCCGATTATGTTGGCCTCTCGCTTTCTACAACCATACACGAGCATATCAAAGTAATTTTAAGTGAGCCGGGCAATGAAGGTATTTATTTGATGTAATTACATCATTTTTTCCCTTTAATACTTTCGATAATATCTTTAGGTTTGGAAACAGCCGGGTCTATTTTAATATCCGCCTGTAAATAAAAAGCCTCGCGCTCAGATAATTTTTGAAAAATAAAATCCCTGAGTTGATCATCGTCCAAATTAGCAATAAGGGGACGTTTTTCTTTGCGTGTGCGCAGGCGACCAAATAAATTTTCTGGGGAAAGATTTAAATACACTGTTTTGCCGCGTTGTTTCATCCACTCCATATTATCGAAATAACAAGGTGTGCCTCCACCGCAACTGATGACTGCATTTTTTTCTAAAACAGTTGACCTCAATACATCCGCTTCTAATTTGCGAAAGTACTCCTCACCTTTTATTTTAAAAACTTCAGCTACAGTTCCACCTTCAATGGCTTCAATACGTTTATCGATGTCAATAAATGCACAATCCAGCTTTTCGGCAAGTTTTTTACCCCAGGTGGATTTACCACAACCCATAAAGCCAATTAAATAAATGCGCATATTAACTAATTCTAATTCGTGGATCTATAATTGAATAAACAATATCTACTGCAATACTAATCACTACAAATATAACAGCAGTATATAAAATGGCACCCATTGCCACCGGATAATCAAACATTTTTAGTGCATTCACAGTTTCATAACCAATGCCATTATAATTAAAAATGGCTTCTATAAAAAAAGCGCCTGTTAACAAACTCGCCAACCATCCTGATACTGAAGTAACCACAGGGTTTAATGCATTTTTAAGCGCGTGGCGAAATAATATCACCCGTTCATTTAAACCTTTTGCTCTCGCCGTGCGGATATAATCGTTGTGCATTACATCAATCATTGCACTACGCGTTAATTGTGTAATTACTGCCACGGGCCTGACACCTAATGCAATTGCCGGTAAAATTAAGTTGCGCAATTCCAGATATTGTTCTCCGGTATAACCATCGGTTACATACAAATCGCCCGTCATATTTAATCCGGTAACTGAAGCCAACAAATAGGCAAATACTAATTGCAAAATAATACCAACAAAAAATGATGGAAATGAAATGCCTAATACAGAACCTGTTGTGCAAGCTCTGTCCAACATGGAATTAGGGCGGGTAGCCGCAATAACACCTAATGTAATACCCACTATAGTCGCAAAAATCATTGCCGTTAATGCTAATACTAACGTATTGGGAATACGTTCCGATAATATTTCACTTACACTGCGTTTGCTTACATACGAACGACTTAAATACGGCTTTTTAATAACCATCGACGTATGACCGATATTGAGCACACGGAAATATTGATATTTTTCGCTGCTTAGATAAAACCGTGAAGTTGTGTCGGAATTATTATGCCAGCTCAGTGGAGAAATATCGTTGAGGTATAAGCCCAATTGCTGCCATACCGGTAAATCTAAACCCAGTTCCTTTTTAATATTTTCAATAGTAGCCTTGTCCGCTTTTTCTCCTGCAATTTGTCGTTCAGGGTTGATGCGAGTTAATTGAAATAAAAAAAATACAATAATTACAACGCCTAGTAAAACGAAGAAACCGTAAACGAGACGTTGTAATATGTATTTTATCAAAATGAAAAATTATTTATTTAAGAATGAAAAGTCAGCAGGTAATTTATCATCAGGAAACTTGGCAACTACCTTACCTTGTTTGATATAAATTACGCCTGTGTTTTGTTCCATTATTTTATATAACACATCTTTATCTGATGTATACAAATCAAATTCAAGTCCCGAAGCTTTTTTCATTAATTTCAGAATATTGAACGAGCCACTACTTACAACAAATAATTTATTGCCTGTTGAGTCAATACCTTTCATTACCGGCAAAATAGCTTTCCATTTATCTGCCGTAAGTTTATCTGCAGTTAATTCATTCAGAATTACCATACAGATATTTGCCGTGTCGTTTATTACCATTGCTGTAACATCATTTCCTGTGCTGTCTTGCAGGAAAAACTCGTTATAAGGTTCAGTGCTGGCGGCAATTTTTTCCGCAACCGGAACACCAATGCCAAACATTTCGTTGGAAATTGGGATTAATTCAGTTGGTTTTCGGTCCGCAAAATGTTCCTTTTTAATCGCTTCAAATGAAGGTAAATCGCGCCATGCCCATTTATCAATTACCACACCTTCTTTTAATAATACAACGTTCGGATTAGTTCTGGCAATGGTCAAACATACCTTATAATCGCCGGTATAAAATGGAAATGCTGTTTGGTTATTGTGACGGAATTTTTCAATTTCATCACGACCTTCACCAACTAAAGCGTAGGTAAATACGCCTTCTTTTTCTGCTGCCTTTTGCATGGCATTTATTTTTTCCCATCCTAATTTACTGGTGTGCTCAAAACTTGCACTTACTACCATTAAGGTATAATCGGGATTACTTAAAATTTGGTCTGTAATAAAATCACCCTGCTCATCAGAAACTGCAAAATCACTGATTTTAGCTCTGTCGCCTTTCACTTTTACTTTCGTAAATGATGTATCCAAATTCCAATTTTCTTTATCGGCAGAATATTTGGTTAACTCCGCGAGTTTCGCTTTATCTTCCAGTTCTGTATTCAAAAATGCGAGCTCAACAGTTTCACCTGTTTTTTTATTGGTGTAAACATAATTGAGTTCCACCACGTCCTTTTTGGGGTTAGGTGGCAATTGCATATTTTCTACAATGCTATCTCCAACAGCATAAGGACGCCAGTCTAAAAACACATCATGTTTTAGCACGTGTGCATTCACATAAACCGCAAACCCTGTAACTATTGCGGCTATTGCAATTCCGCCTATTGGCGATACTATCGGTTTAATATTTTTTCGTAAAATAAATATGATTAAAATGAGCACTAACAAAACCAGGTCTTTATAAAAAGATTGTAATGGTGTAAGCGGAATAAAATCACCAAAACAACCACAGTCAGTAACAGAACCTGTAATTGCAGAATAACCGGTAAGCCAGGTGAAAAATAAAATTAATAAGAGTAACAACCACGTGGTCAGGTTTTTCCAGATACCTAAAATTAGCAGAATACCCAATGCTACTTCAAGTGAAGTGAGAAATGCAGCTTGTAAATTCACTGATTCGATTAACCAGTCAGCTTTAAATAAAAAACTTGTCCAGCTCCATCTTTCTGCAAAAACATCGTAATATTCTTCGAGCTTAATGCCAAAACCAACAGGATCGTTTGCCTTTACCAATCCTGAAAAAATAAATAACGCTCCCGTAAATAAACGGCAGAACCACAAAATACTATTTTTCATTTTCACTAAGTTTTATGAGTGCGAATATTGAGTAGTTAATCATATCCATATAATGCGATGCCACACCTTCTGAAATAAGTGTTTTACCATCGTTTTCTTCTATCTGTTTTACACGCAATAGTTTCATCAAAATTAAATCGGTAAATGAACCCACACGCATATCGCGCCATGCTTCGCCGTAATCGTGATTTTTATCCAGCATCAGTTTTTTAACGTCACCAATTTTTTCGTTGTACCATTTAAGTGCAATTTCTTCGCTCACATTAATCGGGTCGCTTTCTGTTCTGTCTATTTGAATGAGGGCAATTACCGCATAATTAATAATCCCTCTGAATTCATCCTCTACCCCTTCGTTAACCTTGCTGCTGCCATTTTGTTCAATGGTGCGAATACGTTGCGCCTTAATGAAAATCTGGTCAGTCAGTGACTCCAAACGCAAAATCCGCCATGAAGTTCCGTAGTCTTTCACCTTTTTGACAAAAATGTTCCTGCAGCCTGCTACTGCTTCATCGTATTGAAAATTCGTTTTTGACACCTTAGTTTGTATTATTTTCGTGCAAT
>Ga0075165_1026939_pt1 | contig 9445 bp, 18 predicted proteins | sample JI61114BRNA_FD_77316 | JGI IMG/M metagenome (GOLD analysis project Ga0075165, IMG submission 77316) | Wastewater effluent complex algal communities from Wisconsin, to seasonally profile nutrient transformation and Carbon sequestration -... | ecosystem: Engineered > WWTP > Effluent > Algae...
CAGCGGTTCGCCGAGATTACTCAGCCTTGTCGGCCGGTGCAGCTTCCACGGCCATTTCAGGCCGGTCCACCAGTTCCACAAAGGCCATGGGAGCGTTGTCACCCACGCGGAAACCCATCTTCAGGATGCGCGTGTAGCCACCCGGGCGGGCCTTGTAACGCGGGCCCAGCTCGTTGAAGAGCTTGGCGACCACGTCACGGTCGCGCGTGCGGTTGAAGGCCAGGCGGCGGTTGGCCAGCGTGGCTTCCTTGGCCAGGGTGATCAGCGGCTCGACGACGCTGCGCAGTTCCTTGGCCTTGGGCAGGGTGGTCTTGATCGCTTCATGCTTGATGAGCGAGTTGCACATGTTCCTCAGCATCGCCAAGCGGTGCGAGGTGGTGCGGTTCAGTTTGCGGGGGCCGTTGCGATGGCGCATGGTGCTTTCCTGTCTTTATTGAACCCCAGCCGGACAAGGTACTGGGGGTTGCACATGACAGCGGTGAATTACCGCTTGTCCAGGCCCTGCGGGGGCCAGTTCTCGAGGCGCGCGCCAAGCGTGAGCCCGCGCGAAGCCAGCACTTCCTTGATCTCGTTCAGGCTCTTGCGACCGAGGTTCGGCGTCTTGAGCAGCTCGGTCTCGGTGCGCTGGATCAGGTCGCCGATGTAGTAGATGTTCTCGGCCTTCAGGCAGTTGGCGGAACGCACCGTCAGTTCCAGCTCGTCCACCGGACGCAGCAGGATCGGATCGATGGTGCCGGCGCCAGCCTTGGTCTGCTGGGCTGCACTGTCGTACACCGGCGACGGGTCGATCTGGGCGAAGAAGGCCAGCTGTTCCACCAGGATGCGGGCGCTCTGGCGGATCGCTTCCTCGGGCGCGATGGCGCCGTTGGTTTCGATCTCCATGACCAGCTTGTCCAGGTCGGTGCGCTGCTCGACGCGGGCGTTCTCGACGGCGTAGCTCACACGGCGCACAGGCGAGAAGGACGCGTCCAGCACGATGCGGCCGATGCTCTTGGTGGGCTCATCGCCGTAGCGGCGCAGGTTACCCGGCACGTAGCCGCGGCCCTTCTCCACCTTGATCTGCATGTCCAGCTTGCCGCCTTGCGACAGGTGGGCGATGACGTGCTCGGGGTTGATGATTTCCACGTCGTGTGGCGTCTGGATGTCGCCGGCGGTGACGGGGCCTTCACCTTCCTTGCGCAGAACCAGGGTGACTTCGTCGCGGTTGTGCAGACGGAAGACCACGCCCTTCAGGTTCAGCATGATGTGGACGACGTCTTCCTGCACACCGTCAATCGCCGAGTACTCGTGGAGCACGCCAGCGATGGTCACCTCGGTCGGCGCGTAACCCACCATCGACGACAGCAGCACGCGACGCAGTGCGTTGCCGAGGGTGTGACCGTAACCGCGCTCGAAGGGTTCCAGCGTGGCTTTGGCGCGATGGCCGCCGAGCGGCTCGACCTGAATGGCCTTGGGCTTCAGAAGGTTGGTTTGCATGAGGTTCGTTTGTTCCTGTCAATACCCTCGGCTCGTTACACCGATAAGGCTGTAGGACCGCGCCGGGTCTTGTAGGTTGCGCACCCCGCACCCGACACGCGGAGTGGCACCAACAGGGCCCCGGCTGACAGCCAAGGCGCCTGCTCTTCCGTATTAGCGCGAATACAGTTCGACGATCAGCGCTTCCTTGATCTCAGCGCCGAACTGATCGCGGTCTGGCACCTTCTTGAAGGTGCCTTCCATCTTGGTGGCATCCACCGACACCCAGTCGGCCAGGCCCAGGGACTGGGCCAGCTTCAGGGATTCCGTGACGCGCAACTGAGTCTTGGACTTTTCACGCAGAGCCACCACGTCGCCGGGCTTGACCTGGTACGACGGGATGTTCACGACCTGGCCGTTGACCATCAACGCCTTGTGGCCCACCAGCTGTCGCGCTTCAGCGCGCGTGGAGCCGAAGCCCATGCGGTAGACGACGTTGTCCAGGCGGGTCTCCAGCAGCGCCAGCAGGTTGGCACCGGTGTTGCCCTTGCGGCGCTCGGCTTCGGCGAAGTAGCGGCGGAACTGGCGCTCCAGGATGCCGTACATGCGCTTGACCTTCTGCTTCTCCCGCAGCTGCATGCCGAAGTCGGACGTGCGCGAACCGCTGGTGCGGCCATGCTGGCCAGGCTTGCTGTCGAACTTGACCTTGTCGCTGATGGAGCGGCGCGCGCTCTTCAGGAACAGGTCGGTGCCTTCACGGCGGGAAAGTTTGCCCTTGGGGCCAAGAAGTCGTGCCACTTGTCGTGTCCTTGTGAATCTGACGCGGCAAACACCGGTGGAGGCCGTTGTTCCGCGCGAGTCTGGCGTTCCTGTTGCGGAAGCTCAGACGGTGGTCTTGAAAGAAACAACCAGCAAACCACAGTTGGTGTGCTGGCCTAGAAGAACTCTTGATTCTAGCCGGTTCGTGACGCTGTTGGCACAGACAAGCCACGTCAAGCGACCGCCGCGGACTTGGCTCCGCCATCCCGCCAGCGGTGCCCCCTCGGGGGGAGCGCCGAAGGCGCTTCGAGGGGTCTTAAATCCGGCGACGCTTCTGGGGGCGGCAGCCGTTGTGCGGGATCGGCGTCACATCGCTGATGCTGTTGATGCGAATGCCCAGCGAAGCCAACGCGCGAACGCTGCTCTCGCGGCCGGGGCCGGGGCCCTTGATCCGCACGTCCAGGTTCTTGATGCCCTGCTCCTGCGCCGCGCGACCCGCCACTTCAGCGGCCACCTGGGCTGCGAACGGCGTGCTCTTGCGCGAGCCCTTGAAACCCTGACCACCACTGCTGGCCCAGGCCAGCGAGCCGCCCTGGCGGTCGGTGATGGTGATGATCGTGTTGTTGAACGACGCGTGCACGTGAGCGATTCCGTCCGCAACGTTCTTGCGGACCTTCTTGCTCACGCGGCGAGCGGCGGTATTGACGGGTGCCTTGGCCATGTCTTTGCTCTTTCAGTGTGCGCGGGGCAGCTTACTTCTTCAGTGCCGCGGCACTCTTCTTCGGACCCTTGCGGGTGCGGGCGTTCGTGCGCGTGCGCTGCCCGCGAACAGGCAGGCCGCGGCGGTGACGGAAGCCGCGGTAGCAGCCCAGGTCCATCAGGCGCTTGATGCTGATCGACAGCTCACGGCGCAGGTCACCTTCGATGGTGATCTTGCCGATCTCGTCGCGGATCTTCTCCAGTTCGGAGTCGTTCAGATCCTTGATCTTCTTGTTCAGCGGGACGCCAGCGGCTTCGCAGATCTTCTGCGCAGTCGTGCGACCAATACCGTAAATGGCGGTCAGGCCAATTTCAGCGTGCTTGTGAGGGGGAATGTTGATACCGGCGATGCGTGCCATGTTCGTTCCTCTGGATTAACCCTGGCGCTGCTTGTGGCGCGGGTCGGTGCAGATCACACGCACCACACCCTTGCGGCGGATGATCTTGCAATTGCGGCACATCTTCTTGACCGAAGCGGCGACTTTCATGGTCTTCTCCTTGACCTTCCGGGTTCAGCTTACTTGGCCCGGAACACGATGCGTGCCCGGGTCAAGTCGTAAGGGGTGAGTTCAACGGTGACCTTGTCACCAGGCAGAATACGGATGTAGTGCATGCGCATCTTGCCGCTGATGTGGCCCAGGACCACGTGGCCGTTTTCCAGCTTCACGCGGAACGTGGCGTTGGGGAGATTCTCAAGAATCTCGCCCTGCATTTGAATGACGTCGTCTTTGCTCATGTCAGCTCGCCTTGAAGTTGGCCTTCTTGAGGAGCGACTCGTACTGCTGGCTCATCACGTAACTCTGCACCTGGGCCCAGAAGTCCATGGTGACCACGACGATGATCAACAACGACGTTCCACCGAAGTAGAACGGCACGTTGTACTTGAGCACCAGAAACTCGGGCAGCAGGCAGACCGCAGTGATGTACACGGCACCGGCCAGGGTCAGGCGGCCCAGGATGCGGTCGATGTGCTTGGCTGTCTGCTCACCCGGGCGGATGCCAGGGATGAACGCGCCACTCTTCTTCAGGTTGTCGGCGGTCTCGCGGCTGTTGAACACCAGGGCCGTGTAGAAGAAGCAGAAGAACACGATCATCGCGGCATACAGCATCACGTAGATCGGCTGGCCAGGCGACAGGCCGGCAGCAATGTCCTTCAGCCAACGCAGGCCGTCACCGGTGGCGAACCAGCCAACGATGGTGGCGGGCAGCAGGATGATGGAGCTGGCAAAGATCGGCGGAATCACGCCGCTCATGTTCAGCTTCAAGGGCAGGTGCGAGGACTGGCCACCGTAGACCTTGTTGCCGACCTGGCGCTTTGCGTAGTTCACCAAGATCTTGCGCTGGCCCCGCTCAACGAACACCACGGCGAAGGTCACACCAATGACCACGGCGATGATGAAGAGGCAAGCCACGATGCTCATCGCACCGGTGCGGACAAGCTCAAACAGACCAGCCAGGGCTGAAGGCAAGCCTGCCACGATGCCTGCAAAGATCAGGATGGAGATGCCGTTGCCAAGGCCTCGCTCGGTGATCTGTTCACCCAGCCACATCAGGAACATCGTGCCAGCCACCAGGCTGACCACGGTGGTCATGCGGAAGCCGAAGCCTGGGTTCAACACCAGGCCGGCCGAGCCTTCCAGCGCGAGCGCGATGCCCAGGCTCTGGAAGATGGCCAGACCTAGCGTGCCGTAACGCGTGTACTGCGTGATCTTCCGGCGGCCCGCTTCGCCTTCCTTCTTGATGGCCTCGAGCGAGGGCACCACGTAGGTCATCAGCTGCATGATGATGCTGGCGCTGATGTAGGGCATGATGCCCAAGGCAAAAACGGTGAAGCGCGACAGTGCACCACCGCTGAACATGTTGAACATGTTCAGGATGCCGCCGCTCTGGCCCTTGAACAGCTGCTGGAGCTGTGTCGGGTCAATGCCGGGCACAGGGATGTGCCCGCCGATGCGGTAGACCACCAGCGCCAGGATCAGGAAGATGATGCGGCGACGCAGGTCACCGAACTTCCCGCTCTTGGCCAACTGGTTCGCGGAGGTAGCCACGTGTAGGGTGTTCCTTTAGCCCTGCGACGCTCAGGCCAGCGAGCCGCCAGCGGCTTCAATGGCGGACTTGGCAGACGCGGTGGCGCCGATGCCCTTCAGGGACACCTTGCGCGCCAGTTCACCGGTGCCGATGACCTTGACGTGCTTGATCAACTCGCGCACCAGGCCAGCAGCCTTCAGCGTCTGCAGATCCACTTCGTCGGCGGCCAGCTTTTGAAGGTCGGCCAGCGTGATTTCGCCGTTGAACTTCAGTTGCGCGCTCTTGAAGCCACGCTTGGGCAGGCGACGCTGCAGCGGCATCTGGCCGCCTTCGAATCCGACCTTGTGGTAGCCACCGGCACGGCTCTTCTGGCCCTTGTGGCCACGGCCGGCGGTCTTGCCCAGACCCGAACCGATGCCACGACCGACGCGGCGGCGGGCCTTCTTGGAGCCGTCAGCCGGCTTGATCTTGTTGAGTTCCATCAGTGCACCTGTGTCACAGAACCTGAACAAGGTAGTCCACCTTGTTGATCATGCCGCGCACAGACGGCGTATCTTCCAGCACCTTGGTGCTGTTCAGCTTGCGCAGGCCCAGGCCACGCACGGTGTCGCGGTGCGACTGGCGGGTACCGGCGATACTGCGCACCAGCTTGACAGTGAGCGTCTTCTTTTCAGACATTTGAGTTCTCCGCTGGCAGGGTGTCAGTTGAAGAGGTCTTCAACCGTCTTGCCGCGCTTGGCCGCGATTTCCGCGGGCGTGGTGGAGCGCTTGAGCGCATCCAGCGTGGCGCGGACCATGTTGTACGGGTTGCTGGAGCCCAGGCTCTTGGCGACGATGTCGGTGACACCCATCACTTCGAACACGGCGCGCATCGGGCCGCCGGCGATGATGCCGTCACCAGGCTTGGCCGGCGCCATCAGCACCTTGGCAGCGCCGTGCTCACCGCGCACGTTGTGCTGGATGGTGCCGTTGCGCAGCTGGACCTTGACCATGTTGCGGCGGGCCGATTCCATGGCCTTCTGCACCGCCACCGGCACTTCCTTGGCCTTGCCCTTGCCCATGCCGATGCGGCCGTCGCCGTCACCCACCACCGTCAGCGCTGCGAACGACAGCGTGCGGCCGCCCTTCACCACCTTGGTGACGCGGTTGACCGCGATCATCTTTTCCTTGAGCCCGTCGTCGTTGGCTTCGGCCTGCGCGCGGGGAGTGAACTTTGCCATCTTGATATTCCTTAGCGGAGCCGCTTAGAACTGGAGGCCGGCTTCGCGAGCCGCTTCCGCCAGGGCCTTGATGCGGCCGTGGAATGCAAAACCCGAGCGGTCGAAAGCGACCTTCTCGATGCCGGCAGCCTTGGCCTTTTCGGCGATGCGCTTGCCGACCAGCGTGGCGGCGTCCACATTGCCACCCTTGCCGTTGCCACCCAGTTGTTCGCGCACTTCCTTTTCGGCGGTGCTGGCGCTGGCCAGCACTTGCGTGCCGTCGCCAGAGAACACGCTGGCGTAGATGTGCAGGTTCGAACGGTGCACTGCCAGGCGGGCAACGCCCTGGTTGGCAATGCGAACACGGGTCTGGCGCGAACGGCGCAGGCGTTGTTCCTTCTTGGTCATGCTCATGGCCGTGCTCCTTACTTCTTCTTCGTCTCTTTGAGCGACACGCGCTCACCGACGTAGCGGATGCCCTTGCCCTTGTAAGGCTCCGGCGGACGGAAGGCGCGCACTTCAGCGGCCAGTTGACCCACGACCTGGCGGTCGGCGCCCGAGATCACGATCTCGGTCTGCGTGGGCGTGGCCACCTTGATGCCGGCCGGCATGTCCTTCACCACAGGGTGAGAGAAACCGATCTGCAGGTTCAGCTTCTGGCCGGCAGCCTGGGCACGGAAGCCCACGCCCACCAGGGACAACTTCTTCTCGAAGCCTTTGCTGACGCCGTTGACCATGTTGGACACCAGGGCGCGCATGGTGCCGCTCATCGCGTCAGCAGCTTGCGAGCTGTCGTTGGCGGCAAAACTGAGCGTACCGTTGTCGTTCTTCACCGTCACCAGCGGGTTTTGAGCGCGCACCAGCGTGCCGTTGGCGCCCTTGACGGTGATGGATTCAGCGGTGAGAGCAACGTCGACGCCCTTGGGCACGACGATGGCCATTTTTCCTACGCGGGACATGTTCTGGCTCCCCTTATGCGACGTAGCAGAGGACTTCGCCGCCGACACCGGTCTGGCGAGCCTTGCGGTCCGTCATCACGCCCTTGGGCGTGGTCACGATGGCCACACCCAGGCCGTTCATGACCTGAGGAATGGCGTCGCGGCCCTTGTAGATGCGCAGGCCGGGACGGCTCACGCGCTCGATGCGCTCGATGACCGGGCGGCCGGCGTAGTACTTCAACGCCACTTCCAGCTCGGCCTTGCCGTCGTTGGCCTTGACGGCGAAACCGTCAATGTAGCCTTCGTCCTTCAGCACCTGCGCAATGGCCACCTTCAACTTGGAAGAGGGCATCGTGACTGCCGACTTCGCGACGCTCTGTGCGTTGCGAATGCGGGTCAGCATGTCGGCGATGGGATCACTCATGCTCATGAATTTGCTCCTGATCTACGCGCCGGATTACCAGCTGGCCTTGACCATGCCGGGAATGTCGCCCTTGAAGGCGAGTTCGCGGATCTTGTTGCGGCCCAGGCCGAACATGCGGAACGTGCCACGGCCACGGCCGGTCAGTTCGCAGCGGTTGCGCAAGCGGGTCGGGTTGGCGTTGCGCGGCAGCTTCTGGAGTTCCAGGCGGGCGGCATAACGCTCTTCGTCGCTCTTCTTGGCATCGTTGGAGATGCCCTTCAGTTCGGCGTACTTCTTGGCGTACTTGGCAACGAGGTTCTCACGCTTGAGTTCGCGCTGCTTGATGGACAGTTTGGCCATGTGTGTATTCCTGGTGCCGCGTCAGTTCTTGAAGGGGAACTTGAACGCCGCGAGCAAGGCCTTGCATTCCTCGTCGCTCTTGGCGCTGGTCGTGATGCTGATGTTCATGCCGCGGATCGCGTCAATCTTCTCGTACTCGATTTCCGGGAAGATGATCTGTTCCTTGACGCCGATGTTGTAGTTGCCACGGCCGTCGAAGCTACGGCCGCTGATGCCGCGGAAGTCGCGCACGCGGGGCAGAGCCACGGTGACGAAACGGTCCAGGAATTCGTACATGCGCACGCCACGCAGCGTGACCATGGTGCCGATGGGCACGCCGTCGCGGATCTTGAAGCCGGCGATGGCCTTCTTGCTCTTGGTGACCACGGGCTTCTGGCCGGCGATCTTGGTCAGGTCGCCCACGGCGCTGTCCATGACCTTCTTGTCGCTGACGGCTTCGGACACGCCCATGTTCAGCGTGATCTTCTCCAGGCGCGGCACTTGCATGACCGAGGTGAAGCCGAACTTGGCCATCAACTCGGGAACGATCTTCTCGCGGTAGATCGTCTGCAGGCGGGCGCTCTTGACGGCATCAGCCTTGCCGGCGGGGACTGCTTGGGTCTTTGCCATGATTAAGCCTTGATCTCTTCGCCGCTGGACTTGTAGACGCGGACCTTCTTGCCGTCTGCCAGCAACTTGATGCCCACGCGGTCAGCCTTGCCCGTGACGGCGTTGTAGATCGCCACGTTGGACTGGTGAATCGGCATGGTCTTGTCGACCACACCACCGGCGGTGCCCTTCAGTGGGTTCGGCTTGACGTGCTTCTTGGCCACGTTCACGCCGTCAACCACCAGATGGTCTTCGTCCACGCGCAGCGAGACGGTGCCGCGCTTGCCCTTGTCGCGGCCGGTGGTCACGATGACCTGGTCGCCTTTGCGAATCTTGTTCATGGTCGTAGTCCTAACGAGCGGCGCTTCAGAGCACCTCAGGAGCCAGCGAGACGATCTTCATGAAGCGCTCGGTGCGCAGTTCACGCGTCACCGGCCCGAAGATGCGGGTGCCGATCGGCTCCAGCTTGGCGTTCAGCAGCACGGCGGCGTTGCCGTCGAACTTGATCAGGGAACCGTCTTGACGACGCACACCCTTGGCAGTGCGAACGACGACGGCGCTGTAGACCTCGCCCTTCTTCACGCGGCCACGGGGCGCAGCTTCCTTGATGCTGACCTTGATGACGTCGCCAATGCCGGCGTAGCGGCGCTTGGAGCCGCCCAGCACCTTGATGCACATGACAGACTTCGCACCCGTGTTGTCGGCCACGTCAAGCCGCGATTGCATTTGGATCATGTTGTCTCTTCTCCCAACTTGGGCGGCTCTGCTGCCTGGTTCAGGCGGCGCGATCCGGCCAGTCTTGGGCCCGTGGATGGGGTGATGCCGAGCCGGTTTGCGCCTTTGGTGCCCTGACTACCGGGCTGAAGCGCATGCCGAAACGGCGAAGCCTTGCAGTATGACAGAACTCGCAGGCCCGCGTCAAGCGGTGCCTGCAATCATTTCCTTGCGGCTCAGGC
>Ga0075165_1125855_pt1 | contig 9416 bp, 7 predicted proteins | sample JI61114BRNA_FD_77316 | JGI IMG/M metagenome (GOLD analysis project Ga0075165, IMG submission 77316) | Wastewater effluent complex algal communities from Wisconsin, to seasonally profile nutrient transformation and Carbon sequestration -... | ecosystem: Engineered > WWTP > Effluent > Algae...
TACACTACCAAATTTGAATGGTTATTGTTGTCCTATAGGATAAAAATATGTTTATTCTGAAATAAATGGTCATACATGCGAATCAATATCAACACCTTATTGTGGAAAAGTTAATTGCACTTATTAAGATATAGCACTTAGTTATAAAGGAACAGTAACATGTGAATGTACTTCATGTTAAGAAGGATACACTAAAAATGGAACAGGTGCCAGTGCTGTTTGTTGTAATAATTTAACTGAATATTATGATGCAAATAGTGGATGTCTGCCATTACCAAACGGATGTGCTGTTTATGATGCTGCAAATTCAAAATGTACTTCATGTAAAACTGAATTCAAGACATATACCCAAACTAATGGATAAACCGCAGTTATTTGTTGTGATTATAAGGCTAATCCTAGATAGTGGTATTAAAACGAATCAGGATAATCATAATGCACAAATTAAGGCTAAACATCATAAAATTCTATTTCTTTCGTTTATTCAGGAGATGCTAATTGTATTTTAACCAATTTTAATTCAACTCATCAAAGTATAAATGAAGCTTCGTGTATTGCTTGTGTTCCTGGATTTTCTCCAAGTGGATATAAATCATAAAAATGTTGTAAAGAAGGAACGATGTGGAATGGAATTTAATAAAAATGTCTTCACAATCAATTTTTCAATAATTGCATTCAAGTTAATATACTAACTTCAATCTCAGATGCATTTTGTTTAAAATGTAGATCTGGTTATTATTTGAATAATGGGGTATGTACATTATTAGGAAAATCATTTTAAGAAATTGATACTATTAATCACATCAATGGATTTAATGATATAATCAAACCCAATTGTTTGAAAATTGAAGATGGAACAAATGTTTAAAATTCTGTATGTACATTATGTAAAGATGGTTATAGTTTAAATAATGGTGTATGTTCTAAAAAAATGATGGTGACCTTGAGTGGTAAAGAATACTTTTTACCCGATTTAACCAGAAATTGTTCACTTTTTAATTATTCTACTTTACAATGTTTACACTGTAAGGCAAATTCATGGATCGTTGATGGAAACATGTGTTGTTTACCAGAATAAAAATTATTTAATAATCAATGTGTTGATCCTTAAAACGAACAAGAAAAGATTGATAACATTAAACTAAAATTAAATATAGATAATTGCTCTAATTATGAAGGAGATGTATGCATCTAATGCAATCAAAACTTTATATTAATAGATGGAAAATGTGTTAATGTGAAAATTGCTTAATCACATTGTCATTATAATATTATAAATGAAAATTGTACTAAAACAACTACAGTCAGTCTTAATAATTGTACTTGTGATTAATGTTCATATTTTGCTTACAATTCTAATGGTGTTTGTTGCCCTTATGGAACAAGATGGAATAATACATTAAAAGAGTGTAAAAGAAACATTGATTCGTTATGCGCACGACATGATGGAACAAATTGTCTTGAATGTTTTGAAGATCCATCTAGACGTTTAATTGTTTCAAACTATTATTATACTTCAACAAGAGAGCAAAATTACATTGTAAGTGAAAATGGAAATACAATTACAACGACCAAAAATGTTTTTGAAGCATCGTATTATTTATAAGGAGGAATATGTTGTCCTATTAATTCTTATAATAAAAATGGTTAATGTATAGCAATAACAAAAACAGGATGTAAACAAGCCAAATGGGAAAATTCTTTAGAATTATGCACATTGTGTATTGATATGTAGAAAATTCCGGATGATAATGGAAATTGTATTAATAGATCAGATACTTCGGCTCTTTATACACCAACAAATTCACCAATTCAATTACTTGAAGGAATGACATGGGATTATTTGAAATTAAAACCAGTGAAAATTTTGGATCCAAACTGTCTGAGAACTTCCGATATTCATACATGTAGTACCTGTGTAACAAATTATTCTGTGGGAAATCAAATTGCAAAATTCAGATTGAATTTGAGGGCAAATAAATATCATTCTGGAGTAAAGGATGAAATAAATGTGAGACTTTGTTTGAATTTAGCAGATTAAATATTGGATCAATTTGAATTAAGAAGATTTGAAAAATGTTTAGATTGGAATCCTTAAAATGGTGAGTGTACTGAATGTGATCCAGAAAGATAATTAACTCGTGGAATATGTTGTGAAAAAGGAAAGGTAGGAATTAATTATAATGGAATAACTTACTGTGCAAGCATTAGCGAACAATAGACCTTATGTGATCATTTCGATATAAATAAAGGATATTGTTATATTTGTACTTCACCTAACACAACAAATTTTGGAAGTTGTTGTGGTCAAGATAGTTTTACTAAAAATACTTACATGGATATGTTTTAATCAAATAAAAATTGTGACTTAAAACCAATTGGTTGTTAAATTTACAATGTTGCAGTCTAATAATGTGAATTATGCGAATAAACTTACAAAATGGTTAAAGGAGTTTGCTATTAAAGTGCTAAAACTTTATTTTCAGGATCTTTTGTTGATACATATGAAATTTACCCAGGATGTGCTTAGTAAGGTATTGATGGAAAATGCATGACTGCAGTTAATGGTAATTATATCTATAGAGGAATAGCATGTCCTATAGGTTTATATAGTTAGGATGGTGATAAATGTTAATCATAAATTTCTCTTTTGGGTGATTTTTATTAGTACTGTACCAAATTAAATAATTTCGATCATTGTACTGAATGTACTAATGGTAGTTACATCACAAATAATAGATGTTGTTTGAAAGGTATGTATTTTGATATCTTTGTCAAAAAATGTTTACCAATTTATAAATTTAAAAATTGTTCAGAAGCAGTATATGATAAAAATGGTGATTGCATTGAATGTATGGATGGATATTATTTATCAAGAGGATTTTGTGTTTTAGAAGGAAAATATGTTAGTGATGATATAGGAACTGAACAAAATATAACAATTACTAATTGTTTATAAGCTTAAAATGCCACCTCTTGTCAAAAATGTACTGGTGATCAAGTAATTTTTAATAATACTTGTTAATTCTACATAGATATTGATGAAGATCAAAGAATTGGAGAATGTAAAATAATTCAATCAGGAACACCCCCAACTTGTTTAGAATGTAAAGATAATAAATATCTTAATAGTAACAATTGTTGTTCTTATGGATTTTATTTTAATGGATCAAGTTGTTAATCTCTTGAAACCATTTCAAAAAATTGTAAAACTTGGATAAACAATTAATGTACAAGTTGTTTGTTAGAAAATGGTGTTGAAACATACTTATCAAATCAATTAGCTTGTTGTATCAATGGTACTTTTGCTTCTTCATCTACATTTTGTAAACCAATTTAATTAATATCAAATTGTTTACAAACAGATAATGAAATGTAATGTAATATGTGCGCTCCTGGATTTAAATAAGTTAACGGAAATTGCATAGTTAATGATATAGTTAATTGTTCAATAGGAAAAGATAAAACTTTATGTTTGATTTGTAACGATGGATTTTATTTAAATGAAGAAACCAATGTTTGTACACAATAACCTTAAATTTAACATTGTATAAAAATGGAAAAAAATACAGATAATTGTGCTTAATGTGATACTGGTAGATATTGGGATGGATATTCATGTTGTCTTCCTTAGAATGTCACAATCTTTAGTGGAGTACAGATATCTCAAGTTTAATGTACTGCTTAAAATATAGTAACCATTAATAATTGTAGTAAAATTTAAAATCAATAATGTGTTGAATGTACTAATGGAAACAGTTTGAGTAATGGTCAATGTTGTCCTTCTGGATAATATCCTGTTAATGGAATATGCACAGCCTAAACTGGTAACGGATTAACTAAATGTAAACAATATGATTCAATTACATCATGTTCCTATTTAATTGATGATTCTGGAAATGATGTTTCTTGTATTGATAATTATTATTTTACCAAAAATAGATGTTGTCCTCTTGGAACATATTGGAATGATACTGATTGTACTTCTTTTACAGGATCTCTAGCAAACTGCAAAAAAATGATTTATTCCACATGTAATTAATGTAGTGATGGATTTAATTTAAGTCAAGGATAATGTATAGCATCTGGAAATTATTATTTATTAGGAGTGTCCACTACAATTACAGCAATTCCTTAATGTAAGAAAATTGATCCTCAAAATCAATATATTTGTATGGAATGTAATACAAATTATACATTGACTTTAGAAAATAGATGTTGTAGTGATACAGCAACCCCAAATATATATTTCTTTGACCCAGTTACTAGAACTTGTATATAGCCTGGAGGAGCTAATACTGTTTAAGATAAAGATTTTAAAACTGCAAAAGCTACATGTAAAAATGGAGAATATGCAAATGGATTATCTCATTGTTGTAATCTAGGAGAAATTTATAACACAACAAATTCGGCATGTCAAGCACCTTAATCAGGAGTATGTAATATATTCTCAGCAGTTGATGATGAAACTGATGCAAATTGTTTATAATGTACTAGTGGCAATATTTTATTAACTTAAAATGGAACACCAACATGTGAAACTAAAACAGCCCAAAAAAAACATATTTATACAACAGATTATTATGAAATACCAGAGACTAATTATAATAATTGCAAAAAAAAATCTGATTTAGATCTTTGTACTGATTGTGATTCGGCTAATTCTTATATATTATTAAACGCATGTGTTGACTATAACAATAAATGGACTTCAACTACAGATTATACTTAAATAGCAATTACTGTAACAGATTGTAAGAAATCTGATCCAGCCAATATGGATACAAATTGTGTGGAATGTAAAGCAAATAATACATTGACAGATGCAACAACGTGTACAGCTTAAGCTGGTTTTCCCAATACAAATTGTTTGGTAGCTGATGCCAATCTTGGTTGTACTAAATGTGATTCTGTATCATCTGCATATACTGATGCTTAGCCTGTAACTATTTGTTGTAAATATTATGAAGAAGGAGCTTTGGTTTAGGGAAGCCCATTCAGAACTCTTGTTGCTGCTTCAGATTTCCTTTCATGTTAACCTTATATGTTTGAAATAGAAAAATGTATTCACTATGATTAGGATACAAATAAATGTGCTTAATGTATCAATTAACATTACTTATCAGATTCTGGAGTATGTTGTAAAGAAGGATTTTAATATTCATCAAATAGTTTTTCTTGTGTTGAAATTTAACCATCATTAAAATGTCTTAAAATCAATAATAATGTTTGTTCTAAATGTATCGATGATCCAAATGTTTATTTAACTGAGGGACATTGTTGTACTCTTTAGTAATATTACGATGGAACCAATTGTGTAGCCATAAATGGAAATTGTGAATAATCAAATGATTAACAAGGAACATGTATTAAATGCCTGAAAGGTTATAATCTTTTTACATCCACTTGTTGTCCTATCGGGTAACATCTTAATGTAAATTGTGTGGCAAATACAATAAGTAACTGTGAATATTAAAGTGGTGAAAAAACATGTAAAAAATGTTTACCTGGATTCGTATTGTTTAATTTAAATAAATACGATAATGCAAAAAGTGATTTTTGTTGTACTAAAAATTAATATTTCGATTTGACTAATTTTGCTTGCGTCTCTGAATTAAAAATATTAGATTTTGATGCTAATTGTTTGGCTTGGGATCGAAAAAATTTGAGATGTGGAAGATGTTAAACTGGATTTTACTTAACAAACGGTCGTTGTTGTGCAGATGATTCTTATTGGGATATAATATTCCATAAATGTAGAACTCATGCTGATTTGGTAACTTATGATACAAACACTTATTCGAATTGTCTTTAGGTTAATGATAAAAATGTTTGTATTAAATGTGCTGCAAATTTCTTTTTAAGAAATGATAACGTTTGTAAACAACCAGCTAATGTTGTACTTAATTGTGCCAAATATGATGATTTGATTGTAAAATGTATTAAATGCAATGATGTTTCTTATTTACATAGAGATAAATGTCCAACTTTTAATAGTTAGACTGATCCTGCCAACGGAAATATCGTAGCTGGTACTATTACTAATTGTTCTGAATATGGAATTAAAGATACTAATAATAACAATTGTCTAAAATGTACAACAGCCTCAAAAACTTATGTAACCAATAATAATATGAACTGTTGTTTATATGGATAATTTTACAACACAACAACAAATCAATGTGAAACTACAACATTATTCCCTAACTGTATCAGATTTACAACAAATACACCAACTGACTGTTTACAATGCGATAAAGGGTATTTCCTTGGTGTTTTGTAAAATAATTAAAAGAGATGTATTAAATTTTCAACACCTGATTAAGAATGTCTTCTGAGTGAAATTGGTGTTATGAATAATAAAAATACTTTCCAATGTACAAAATGTAAGAATGAAGGAAAAGAATATGTATTATTACCAGATCCCTTAAAGACCTAAATTTTTGTTAAATATGAACCTATACAAAATTGTGAGTAATATGAAACAACTGATTTACTTTCAAATTCAACATTGAAGTGTATAAGATGTATCGATAATGATTTGAATTATTTAGTTGAGCTTAATGGAATACAACAATGTTTAGTCAGAACTCAAACAGTAGGAGAATATTTCACTTCTCATTGTACTTAATTTGATCCCTTAAAAGATGATTGTCTTGAGTGTAAAGTAGGATATTACTTAATTACAGTCTAAAATACAAATATGAAAAGATGTTAGAAAAATCCAACAAATTGTAAAATATGGGTTGATTTACCTTCACCTTAGGTTTCATATTGTGCAGCATGTGAACAAGACTTTGAAATTATATTAATAAATGGAGTGCCAACATGTGTTAACAAAAATTCATTAATTTAAAAAGAAGCTCCTGAACCTACTTTTTATCCTGGTTTTACTTAATAATGTGTTCAAAACGAATAATGTTAAGGTAAATATATGGGAGGACTTAATGGACCTTAAGAAAGATTATTTTCATGTCATTTGTGTAAATTAGATGGTTATATACCATTTGTCTCAGTAAGATCTAATAATCTTGCAATTGAAGGAATATAAAGATATCATAAACCCGAATCAAATGATTAAACTTAAGATGTATCTGGAGGATTCAAAAATTCTGATTGTTTGAGAGTTTCTGGAGAAACCTTCGGCATTGACGATAGTAATTTCAATTTCCCTCAAAATTGTTCTCTTGGTATTATAAATTCTAATATTTAGGCAATAGCTGATTCGACATTCCCTAATGCTTAAAAAAACAGACTTGGTGTATATTGTACTGCTTGTTAACCTGGATATAAGCCGCTGAAAAGTAATTTATGGAATGAATATTTACATGTTTATAGTTGTGAATTTATACCAAATTGTAAAATAAAAGGTAATAGTTTCAATCAATGTCAAGAATGTGAAGATGGATTTACATTCTTGTTCTAAAATGGATTTGTAGATTAAACATAATGCGTTGAATTCAGAAAAGATTAAAATTGTATGGTTTCAAGTTATGTTAATAATGAACTGATTTGTAAATATTGTGAGTATGAATATTCATTTAATTATGATGGTGTATGTGAAAAACTTGAAAATGATCTCTGTGGTGATTCATATATAGATAGATTACCTATAGACAAAAGACCGACTGTAAGTGAGGTTAGCTTCTTCTTTATGAGATTCTAAAATGGATTTGGATGTTAATAATGTCCTGATGATCAAATTTCATTTAATTTGTTTGATATTGAAAAATCATGGTTTTGCACAGCATCTTAATATGTTTAAAATAACAACTTTATAGACTTAACAAAATATGATCCACTTTGTAGATATTATTAATCAAGTGTTGATATATTGAAATGTTTAATTTGTCAACCCAATGCAGTTTTAAATAATTAAAATGTTTGTATTTTGAGAAACCAATCATTAAATAATTGCTAACTTGCCCAAAATAATGATATTTGCCTTGAATGTGAATATGGTTATATATTATCATTAGGAAAATGTAAATTAAAAGACATCGAAAATTGTGTTGGATATATGATCAATATAGTAAATGGAGATTTATTGTGCTCTCAATGTGATATAGGTTATGGTCTTAATAAAAATGTTTGTGTCAAAGACTTATTCAATCCATGTTTATAGATAAATGAAACAGGTGAGTGTATCGCATGTTAATATGGATTTTAATTAGTAACCCTACAATAAAATGATAAAAAATGTGTTCCTGTTTCTTCACACTAAAATTGTCTTGGATATAATTCAAGTGAGTTCGATAATAAAAGAATTTAATGTAATAAATGTTTATCTAATAATTTTATATTACAATATTTAGAAACCCCATTGGAAGTTTGTAATCAAGTTGTCACTATTAGAAACTGTATAGAATATGACATAAAGACAACATTTAGTATATCAAGTCTGAAATGTATAAAATGTGATCCCAGCTATTATTTATCAGGAAATGAATGCTTCTTGAGAAGAAACATGATCGACTTTTGTACATCATACTAAGAGACTTCAGAAATGTGTATTAGCTGTGAGAAAACTCATTATTTAGATTCAACTGGTAGATTCTGTATTGAAAACCCAACAGGAGTTGATTTTTGTAGAATTTATGAATCAAATATGGTTTGTTCTACTTGTAATACGAACTATTATCCACTTAATGGAAAATGTGTCACTGTAGATAAAGAAAAATTACTCCAAGGATGCTATACATATGATAACAATCAAGGCTGTATTGAATGTTAATAAGAATAAATGATGTTGAATGGAAAATGTGTTTCAATTTTAGCCTAAAATTGTTTAACTTTTTCAAATGAAAAGTAATGTGCCACTTGTAATTTTGGATTTGAATTGACAAAGGATGAAATCGGTATCGTTAGCTGTACATAAATCCAAAAACCAATCATTCAAAATTGTTCAATAGTTTCTGACACAAAACCTTTCACTTGTTTACAATGTTTTGAACATCATTATTTCGATTTGGAAAAATGTGTTGAAATTGAATAATCCAAGAGAATAGAATAATGTGATTAATACGAAAATTCAGTTAGTTGTAAAAAATGTTAAAAATACTATATTCTTTCATAAGATAAAACTCTTTGTATTCTTGAGAAAAATAGAAATTGTCAACAATTCCAAGAAGAAAAAACTGGTTTCTGTGTTATTTGTCAACCAGGATTCGTATTAAATAAAGAAGGAAAATGTGTTGAAGAAAACTCAGCAAGAAATAAAAACTGTTTATTGTGGGAGGATGAAAGTTCAATGTGTCTGATATGTCAATCGAATTACTCTATGACTATACCTGGAACATGTGTTGAAAATCAATCAATTAAGGTTAATCCTCTCGGAATAACTTCATAGCCTTAAGCCCTTCATTAATCATTTGAAGGATTACTGAGAGTTTTGGCCCTGATCTTCTTGATCATTT
>Ga0075165_1105085_pt1 | contig 9295 bp, 17 predicted proteins | sample JI61114BRNA_FD_77316 | JGI IMG/M metagenome (GOLD analysis project Ga0075165, IMG submission 77316) | Wastewater effluent complex algal communities from Wisconsin, to seasonally profile nutrient transformation and Carbon sequestration -... | ecosystem: Engineered > WWTP > Effluent > Algae...
CGGGCCAAGTTGGGGTACACCATGATCCAAATGCAATCGCGACTTGACGTCGCTGACAACACGGGTGCTAAGAGCGTCATGTGCATCAAGGTGCTCGGTGGCTCAAAGCGTCGTTACGCCGGCATCGGCGACATCATCAAGGTCAGCATCAAAGAAGCTGCACCTCGTGGCCGCGTCAAGAAGGGCGAGGTCTACAGCGCTGTGGTCGTCCGCACTGCCAAGGGTGTTCGTCGTCAAGACGGCTCACTCGTTAAGTTCGACGGCAATGCCGCCGTACTGCTCAACGCCAAGCTGGAGCCAATCGGCACACGCATCTTCGGCCCAGTTACGCGTGAATTGCGTAACGAGCGCTTCATGAAGATTGTGTCTCTGGCTCCCGAGGTTCTGTAATCCCTCGGCGCAACGCAAAGGACAGTTCATGAACAAACTCAAGACAGGCGACCAGGTCATCGTATTGACCGGCCGCGACAAAGGCAAGCGTGGCACTGTGTCCGCTCGCGTGGATGCTGACCACCTGTTGGTCGAGGGCGTGAACGTTGCTAAGAAGCACGTCAAGCCTAACCCTTTGAAGGGCACCACCGGCGGCATCGTTGACAAGACTATGCCTATCCACCAGTCCAACGTGGCGATCTTCAACCCTGCTTCTGGCAAGGCTGACCGCGTCGGTATCAAGCTCCTGGCTGACGGCAAGAAAGTGCGCGTCTTCAAGTCCAGTGGCGAAGACATCAAGGCTTGAAGAGGTAGCACATGGCTCAACAACAAGCTCGCCTGCAGCAGATCTACCGCGAAAAGATCGTGCCCGAATTGGTGGCCAAGTTTGGCTACAAGTCGATCATGGAAGTGCCGCGTCTGACGAAAATCACCTTGAACATGGGTGTTTCCGAAGCCGTGTCGGACAAGAAGGTCATGGAACACGCCGTTGGCGACCTGGCCAAGATTGCAGGTCAAAAGCCTGTGGTCACAATGTCCCGCAAGCCAATCGCTGGTTTCAAGATCCGCGAAAACATGCCAATCGGCTGCATGGTCACCCTGCGTGGTGCCACCATGTTTGAATTCCTGGACCGTTTCGTCACCATCTCGCTGCCTCGCGTTCGTGACTTCCGCGGTATCTCTGGTCGTTCTTTCGACGGTCGCGGCAACTACAACGTCGGCGTGAAAGAACAGATCATTTTCCCGGAAATCGAGTACGACAAGATCGACGCGATCCGTGGTCTGAACATCAGCATCACGACTTCCGCCAAGACTGACGACGAAGCGAAGGCTCTGCTGGCTGCTTTCAAGTTCCCGTTCAAGAACTGAGGTACATCGTGGCAAAAGTATCCCTGATCCAGCGCGAAGAAAAGCGCGAAAAGCTGGTTGCTAAGTACGCCAAGAAGTACGCCGAACTGAAGGCCATCATTGATGACGGCAAGAAGTCCGACGAAGAGCGTTACGCTGCACGTCTTGAGCTGCAAAAGCTGCCTCGCAATGCCAACCCGACCCGTCTGCGCGCTCGCTGCAACCTGACAGGTCGCCCACGTGGCACATTCCGTCAGTTCGGTCTGGGTCGTTCCAAGATCCGTGAATTGGCTTTCGCTGGCGACATCCCTGGTGTCACCAAGGCGAGCTGGTAATCCCAGCAGGTCACGAATAGGAGTTATCCCATGAGCATGAGTGATCCCATCGCCGACATGCTGACACGCATTCGCAACGCTCAAATGGTCGCCAAGACCAGCGTTTCGATGCCGTCGTCTAAGCTGAAAGTCGCGATTGCCCAGGTCCTGAAGGACGAAGGCTACATTGACGGTTTCGCCGTCGCTGGTGAGGCTGCAAAGCCTGCACTGGAAATCTCGCTGAAGTACTACGCTGGTCGCCCGGTTATCGAGCGCATTGAGCGTGTCAGCCGCCCTGGTCTGCGCATCTACAAGGGTCGCCACGACATCCCTCAGGTCCAAAATGGCCTGGGTGTTGCAATCGTGACCACACCTCAAGGTGTCATGACCGACCGCAAGGCTCGCGCTGCCGGTATCGGTGGCGAAGTGCTCTGCTACGTCGCCTAATAGAGGAGCAATCGCAATGTCCCGCGTAGGAAAAATGCCGATCGCCGTCCCTCAAGGTGTGGACGTGCAGATCACCGCTGAAGCCATCACCGTTAAGGGTGGGCTCGGTACGCTGAGCATGCCTGCAAACAGCCTGGTTGTCGTGACAAACGACGCTGGTGTGTTGAAGGTGGCTCCTGCTAATGAATCCGTTGCCGCCAACGCCATGTCGGGCACCATCCGTGCTTTGCTGGCCAATAACGTCAACGGCGTGAGCAAGGGTTTCGAGAAGAAGCTGAACCTGGTTGGCGTGGGCTTCCGTGCTCAAGCAACCGGTCAAAAGCTGAACCTGCAAATCGGGTTCTCTCACCCTGTCGTCAAAGACATGCCTGCTGGCATCAAGGTTGAAACACCTGCGCCGACCGAAATCCTGATCAAGGGTTCCGATCGTCAAGTGGTGGGTCAGATTGCCGCCGAAATCCGTGCATTCCGTCCACCTGAGCCCTACAAGGGCAAGGGTATCCGGTACTCGGATGAACGTGTGGTCATCAAAGAGACCAAGAAGAAGTAAGGAGCTGATTCGTCATGTCAACAAGCAAGAAGGAACAGCGCCTGCGCCGCGCACGTCAAACCCGCGCACGTATCGCCCTGCAAGGCGCCGTGCGTTTGACGGTCTATCGTTCAAACCTGCACATCTACGCAAGCGTGATTTCTGGCGACGGCAGCAAAGTCTTGGCTTCTGCCTCGACCGCCGAAAAAGAAGTCCGCGACCAGCTCAAGACAGCTGGTGGCAACGTCGCTGCAGCTACCCTGATCGGCACTCGTATTGCCGAGAAGGCCAAAGCAGCTGGCGTCGAGAAGGTCGCTTTCGACCGCGCCGGCTGTGCATACCACGGTCGTATCAAGGCCTTGGCTGATGCCGCGCGTGAAGCCGGTCTTCAGTTCTAAGCCGCGTCTGCAACCGGAAGGAATTTCAAATGGCTAAGTTTCAACCCAAGGTAGCTGACGAAGGTCGCGACGACGGTCTGCGGGAAAAAATGATCCAGGTGAACCGCGTGACCAAAGTGGTCAAGGGCGGCCGGATCATGGGTTTCGCAGCCCTGACCGTAGTTGGTGACGGCGATGGCCGTGTTGGTATGGGCAAGGGTAAGGCGCGTGAAGTGCCGCTGGCTGTTCAAAAGGCCATGGACCAAGCTCGCCGCAACATGGTGAAGGTCTCTCTGAAGAACGGCTCCGTTCACCACAACATTCGTGGCGAACACGGCGCAGCCAAAGTGCTGTTGGCTCCAGCTCCTGCTGGTACCGGCATCATCGCGGGTGGCCCAATGCGCGCTGTCTTCGAAGTGATGGGCATCACCGACATCGTGGCCAAGAGCCTCGGTTCGAGCAACCCTTACAACATGGTTCGCGCCACGTTTGATGCCTTGAACAAGGCAACAACACCGGCCGAAGTCGCTGCCAAGCGCGGTCTGACTGTTGAAGACATCTTCAACTGATCGCTGGAGAGCTGACATGAGCGAAAAGAAAACTGTCACCGTCAAGTTGGTCCAGAGCCCAATCGGCACTCGTGCTGATCACCGTGCCACTATCCGTGGTTTGGGTCTGCGTCGTATGAACAGCACGTCTGTCTTGGAAGACACACCAGCTGTTCGCGGCATGATCAACAAGGTCCGCTACATGGTTGCAGTGGTTTAAGCCACCGCATCTTTGAGGAATACCATGGAACTCAATACCATCAAGCCCTCCGAGGGCGCCAAGCACGCTAAGCGTCGCGTCGGTCGCGGCATCGGTTCTGGCCTGGGCAAGACCGCTGGTCGCGGTCACAAGGGTCAGAAGTCGCGTTCGGGTGGCTACCACAAGGTTGGTTTCGAAGGCGGTCAAATGCCTTTGCAACGTCGCCTGCCTAAGCGTGGCTTCAAGTCGCACTTGCTGAAGTACAACGCTGAGATCACTCTCAGCGAACTGCAAGCTTTGGGCGCTGCTGAAGTCGATCTGTTGGCTCTCAAGGCCGCTGGTCTGATTCCTCAGTTGGCTAAGGTTGTCAAGGTCATCAAGTCTGGTGAACTGACTGCCAAGGTTACGCTGAAGGGTATTGGTGCCACTGCTGGTGCCAAGGCTGCGATCGAAGCTGCTGGCGGCTCGCTGGCTGAATAAGCGTAGCGAACAAGACCGTACGGACTGAACAGGACTCAGAGCGTGGCGACTTCTCCCAATCAACTGGCTCAAAACGGCAAGTTCGGCGACCTCAAGCGTCGTCTGACTTTCCTGTTGCTGGCGCTGGTCGTGTATCGAATCGGGGCTCATATCCCCGTGCCTGGTATCGACCCGTCGCAGTTGCAGCAGTTGTTCAAGGGGCAGCAGGGCGGCATCCTGAGTCTGTTCAATATGTTCTCAGGTGGGGCTTTGTCCCGCTTCACGGTCTTTGCTCTGGGCATCATGCCCTACATCTCTTCGTCCATCATCATGCAGATGATGGGCTATGTGATTCCTGCTCTTGAATCCTTGAAGAAGGAAGGCGAGGCCGGGCGTCGCAAGACAACGCAGTACACGCGTTATGCAACTGTTGCGTTGGCTGTTTTCCAGTCATTTGGTATCGCAGTCGCTTTGGAAGGTACGGCCGGGTTGGTGATCAATCCTGGTATGGGCTTCAAGCTGACAACCGTGATCAGTCTGACCGCAGGCACGATGTTCCTGATGTGGTTGGGCGAGCAGATCACCGAGCGTGGATTGGGTAACGGCATTTCGATTTTGATCTTTGGTGGTATCGCGGCAGGTTTGCCAAGTGCCATCGGTGGATTGTTTGAGTTGGTCCGTACAGGTGCCATGAGCATCCCGGCAGCGATTTTCATCGTCGCGTTGGTGGTTCTGGTGACTTACTTCGTCGTGTTCGTTGAACGTGGCCAGCGCAAGATTTTGGTGAATTACGCGAAGCGCCAGGTTGGCAACCGTGTGTACGGTGGACAGGCTTCTCACTTGCCGTTGAAGATCAACATGGCCGGTGTGATTCCTCCAATCTTTGCGTCTTCGATCATCTTGCTGCCGACAACGGCGGTGGGTTGGTTTGCTACAGGTGAGAGCATGCGTTGGCTGAAAGACATCGCCAGCATGTTGTCCCCAGGTCAGCCGATCTATGTGATTTTGTATTCTGTTGCGATTGTTTTCTTCTGCTTCTTCTACACGGCGCTGGTTTTCAACAGCCGCGACACGTCGGAGAACCTGAAAAAGAGTGGCGCGTTCATCCCTGGTATTCGTCCAGGTGACCAAACTGCTCGATATATTGATAAAATTCTCGCCCGTTTGACTTTGGCTGGTGCCGGGTACATCACTGCAGTGTGTTTGCTGCCTGAGTTCCTGGTTCTGAAGTACAACGTGCCGTTCTATTTCGGTGGGACTTCACTGCTCATCATTGTGGTTGTCACGATGGATTTCTGGGCTCAAGTGCAGTCTTACGTGATGTCTCAGCAGTATGACTCTCTGCTGAAGAAGGCAAATTTCAAGTCGAACTGAAAACAGTTTGATGGCCTGTAGCTCAGCGTTGGGCTCAGCAGTTTGAAAGCAAAGCGCTTCATCCTGGACCCTTCGCAAATGACAAGCCAACTGGTTGAGTCGTGCTCGCATCGTGTTCCGGGCGAAGTGAGCTTGAAGTTTAGGTGACCCCGGAAACGTGGGCGAATTTCCGTTGTTTATTCAACGGTTCAGGAGAAGACCATGAAAGTCTCGGCATCCGTTAAGGTTATGTGCCGCAATTGCAAAATCATTCGCCGCAAGGGCGTGGTTCGTGTTATCTGCACAGACCCACGTCACAAACAGCGCCAGGGTTAATCCCCGGCTGGCGACGACACACGCGTTCAGAGGACAGTTATGGCACGTATTGCTGGCATCAACATTCCGCCGCACAAGCATACCGAAATCGGTCTGACTTCGATCTACGGCATTGGTCGCACCACCGCGCAGAAAATCTGCACGGCTGCAGGTATTGCCTTCGATAAGAAGATCAAAGACCTGACGGATGGCGACTTGGAAAAGATTCGTGAAGAAGTGGGTAAGCTCACCATTGAAGGTGACTTGCGCCGCGAGCTCTCGATGAATATCAAGCGCCTGATGGATTTGGGTTGCTATCGTGGCTTCCGTCACCGTCGTGGCTTGCCTTGCCGCGGCCAGCGTACTCGCACCAATGCGCGTACCCGTAAGGGTCCACGCAAGGCGATTGCCGGTAAGAAGTGATTTCGGGCATCGTTCAACAAGATCTGAACCGGTCTAGCGCCGGTCTAGCTTCGAGAGAAAGTTTTTATGGCTAAAGCACCTGCCAACAGCGCTGCCCGTCGTGTAAGCAAGAAGGTCCGCAAGAACATTGCAGACGGTATTGCTCACGTGCATGCGTCGTTCAACAACACGATCATCACCATCACTGACCGTCAAGGTAACGCTCTGTCTTGGGCTTCCTCCGGTGGTCAGGGTTTCAAGGGCTCGCGTAAGTCCACTCCCTTCGCTGCCCAGGTGGCTGCTGAAGTGGCTGGTCGCGCCGCTCAAGAACAAGGTATCAAGAACCTGGACGTCGAGATCAAGGGCCCTGGTCCTGGTCGCGAATCTTCGGTTCGTGCGCTGGCCTCGCTGGGCATCCGTATCAATTCGATCTCGGACGTCACGCCTGTTCCGCACAACGGCTGCCGCCCTCAAAAGCGTCGTCGTATCTAAAGATCACAGTCGGAAGGGCGACCTTCCGTGCTGGACGCGATCGGTAAGCGCTGCCTTTGAGCAGCGCTTATTTGCCTTCTAAATTGGTCTATCGCGTTGCTCGGGTTAAGCGAAATGCTTGCCTGGGCTAAATCTATTGCTATAATCGCGAGTTTTCTCGGTTCGCTGAATTGCGCCTGCATGGGCGCTTTTGGCGGTTTCGCGAAGCCCACCGTCTGAGCGACATAAACAATATCCGCCAGACTCGCGTCGGATGATGGCATCTGACGTTAGATTGAAACTAAGGAAATAAACGTGGCACGTTACCTCGGACCTAAGGCCAAACTGGCCCGCCGTGAAGGCACAGACCTGTTCTTGAAGAGCGCTCGTCGCCCTATCAGCGACAAGGCAAAATTTGACACCAAGCCAGGTCAGCACGGCCGCACTTCCGGTTCGCGTACCTCTGACTTCGGTCTGCAATTGCGTGAAAAGCAAAAAGTCAAGCGCATGTACGGCGTGCTGGAAAAGCAATTCCGTCGCTACTTCGCTGAAGCCGAACGCCGCAAGGGCAACACCGGCGCGAACTTGCTGACTCTGTTGGAATCCCGTCTGGATAACGTTGTGTATCGCATGGGCTTTGCTTCGACACGTGCTGAAGCTCGCCAATTGGTCGGTCACAAGGGCGTGTTGGTCAACGGCCAACTGGTGAACATCCCTTCGTACATGGTCAAGGCCAACGACGTCGTTGCCGTTCGCGAAAAGGCTAAGAAGCAAGTTCGCGTTCAAGAAGCATACAAGCTGGCTGAGTCCATCGGTATGCCTGCATGGGTGCAAGTGGACGGCGCCAAGCTGGAAGGCGTGTTCAAGAAGTCGCCTGACCGCGACGAGTTCGGCGCAGACATCAACGAATCGTTGATCGTCGAATTGTATTCTCGTTAATTGACGCTTTGGCTGCGCTGCGCGACGGGTTCGTGCTGCGTGGCCTTTCGTCTTTTGTTTTCAGGGCCGAAGCGTTTCGCTTCGGTTGGTCCAGCAGCCTTATCGGTGTAACGAGCCGAGGGTATTGACAGGAAGACTTCATGCAAACGAATTTGCTGAAACCTAAAGCCATCCAGGTGGAACCGCTCGGCGGTCACCGTGCCAAGGTTACGCTCGAACCTTTCGAACGTGGCTATGGTCATACGCTCGGTAACGCGCTGCGTCGCGTGCTGTTGTCTTCGATGGTGGGTTACGCTCCAACAGAAGTCACCATCGCTGGTGTGCTGCACGAGTACTCGGCCATTGACGGCGTGCAAGAGGATGTCGTCCACATTTTGCTGAACTTGAAGGGTGTGGTGTTCCGTTTGCACAATCGTGACGAAGTCACTTTGGTGCTGCGCAAGGATGGCGAAGGTCCCGTGACTGCCGCTGACATCCAGACGCCTCATGACGTTGAAATCGTCAACCCTAACCACGTCATTGCTCACCTGTCGCAAGGCGGTAAGCTGGACGTGCAGATCAAGGTTGAAAAGGGTCGTGGCTACGTTCCTGGTAACGTGCGTCGCTATGGTGAAGAAAGCAGCAAGGCCATCGGCCGTATCCTGTTGGATGCTTCGTTCTCGCCAGTCAAGCGCGTGAGCTACACCGTGGAAAGCGCCCGTGTCGAACAACGTACCGACTTGGACAAGTTGGTCGTTGAAATCGAAACCAACGGTGCGATTTCTCCTGAAGAAGCGATCCGCGCTTCGGCCAAGATCCTGGTTGAACAGTTGGCGGTCTTCGCTCAACTGGAAGGCAGCGAAATTGCTGCGTTCGATGCCCCAGCCAAGTCGGCTCAAAACTTCGATCCGATCCTGCTGCGTCCTGTGGACGAGCTGGAACTGACCGTGCGTTCGGCCAACTGCTTGAAGGCAGAGAACATTTACTACATTGGCGACCTGATCCAACGTACCGAAACTGAACTGCTGAAGACCCCTAACCTGGGTCGTAAGTCGCTCAATGAGATCAAGGAAGTTTTGGCTTCCCGCGGTCTGGCTCTGGGCTCGCGCCTGGAAGCTTGGCCACCTCAAGGCTTGGACAAGCGTTGATTGAAAGGGCGGCTGTTGGTGTCTCACCAGCGGCAGCCTGATTTAAGTGCATGGTTCCCGCTTTTGGCGGTGCCATGCGGTGCACCCGGCAGTACCTTAAAACGGCTGCCGGTTTATTGATAAAGAAAGGTATGCACCATGCGTCATGGACACGGACTCCGTAAACTGAATCGCACCTCGTCGCACCGTTTGGCGATGCTGCGCAACATGGCTAACTCGTTGATCGAGCACGAAGCCATCAAGACCACTGTGCCTAAGGCAAAGGAACTGCGCCGCGTTGTCGAGCCGCTGATCACTTTGGCTAAGGAACCCACCCTGGCTAACAAGCGTCTGGCTTTTGACCGTCTGCGTAACCGCGACAACGTCGTGAAGTTGTTCAACGTTCTGGGCCCACGTTTTGCTGCACGTCCAGGCGGCTACACCCGTATCCTGAAGATGGGCTTCCGCGTTGGTGACAATGCACCGATGGCCTACATGGAACTGGTTGAGCGTACTGAAGCTGCTGCCGAAGGCGCTGCTGAATAAGTTCTAGCCAAG
>Ga0075165_1100134_pt1 | contig 9272 bp, 3 predicted proteins | sample JI61114BRNA_FD_77316 | JGI IMG/M metagenome (GOLD analysis project Ga0075165, IMG submission 77316) | Wastewater effluent complex algal communities from Wisconsin, to seasonally profile nutrient transformation and Carbon sequestration -... | ecosystem: Engineered > WWTP > Effluent > Algae...
GGCATTTAGCCTACACGCACAGTTAGAACGAGTTTGAGCATCACGATGCTCGCGTAGCCACCGATATTGTGGTCGTATAGTTGACTTTGTAGCGATATTTTGCCGCATCAAGTATGCGCTTTTTATCCCTACGTAACAACTTAAATTTGTTTTAACAGGTTTTTCTACAGCGTTTTAGCGAAACGTTGTTTAAATTTTAAATTTCGCCCCTTATATGAATATATTTTAAAGGTTGTATATTCATTTGCCTGGCTTTAAACCTATTTTATCAGCAATTTATTAAATTATATAACGATTAGAGCCTAAGTTATATTCTTTAGATTTTTATTGCTGGACGGAAAATTTTTTCGTCATGACTTCGGTCAAGATCATCTTTATTGAGAGATGAGGCTAGATGAGGTCCTATTTGAATACAATAAGTATTACTACCGATTACATTAGTATTAGTTTGTGAAGACTGTCATTTAAGGTTTTTGCCAATTCCTTTATGATTCCTTTTGGAAAATACTATGTATGTCAGGATGTTAGAAAGTTGTCCTAGAATTCTCTTATATGTTGTGATGTAGACCGGTTCCGTATGGGTAAATCCGAAATTCTGATTCACAGTGTATATGAGCTCATTGAATATCATTAGACCAATAGAGATTGATAGGGTTAACCAAGTTTCCCGTTCAATCAATAACAAGAAAACCACCCTTCATGAAATAAAGTCTATTAATTAAGTAAAACGAGTTAAGGTGGTAATATTGGCAATATGAGTTTCGATAACGCAAGTACGAACTCTGTCCCTTCATGGGAAAATGTTAGCGAGTATATCGCCAACGAAAAAGAAATCCGCAAAGCGGATTTTGACAAGAAGAACAAATACGTTCAAAAAGATAAGAAGAAGATTAAATCTTCTCGTAAAATGAAACCTCAGTATGGAATTGAGATTCCATGTTTCAATAGATCATCATTGCACACCATTGCTAAAATGGGAGGCATTGATTTGACTGATGAAATTATTAAAGAAGTTGAAGGGTTATCTGCCCTCTTCATTGTGCTTTCTGGAGCACAAGATTTCGCCACTATGAGTGCTGGATTGTTCTTGTATATTCGGCAGAAAGTTCCTACATCAATGTATGGTGCTATTAGTGAATATGTGTCGAAAATTTTGAATGATGGCTTTTTGCCACATTCTGGAAATGATGGAATGGCTTTTGAGCCTTCTACTTGGATTGATTTTATTAAATCAATCAAGGAAAATTGGAATTTATGCAAAGGAAATCGATTGTTTGGTCAATTTTCGAGAATCTTTGGATTATTGGTCACTTTTGGCCTTTGCAATTTGGAAGACGTTACATTTGATATTAAGGGTTATAAGTTGATAGAACCCGATTTGCGCGTTGTTCATGGCAATGCCCAAGATATCATTAGTGCATGTTGTGACACAGTTGTTTTCTGGGTTGAGTCCTGTTACGCGGCGTGGAAAACAGGTTCCTTGGCTCCTTTTCTTCTTGGTAGTACGGATGCAGCAGATCTGGACCAGGAATATCATGAATTGGTTAGGTTCTGGGACCTAGCTAGAAATGGAAACTTACTAGGTTTTCATGGTGTGACAGACGCCGAATTTGTATCTCGGTTGGAGAAGATGGCCACCAAATTGCGCAAGTTAGTTGGTACGCTTAAAGGTTTGGATAAGAGTGTTGTTGAGAGGAAGTTCTCTAACATATTATCCATTATTAATGATCATACATTGTCCAAGATGGCTGCTGGTTATAGACGAGCGCCTTTTGCCATTGAATTTTTTGGTCCAAGTAGCCAAGGCAAAACTTTTTGCGCTGAGCAAATTACGGCAGCATTATTTGCGTCGGCAGGAATTGATAATTCCCGTGGGAAGAAATTTATGTTTGATTCGTCAAAGAAACATTGGGATGGAGCAAGGTCTGACATAAATCATTTTATTATCAATGATCATGGAAATGTCAAATCTGATTTTGTTGAAGTGTCACCATGTGATGCCATTCAGAAGATTTGTGACAATGCTCCTTGTGTAGCTCCCATGGCTGATTTAGCCAGAAAGGAAAAAACGTGGCTTGAACCAGAGTTGGTCACTGTGACGACCAACGTTAAGGACTTGGATGCACGACTATATTCCAATTGTCCTTATTCTATTCAAAGGCGTATGCATGTAGTGATAGATGTTGTTGCTAAGCCTGAATTTCAAAAACAAGTTGACGGTGTTGTACGTGGATTAGACACTAATAAGGTTTTGGAGAAGTACACCATTGATGGTGTATATGTGTCTCCGCCATTTGATGATGTGTGGGATTTAAGCGTGAGCGTTCCTATGCCTCCCCCTTGTTTGAAAGCAAGTGCAGCGTACAAACATGTGGAGTGGAACGGGATTACTCTGCATAAAGTTTCCATGGAAGTAGTTGTCAATTATTGTATTGAGATGTTTCAGAAACACCGTAAAGAACAATTTGATTTGGTGTCGTTACAGGACGCTAGGTCTAGAGAAATCATCTTGTGTGGATGCGATGGTTGTGTTCAAATTAAGGGCTATTGCATGAAACATGATGGTGTATGTAAGAGTGCGTATAGTTTTGATCCTAGAATTGATCTTTCGCGACCGAATACTCCTGAGCATTTTGACAATGATGACGATATTAGACATTTGGAAGAATTGGATAGATACGCAGCCCATGCCCATGTTGAAAGTAGCAGATGGTTTATGAATACCCATGATGCCATATCAGGGGCTACCAAAATGATTACCGATAAATTGACTGGGGATGTCGTGTCAACAAGAGATGTTGTTGACAAAGCTGTTGCTTTTGGCATGTTAACCGCTGCGAGGGTGTTTTGCGCTCGCTTTGATTGGTTGTGTTTTGTGCCATCACAATGGTTGGAGAGTGATGTCATGAAATATTGTTTGATGTTGTGTGATGCACAACGTCTTAAGGATTTGTATTTTCGTGAGACAATTAAAAACGTATTGCTTTTTGCGATATGTTTGGTTATTGTCATTTATATGGGATTTTCATGTTTTTATATTTATGTAATATTGGGGTTAAACTTGAGCTATGTTCTAGTGCGCCAATCATGTATGACTCAGGTTGTGCGGGATAGGTATGTTGCAGAACTAGCTACAAGAAACACTTTGGATCCAATGGTGCAAAATTTGCGTGATGTACATTTGGAAAAAGTGTTGAAGGCTTCGGCCTTCATAGGTGTGATTTACGCAATTGTTAAGATTGTTAAACAGTGGCGTTTATTGCAGCCACAGGGATCTTTGGAGCCCAAGACACAAGAAGAGATTGACACTAGGGATAAGGAGGCAAATGTATGGTCGCGAGTCGTTGCGCGACCTTTACCTATTTCCTTGAAGTCATCAAGAAGTTGTACAGAACATATTAAACAATTGGTTTCTAAAAATCTAGTTTATGGAACTGTGGAACTCGACGATAAGTCATTGATGGTAAATGGATTGTTTGTGCGCTCAAATGTTGTGCTAGTTCCAAATCATTATTTTGATGAAAAGGATGACTTGAGAGTTTTGTTCAGAAAAGAAAATCCTGATGCTTGTGGAGGAAAATTTTTAACACGCTTATCTAAAGAATCATCTGTTTTGATTCCCAATACTGACATGCGTGTGTGTTATTCTCCGAATGGAGGCTCATTTAAAGATTTGAAAGAGTATTTCCCATTGAATCATTTCGATGCTCATAATTTTATTATGTTGCACAGAAAGAAAGATGGAGAATTGATTGAATTTGAAGGATCTGCCTTACCAGGATTTGTGGAAACAATAACAAAGTTTTATGGTGGAAGATATGGCGCTTTATCGCAAAATACTTTTGCCGGTTTGTGCGGAGCCGTATTGATATCGCGAGGCGCGTGTGGTGCCATTACTGGATTCCATTTAGGTGGACATGCAGGCACCACTAAAGGTTGCTATGGATCCTTCACACAGTCCCAAATAGATGAGGCGATTTCACAATTGGTCAGTAAACCATCCGTTGTTTTGAGTGGCAGCGCAGAGAAATTCGATGCGCAAGTCCTAGGTGTAAAGGTGTTGAGTGATGATCCCTTACATAAAAAGAATCCACTAAATTTTCTGCCAGGTGACTCGCAAATTACTTATTTTGGGTCTTGTCCAGGTAGGACCAAAAGCGAGACGCGTGTCAAAGTTACCATGATAAGCGAAATTGTGACGGATTTATGTGGTGTACCCAATAAATGGGGTCCACCCAAAATGAATCCAGAATGGTTTGGATGGCAAACATGTTTGTCCAATTTATCGCTTCCAGCTGAACCTTTTCCACAAAAATTGATCAATTGGGCTGCGTGTGATTATGCACATCCCATTTTGGAATTATTCAATAAGAAAATGTGGAATGACATTCGTCCTTTGAATGTGGATGAAAATGTAAATGGAATTCCTGGGAAGAAATTTATGGATGCTATTAAAATCAGCACTTCTATTGGTTTTCCGTTGTCTGGAACAAAACGTGAATATATGGAAGATTTGGATGTAGTGGACGAAAATGGTCATTATCATCGTAGGCTAAATGATGATATTATGGCCGATATTACTCGATGTGAGGAGACTTATAGACGAGGAGAGCGAGCTTTTCCAATAGCAAAGGCTTGCAAGAAAGATGAAGTGCTTGCAAAAGCCAAGTGCCGTATTTTTTATGGCAATTCCATATCTTTAACTTTTTTGGTTAGGAAGTATTTTCTACCCATTGTTAGAGTTATGATGATGAATCCTTTGGTGTGTGAATGCGCTGTAGGTATAAATTCACACGGACCTGAATGGAATGATATGATAAAACATGTTCGATCTAAAAATTCTTGTCAGTATTTGGCTGGTGATTATAGCAAGTTCGATCAAAAACTTCCATCACAAGTTTTATTTGCAGGGTTGCGGATTTTAATAGACTGCGCACGTAAGTGCGCGGGCTATGACGATGAGGCATTGCGAATTATGCAAGCTATGACAGGAGATTTAGTATTTTCATTGATTGCATTTGATGGTAATCTTATAGGTTTGACTGAGGGAGGCCATATAAGTGGTAATCCACTGACCGCTGTGTTGAACAGCATGTGTAATAGTATTAATATGAGATGCTGTTTTCACGTGGTGTATCCTGAAGAGCAGGATTTTAGGCGTGTATGTGCCTTGATGACTTATGGGGATGATAATGTGGGTACTGTCGATCCCGCATATGAAGATTTCAATATTGTCTCTTGCTCTCGTGTTTTGGCCGCATTCGGCCAAGAGTATACGATGCCTGACAAGGAAAGTGAGTTACAACCTTACATTGGTGAAGATAAGTTTGAATTTTTGAAGCGCAAAAGCGTATTCCATTCCAAGTTAGGATGTGAAATTGGGGCATTATCTGAGGATTCTTGCTTCAAGATGTTGCATTGTTACGTGCGAGATAAGAACACACCCTTATCTGAAGTTGAGGCATGTGCCATGAACATCGATACAGCGTTAAGTGAATGGTTCAATCATGGCGAAGAAATATATGAAATGCGCAGATCACAGATGCAACGTGTTGCCAAAGTTGCTAAATTGGACACAGTATGTCAAACCTTGAATTTGTCGTATGAGAATAGGTGTGACATTTGGTTGGAAAAATATGAGCCTCATTCAGGAGAAGAGGCCATGGAATTGGATCCTTTGTATCACAAAGCTATATCGGAGATTGAAATGAAGGCCATTGCTGTAGACAAATCTATTTTGTGTCCTAGCATCGGTGAGGTGGATTTACTTTTCCACACCACTGTGTTAGGTGTTAATCATTATTTATTTGTGGAAGTCAAGGGATCCCACATTAGATCGGCGCGATGGAAAGGTAGGCAACAATTGAAGAGAGTATGTAGAGGCCTATCTATGGTAAATCCCAAATTATCCATAGTGGGTGTTTTACTATCACCAGTTGGATATGAGGTTGTTATTATCGTCGGAGATTTTGGACATTGGGAGAATATCTTATTGCCTTTTGATATTTGGTCGGATTCAAGTGATGGACTTGATGAATCTTGGTTACAAGATTAATTGTACCCGTCTATAGATTGGACGTTAAACTATCTCCCAGTTTCAAATCTGATGGTGAGCAAAATTGATTTCATGTATTGGATACCAGTATGCGTTTTGCGCACGCTACTAGGCTTGCATGGAAAGACATTTGTCAAGCTAAAACAACTTGTATTCGGTAGTCAGGGGAATACATTTATAAATAACGGACTAACAAAACAAACGAAAATGAAAATAAAAACACCGTCGGACGAGATGTCCGAGAAGTCTGTGTGGATGCACAGCAGCTTGATTGGGAAAATGAATTCACCACCCCAACCAAGAAACGTAAAATGGATCCCGTTCTATCAAGATATATTGATATGCTTTTGAATGTTAATTTTCTGGAAGATATGGATCAAGAAGTTGAGGATGTTACATTTATGTATAAACCTCAATCTGGAATAACTGAAGATACCACTATAAAGGAGGCGTCTTCTAATGCAGTTTTTCAAACTATGAGATTTCGAGACCAGTATGCTGGGCATGTAAACGACATAGAGTCGTTTACAGATCCAACTCGCAAACTTCAAGATAAAGATGATGTTCCTTTGGACAAGTTCTTTGAACGTCCACAGAAAGTCTTTGAAGTTGAATGGGGTACCAATGCTTTGGCTTCAGCGGATTTCAATCCTTGGCGTCAATTTTTGACACAACCTCGGGTTCAAAACCGTATTGCCAATTACAAGCTTCTACGATGTGATTTACGGATGAAGGTTGTCGTAAATGGTAATGGATTTCAATATGGTCGAGCGTTAGTTGCATATTGGCCTTTGGCTGGCTTTGATGGATTGTCTTCTCATGCAGCTTTGGCCAATGAAGATTTAACTCAAACTTCCCAATTGCCTCATATTTTTATTGATCCTACAACTTCAAGTGGGGGTGAGATGAAAATCCCGTTTTTCTGGCATGAAAATTATTTTGATGTATCAGCGAGCAATTGGGGGGGTGATTTGGGTTTGCCCGATGCAGGAAAGGTTTTATTGAGACCATTGACACCTTTGAAACATGCCAACGGTGCAGATGATAAGGTTACTATTTCCTTTTTTATTTGGGCAGAGAACATGCAATTGTCTATGCCCACTGCAGTTGATTCCAACACACTTATTCCTCAATCTGGAGAGGAAGTTGATGAGGCCAATACTAAAGGTATGATTTCTGGCCCTGCAACAACTATCTCAAAGATGGCAGGAATAGCCGCAACTTATGCTCCTATAGCACCATATGCAATGGCTACTAGCAAAGTTGCAAATGCCGTCGCATCTGCGGCAAAAATAATGGGATATAGTCGTCCTGCTACGACTAAGAATCCCGATCCTTTCAGGCCAACACCTATTTCGCAATTGGCCACAACCACAACGCCTGATACAGCTTTAAAGCTTACTGTTGATGATAAGCAAGAATTGACTATAGATCCCAGAATTTCTGGGGTCGGAGCTCATGATCCTCTTGTTATTCGTGATATTGCTAAGCGTGAATCATATTTGACGCAGTTTCAATGGGAAGTGGGAGCAGTTCCGACTTCTTTGTTGTGGAATGCCAGAGTTAGTCCTGTACTCTGGCAACAAAATCCAATAACTGGAGCGATTACGCTGCCTGCTTGTGCAGTTGCAGCTTTACCTTTTAGATATTGGAATGGAACAGTGAAATTTCGTTTCCAAGTTGTGTGTTCTACATTTCACAAAGGTAGACTCGAAATTCGCTATGATCCTGGGCATGTTCCTGCAAGTACTGTGAATGATTACAATGTAAATTATATTGAAGTCGTTGACATTGCTGAAACTCAGGATTTTACAATGGAAGTAGGCAATTCGCAACCTTTTTCATTGTTGAGACATTTGGACCCGGGAATTGACTCGGCTACTGAAGGATACAGTACCACAGATTATGTTGGAAATTTGGATGGTCTTTGTAATGGAGTTTTGTCGGTTCGTGTATTGAACGAACTTACTATTCCAAATAGCACAATTGATAATGATATTTCAGTTATTGTATATATTTCTACTGGAGAAGATTTTGAAGTGTTTGTGCCTGAAGATAATTTTCAAAGGTTTACTTTCTTCCCACAGTCTGGCGTGGAGGTTGTACCTGAGTCTCAGAACACCGCAGAACCATCTGCACCGCAACAAGCGTTGTCTGACAGTATAGGTGGTGATTTGGTGTATTCATCAGAACTAAATATGGTTTTTGCTGGTGAATCTATTGTATCTTTTCGACCTTTGTTGAAAAGATACAATTTTTGGCGACGGGAAATGAATAGTCAATTCAGTAATGAAGGATATTTTCGAATTTCTCGCCTTCGCAATATGTATCCTATGCTTCGCTGTGGTTTGGCTGGTGACAGAGTAGATAATTCAGCTTCTGGATCATACAATTATTGCAACACAGTTTTGTTGCATTGGATAACCAATTGTTTTCAAGGTTATCGCGGGTCAATTAGATACAAGTATCTATATAACAAACCCGTTGGAGCCGCTGTTACAGCTTATTGCTGTTCAGATAACGGCTCAAAAATTTATGTTGAGAGATTGGATCCTCAACTTAATCCAAACCCAGGATATTTGGGCCTTGAAAATCCAATGCCTGTGGGTAGTAACAGTGGTGTTAAGGCTTCCGCTGTTTTAGGCTTATCAGAAACTGTACCGTCAGGTGCACGTGGTTCTGTTTATGCCACCGACCTTATTAATCCTAACGTGGAGTTTGAAGTTCCTTATCAAACTCAGTTTAGATTTGTACCGGGAAAGCCTACTCGTTATGCGAATTCTTTTCCTCGTGCGGCAAACTACTACCAGAATGGTTATAGGTTGACATACGAGGGTATTGTTTCAGATGCGCAAACGATTGATATGCATGTAGCTGCTGGTGAAGATTTCCAAGTTTATTTTTGGACTGGCATGCCCAGGCTATATTATGAAACAACAGCACCCGCACCTCCAGCCCCTTAATTGGGCTAAGGTGCACCTCACAAAAGAGGTTAAAATGGGTTTAGAGTACCATAACTTTACCATGCCGTGGCCGCATGGGTGGGTCGAAAGACCTGAATTGGCTACGCCGTATCTTTTGTGATATCTGGAATTTTTCCTCGGCGTGGTCGAGGTTTTCAAGGAGTCACAAATTTAATTAGCGTGGTCAAGCAGCATATGCTGAACTGGGAGACTTAAGATGTATTGTACAAGTCTCCCGGCGCCTTGGCCTCTTG
>Ga0075165_1026262_pt1 | contig 9247 bp, 1 predicted proteins | sample JI61114BRNA_FD_77316 | JGI IMG/M metagenome (GOLD analysis project Ga0075165, IMG submission 77316) | Wastewater effluent complex algal communities from Wisconsin, to seasonally profile nutrient transformation and Carbon sequestration -... | ecosystem: Engineered > WWTP > Effluent > Algae...
TTTTTAATGTTAAAATTTATTTAATAAACTATTTTTTTAGAAACAATCACTCCGTTTGCAAGTGTAACTTTTACAATTAGTGTTTGTTGGTTTCTAATGATGTTTATATCACTAAATTCTTTAGAATTGATAGTGTCTTTTTTGTAAACTTCTCTACCTAACATATCAAAAATTGTAACTTTATTAATTTCTTCTATTGAAGATTTAATTCTTAATACATTTTTGTCTTTTGCAACTATTACACTATTGTTCAAATAATCTTCACTATTTGTACCTAATGTACTTGTATATTTCAATACAAAACGATTATCAAAAGTTCCAGCAGCGGTAGTAAAGCTATAATCTGCATTTGTAAGGTCAAAATCTATTCCTAACAAATTATCTTGCAAATAAACTCTTTGTCCAGAATACCATGAAGCATCGTGTGTACCTGAGTGATCAATAGATATTTTGAAAGTACCTCCTGCAATAGATTGGAAACCTAATGGTACCACATCGGCATCGGTAAAGGCAAAGGCAAAGTCACGACATTGCATCGCTAATTTATGACTTGGAATTGTACTATAAAAATCAATTGTTGGGTTTCCTCCATATACATTTACATCGTATCCAGCATCAAAATTATTAGTTGTATTTACAACATAACCTACAAATTGTTGTTTAAATGCACCCGCAGTACTTGTACCTGCAATACCAGTTAAATTTAACCAAAGTGCATAACTAGTTGGTGTTGCAACAGCAGTTGAAGGAGCAACTCTATAGAAAGCATTATTGTTACCTGCAACTCTTTGTGTGTTTTTAAAAGTTACTGTTCCAGTAGTAGCAGCATCGGCAAAGAAACCTTGAGCAGCATCAACATATTGATCTGGAGCTGTACCACCGCTACCTGCAGCTGTACCAAAACCAGTATTAGCATTATATATGGCATAATCTCCTGCTGCATCATAACTATTACTGTTTATTCCTGTAGAGTGATTCCAAAAATAGAATGTTCCAAGAAGTGCCGTATTATCAGTTTTTAATTGATTCAAATCTAAAGCACTTGGATAAGGATTTCCTAAAAGATTATCAATACCAGGAGCCGCATAAACACCAATAGGATAATTACCATTATTCGGTGCTCCAACAAATGGAGCGTTCCAAGTACCGTTTATTGTAAATGTACCTGTATTATTTCCAGTAGCATTTGTAGCACCATCAACCGCACGAGCAATATATCCTCTGCCAGGAAGCATCACCGTACTTGGAGCTACATAAGCCCAATCAGGAACAGAAGCATCAAAACTATAGAAAGTATCATTAGCCGTTGTCATCCAAATATTTTTAATTTGTTGATTAGATACTGGTGAACCCCAGTAAACAAAATCTAAATTGTTTACTAATGTTGGTGTGGTTCTATTGTAAGTAATTACACCAGTATTAACCGCCGCAGGATTTGTTTGTAATAAACTTGCTCCGCTTTCAAATACCATACTTGTTCCATTATTAGTAATACCATTTGTCAAGGTCATCGTATTACCAGATGGAATAGTTACTGTACTTGCATTAGTAGTAATTGTACAATCACAACCCACAACATCGGTTGCTTCAGTATAATCGCCATCAATTATAAGAGAGGTATTTCCTGTTGGAGCATTATCCCAACTAAAACCATCCCAAGTTGAAGTTCCAGTCGTAAAAGTAACCGAATCTGATTTTGGACAACCACCAAGAGTAGCTGTTGCAGTAATTACCGCTCCACTTGCAGTAGGTTTAGCATATACTGTTGTTGGGTAAACACCAGGAGCTGTATAGGCTACTGTACCTGCAGCGTCTGTAAACAATGTTGCATCTGTTGCAGACCAAGTTATTTGTTGTGATGATGTAGTTCCTGCAAAAGTTACATTTAATCTTTTAGTACTTGCAGTTCCCGTAGTTGCGGCTTGTGAAACACCTGCAGTAGATGATTGCGTAGTAATTACAGTATTGGAAGCTGTAGCAGTATAATATGTTACCGCATTATTTGTGGTATCTACACCGTTATGAGAAACTTCAATAATAATATTAGAAGTTCCATTCCAGTTGTATGGAGTAGTAAATGTAATTGTTTGAACTCCACTTGCTGTATGAGTATGTGTAGCAGCGTTATAAACAGTTGTATAACCTGTTGTAGATTCAAAAGTACTAGTTAATGTTGATAATGAAGTTGTACCTATTTTAACTAAATAATTTGAATTCGTTGCAGCATCACCTAATGTTGTTGTGGTAAATGACATTGAAGAGATATTACCTGCACTCAAACCAGCTGATGTTAATTCTGCAGCTGTGTAAACAGTCTGCATTTTATAGTTAGCATATCTATTATTAAATGCTGTTGGTTCAGTACCATTTGCAGTAGTTGTAGTAGTTGCAGTGCCTATAGTCGCATTTACTGGAACAGCAACCAATCCACCCGTAGCAGTAATTGTTTGCAATTTATTCAAACAAGCCACTGCATCCACATTGGTAATATCAACATCCGTAGGTGCTGGTGTAGCAGTATAGGTATATGTTAAGGTATTTGAACAACCTGTTACAGAGTTTGTTGCTGTAAGTGTAAACACTTTTGAAGTAGTGGATGTAAAAGTCCAACCAGCATTTTCATCACCTGTAGCTCCAGCTGGAGACCAAGAATAAGTATCATAATCGGCTGGAGTTGATGTTAAACTTACTAAAGCTGTTGCAGTACCAGCACAAGATGAACCAGAAGTTACATCAACAGATAATGTTGGTGGAGCAGTAACTGTTGCGGTTACTTGTGTTCTTGGTGTTGATATACAATCAGCAACTGAAACATTCCAATTGTAGAAAAAGTATCTTGTTCCACCTGTAATATTATTTCCATCCAAAGTATTACCAGTAATAACAAATCCATTTTGAGAATATGGATAATTATATGTTGCAGTACCTCTATTTATAGCAAGATCATAATTAATAGTCCATCCTGTTGAACCAGAAGGAATGTTAAACCCTGTTAATGCAAGAGTTTTTTTAACCGTTGTACTAATATCACCTGCAACAATTGTAAAAGCTTGTGTTGTTATTGTAGTACCAACATTGTTTTTTAAAGTAACATTTATCGTACCAACTGTTGAAGGATAAATATCCACAGAATTTATTGTTGCAGCTTTTACCGTACTAAAATACATACCATAAGCTCCTAATGAACCCGAAGAACCTGTTTCAGTTTCCAAACCAATGTTACTAGTTGTTAATCCACCTATTGCCTCAACCCAGTAACTTGTAGTTCCTGTAATTGATGGTGTTGTATAAGTTAATCCTGACTGTATTGATGTACCACCAGTAGAGGCTGCATACCAATTTACTGTTGATGTAATATCAGAAGTTACAGATAAATCAACAGTACCTGTACCACAACGAGAACCGTTTACAGCAGTTAGCGTTGGTGTTTGACAAGTTGTAGTAAATGTACCCGCTACCCAAGTACTTGCGTCTGGTGAGCAACCCATTGTTCTAACCCAGTAGTAATAGGTAGTTGATGTTGCTAAACCTGTTAAGTTTATAGTAGTTGCACTTGTAGCAGTTCCAGATGTTGGTGCTGTATTTGTTGTAGAATATGCATACTCATAACCTTTGTTAGCACCTTGTACTGGTGCAACCCAAGATAGTGTTGCTGCGTTGTGCGTTATTGCACTTGTTGCAACCGCAGTTGGAGGATTAATAGATACAACAGCATCTGTCAAATCAAGATACAAATTGTTTGTTTGGTTGTTTCCGCCTGGACCCCATTGATTTTCCATCAACAAGTTAATTCCGTAAACTGTACCAGCACTTGCTGGCACACAAAAATAATCTGCCAGTTTAATAGTAGCTTTATACAAACCAGTTGTTGCTGTTTGTGCAAAATTAACAAGTGTTGTATTGTTATTAATATTTGCATTTGAATTAAAGCCCCAAGCTCCTGCACCTGTATCCACACCTGCATACATCCACACATTTGTTTGATTATCTGTATAGAAATCATTTACTGGATGCAAATCTTCAAAATAAATATCAATAGTATCATTGAAAGATTTTGGAGTAGAATTTGTGTAAACTGAATAAACAACATTAGTAGTTGTAAATGAACCACCTGATATCCATCCACTTAAATTAACGGTACAGTTAGACCGTACCCATGTATAATAAGTAGTGTTAGCTGATAAACCAGTTAAACTTGCAGTATTAGTACCCGCTGCGACAGTTCCTGATGGAGTTGTACCCGCATTAGGTGCTGTGTTACTTGTACTGTAATAGTATTCATGACTTGTAATTGATGGACCAGTAGGTGTGCCTGCTGTCCAAGACATTGTAGCCGAAGTATTAGTTACTGCTGAATAGGTTACAGCACTTGGATCAGGGCATGGAGGGGTAACAATTAGACTAAAATCGTCAAATGCAATACCATTAGGCGAAGATGTTGGGCATGAATTGTGTAGTCCAAAATAATACACCCCAGATGTTGCTGGTGTAAAAGTAAATGTTTTTTTTACCCAAGTTGTTCCAGAAACTATAACCTCTGTACCTAATGTATTGGTTTGAGTGGCAACAGATTGCCCAGTACCATAGGTAGAGGTAATGGTATAACCATTCACGGTATCTGCTTGTCTTGTCCAAAAAGAATAGTCGTAAGAAGTGCCTGCAACTAAATTGAATCCTGGTGTATAATGCCAAACATCAAACGACCAAGTACCCCCTATAAATTTAGTTCCGCCATGTGCTGTTGAAGAGTTACAAGTTCCATTACATGAATAATTTGTACTTGTAATATTAGAATATGACCAACAAGTAGGAAAAAGATTTGTTCCTACGGTAGTTATACCTTCAAAATTTTCAGTCCATGGAATAGTTAAAGGGTTACAAGGTGTTGTGAAAGTACTGCCTGTCCATTCTCCTTTATCAGAAGCCGAACAAACTGTACGAACCCAATAATAGTAAAGTGTATTAGCTGTTAAGCTTGTTAAATTAGTGGTAACAATACCTGCGGCTGTAGCCCCTGTTGCAGGTGTAGTATCAGTAGGTGCGGTTGCACTTGTTGATAAATAATACTCATATCCGTTAGCAGGAGCCGATGCTGGCGCAGTCCAAGATATAGTAGCAGTTGTAGGTGTTAATGCTGACGATGTTAATGCAGTAACTACTGTTGTACAAACAGGTGTAACCTTTAACTCAAAATCGTCAAAAGCAATACCGTTTGGCGGGCTTGTTCCTACATTATGAATACCTAAATAAAATGTTCCCGTACTTGGTGCAATAAATGTGTATGTCGTTTTTGTATAAGTTGTATTACCAGTAGATATTGAATTAGTTCCAATAGTAGTAGTTTGTGCTGCCACAGATTGACCATTGCCCAAAGTAGCGGTTACTGTATAGCCGCCAGTAGAATCAGCAGTTCTTGACCAATAAGAAAAGTTGTAAGATGTACCTGCAACCAAATCAAATGCTGGTGTATAATGCCAAACATCAAACGACCAAGAACCTCCTATAAATTTAGTTCCTGTTCTTGCTGTAGAACTGTTACAAGTTGTAGCACAAGAATAGTTTGTACTTGTAACATTTGTAAATGACCAACAAGTAGCATATAAACTAGTTCCAATTGTTGGTATAGTTTCAAAACTTTCTGTCCATGGCAATGTATAACTTGTACACAAAGTAGTAAAGTTTGCACTTCCTTGCCAGTTACCTTTGTCGGTACCATTACAATTAGACCGTACCCAGTAATAATATTTTGTTGCACCTGTTAAACCTGTTAAGTTTGCAGTAACAATACCTGCTCCTACTGATCCTGATGGAGTAGCACTTGCCAAAGGTTGTGTTGCACTTGTGCTATAATAATACTCATATCCACTTGCTGGTGCACTTGCTGGTGCTGTCCAAGAAATTGTAGCAGTAGTTCCTGCTATTGCAGATGACACCAAAGCTGTTGGATTGTTTGGACATGGGTTTGGTATTTCTATACCCATACAATAAAAACCTCCTAAAGTTGTAGGTTGCGGAACATTAGATGCAATAGAAGTACTTGCAACTAAAACTGGCGGTAGTCCTCCTACTAAATCGTAAGAACCAGCAACGGTTGCAGAATTAGCAATAGCAGTTGCTGTTCCTAATGCTGAATCGTTAAGACGAATAGCAGAAGATGTAAAGTTTGCTGCACCGCTTGTAATATCAGCAGACCAATATCTATTAGTGTTTAATGATATCATAGTTGGAGTCGCTGTTGCAACATTACCTCCACAATCTGCATCAAAAACTTCTGATTTTATAACTACTGTACCTCCAGCTGTTGTAACTGGGCTAACCAATTCTAACATTTTTAATGCCGATTTACCAACTGGAAAAACATAAGTACCTGTTGTGTTTGATGCTGGTAAGGTTAATTGCAAAGGACCATTAATATAAGCCGTTGCATTTGTTCTAGTAATTGCAGTTGTTGCTGTACCTGTAATGGTTAATATATTTGTAACATCAGTTGTAATATTTCCACAACTTGTACCAAGCGTTAAAGCTGCTGATGATAATGCACCGCCAGAAACTACCAAACCATTAGAATTGGTTAAATTAATGTTATTTACCAAACGAGTTGGTGGAATTTCAAAACCTGTGGTTCTTGCAACGCTTTCTTGAGCATATATTAACCCATAAGTTCCTGTTCCTAAATTCCATGTTGGAGCAACATCAAAACTACCCCCAGCCGTTAATGACCCTGCATATCCTGTTTGAGTTGTAACTGCCAATGCAGCTCCAGTACCCATTGTAAGTTTGTTACTGTTTGTAACAGTTCCTTGAAATAAATTAGCTCTTAAAATATTTACAGGATTTGTATGAGTAATTGTTAAACCACCTGTGTTTTGTAAACTTAATGAATTTACTGCTGGTGCAAATGTACCCGCTCCCGCAAGAGTTTGAGCCACATTAGTTGGAGAATAAAATTGTAAAGTTGAAACAGTTGTTGTACCTGTACCTTTTACTGTACCGTCATTGGTAAACAATGAACCTCGTTGACCGTAAGTACCCGCACCAAGAGATAAGTCAAGAGTTGTACCTGTATTTATTGTTGTATTCCCTAAAACATTAACCGTTCCTGCACCTGAAAAAGGAGAAAATGTACCTGCACTTACTAAAACATTTCCATTTACGGTAGCAGTACCTGATGAAACCAATCTAAAATTTCCAGAACCTGTAGTAACTGATAAATTACCTTTAACTGTTACACCTACTGATGTTGCAAAAGGATATGAAGATGTCAAAGCAGGACAATTGAAAGTAACATTCCCAAACGATTGTGGTGTACCCGCAATAGTCGTGTTTGTTGGTGTAGTAGTAGAAGATGTCAAACCTGAAATGCTTAAATTAGAATTTGTATCCCATGTAGCAAGAGGTATCCATGGAGCACCAGTTGTAGCACCAGATACATTATAACTTGAACCACTAGCAAAAACTAAAGTAGCTGCTGAACCTGTAACATTACCATTGGTAGAAATATTAGTAGTAGCAGTATTATTAATGATACCTGTATTGGTAACCGTTACTACTGTTGATGAATTTGCTGTAGTTAAAAAAGAATTTGCTGCTGAAGCAGTAGTACTAGTGCCTGCAACTGTTAATGTACCTGCAATATTACCTGTATTACCTAATATAGTTGCAGAAAAAACAAATGAAATTGGGTTTGCTGTATTTGTTAGTAACAATGAACTTCCATTTTCAATAACAAAATCATCTCCAGGACTACCAAAAATTGTAATAATTCTTTGTGTTGTTGCAGACGAGTTTAAAGTACAAGCAGTATTGCTGGTTACTTTAAATTGGCCAATGGTAAACGATGCTAAATTAACAGAAATTGTTGTAGCAGCACCAGCGGTTGTACCTGCACCATCTACAATAAGAATATCGGTTGTTGCAACAGCAGTCCTTGTAGTTCCTGTACCATCAGCTAATGTATTCCAGTTGGCAGCTGTATTCCATGTACTTCCAGATGCACCAACCCAGTAATAGGTTGCGGCGGTTAATGTTGTTGCTGATGCTGTTGTTGCTGTACTTTCTTTACCTTCGGTAACGGCTACTACTTTCCAGTAATAAAGTGTTCCTGGTGTTAAGCTATTTGCTACTGCGGTATAGGTATTAGTGCCTAATGCCACATTAGCAACAAAATTGAAATTTACATTATCCGTAGAGTTCAAAACTACATATCGCACGATACCAGTTGGTGGTGATGCAGCAGTCCAGTTAAGAATCATACCAGTAGTTGTGATTGTACCCAGCGTTAGGGCTGTTGGTCCTGCTGGTGTGGCTACTGATGGGGTAAATGAATACGAAACTCTACTACCTTGTGCCGAAGAACCTAAATTTGCAATTAGAGGCGAACCAGTAGTTGTGCCTGAACCTGCTGCAATAGTATTTGTAGCTGGAGCAGCAACATTTGTTACATAAGTTGGAGTTGCCCCTATAAGCACATGCCCAGAAGTATTTGCGGTTGTATTGCTTGAAGAGATAAAAATACTTTTCGTTACAGATAAACTGTTTGAATTAAATATTTCACCATACACATAATCAATTTTGCCAGAGGTTTCGTTTAGCCACATTTGCATTTTACCTCCATTTGTTATATCAGTCCAGTTTACATAAAAATTATTCCACTCCAAAACAAATTTTCGGTTTGGTGCTGTACCTGTTACTTTTATTCTTATACCAGCCCCTACACCAGTTTCGTTATCTCCTCCCATAGGAGCAAGTGTAACAACACCAGCAGAGTAAGTACTTACTGCCGCACCTCCAATTGCTGTAGCTCCAGCAGACTGATGCAATCTAACTTGACCATTTGAATTTGTACTAAAATGAGAATACCATTGTCCCATAAAGTAAAAATTAAATCCAATAGGATATACAAGTGTACCAGTATCATCTTGAGAAGTTGCCGCCGATAAAATTGTAGTAGCTCCTGTTGACAGATCATCTAAACTGTTAGTAGTTGATGATGTAAATGTGTAATTGGCAGTACTTTGCCCAAGCATAGTGTTTGCCATAAACAAGAGCAATAAAGTTGCTAATAGCGACTTTATTGTAGATGTAGCATTTTTACTTGTTTTTTTTGTCCCCGTTCGGGTCAAATAATTGTAAAATTTTTTCATAATTAATGAAATTTGGTTAATAATTGCTTTTATTGTATATTTTGTATACTGTTTTTCATAAATTCAACACGCTTATAATGAAGAGGTTGAGTGGTTTAAAATCA
>Ga0075165_1102927_pt1 | contig 9176 bp, 8 predicted proteins | sample JI61114BRNA_FD_77316 | JGI IMG/M metagenome (GOLD analysis project Ga0075165, IMG submission 77316) | Wastewater effluent complex algal communities from Wisconsin, to seasonally profile nutrient transformation and Carbon sequestration -... | ecosystem: Engineered > WWTP > Effluent > Algae...
AATCTCGATATTTCAACGGTGAGCCGTGTTGCGAATAGTAAATATGTGCAAACTGAATTTGGCACCTATGCCTTAAAATATTTTTTCAGCGAGTCATTATCTACCGACACCGGAGAAGAAGTTTCAACTCGTGAGGTTAAAAAAATATTGAGCGAACTCATCGAAATGGAGGATAAAAAATCGCCGCTTAGCGACCAGGAATTAATGGAAGATTTGCGCAAACGCGGCTATAATATTGCAAGAAGAACAGTTGCTAAATATCGCGAGCAATTAGACATACCTGTTGCGCGTTTAAGAAGAGAATTATGATAAAAAAAATCTTCGGGCATGTTTTCTCTATTGTATTTCTGCCGTTATTGCTGCCGTTATACGGAACGATATATGTAATTTATACTAATCCTTATACTTTCCCCGATCCACCTTCTTATGCCCTTACGGTTATACGTGTGGCATTATTAACATTTGTGTTTCCGGCTTTTACCATCGGATTACTTGCTGCATTAAAATTTATTAAATCGGTAAATGTGTACGACAGGCAGGAAAGAATTATTCCTTATATAGCAGCGGGTTTTTTTTATATATGGGCATATGTTGTTTTTTTAAAGGAGGGATTTAATCCACAAATTACTTTTATTTTATTAGGCTCCACTATTGCGGTTTTTGTTGACTTTTTAATTAATATTCTATTTACCAAAGTAAGTATGCATACCACAGGAGCCGGTGGAATGGTAGCTGTAATTATGATATTATTGCCCTATTCGTATGTGGGCATTTTACCTGTATTTTTAATTACCATTGTTTGTGCAGGTTGTGTTGGAGCTGCTCGTTTAGCTTTGAAAGCACATACCGACCGTGAAGTGTATCTCGGTTATATGGTTGGTTTTATCAGCTTTATGGTTGCTGCTAATTTTTTCCAGGCATAAAAGGGTCAACCGCTGTTATCTCATCAGATTTAATCCAGCCAACTTCTCCATTTGGAATTTTTATTTCTGTCCAACCTTCATCGCTCCGCATTAATTTCAATTTAATGCCTTCATGCAGCAAGAATAAATTGGTGCTATTTTCTGATGGTTCGCTTTTTACAATTGCACTTGGTGCCATCACAATAGCAAACTGATATTTATTATCGAAATTATTTCTTCCCAAACCTGCCACGCAAAATACTATTGCCAGCAATAATGCAATAGCAAAAACAAAAAATCCTGGGCGTTGCCAAGCCACAAATTTCGGCAAGCGATAAATAACAAATCCTGCCAATGCCATCCAAATAAAAATTACGGCAAGAATTGTCCAGGTATGTGCTGTGAAAATTTGAATAAAATTATTCCACCAAATCGTAAATATCGATTCATTAACCGGCTCTATCTGGTCGCGAATGCGTTGATTGGCTAATTCCAGATTGTATTGTGCATCTTCATTACCCGGATTAAAAAACAAAGCCCGTTCGTAATTTAAAATGGCTTTACCATAAGCATTTGATTTATAAAAACAATTGCCTAAATTGAAATAAATTTCATCTGAAGGACCATTTTTAGCGAGTAGTTGTTCATATACTCCTGTTGCTGCATCGTAATTCCCATTTTCATACATTACGTTGCCATATACATAAGTAGTAGTGTCGATATTTTGTGATACCGATGCACTATCCTGCGCTAAAAGTTGCAAGCTGTTGTAAACCAGAAAAATGATTACTCCTAAATGTCGTTTCATTTTATTTCGTTTTCCAGTTTTGTAATTAAATCAACTGCTGATGCATATACTTGCTGTAATGATGAACTACCTGTTGGTGGCGCAAAAAGCGACATCTCGCAGTCGTTTAACAAATCAATTAATGATTGTGCAGTGGCATGCGATACATTTTTTCCTGCCAGCACCTGCTCAATATTTTCTTTCGTCAATTCACTTCTGTTAATTGCCAGTTTATCTGACAAATAACCCCAAAGTGCGCGTATTGTTTCATCATAAAATGAACGACCATTGTTGGAAGCAACAAATTCAGCTGCTTTGGTAAGTCGTTTTTTAGCATTGGCATTTGCACTGTTGTATCGCAACGCCACAACGTCACTTTGTTTACGTTTATTTACAAACGTAAAAGCAAAAAGTCCGATGCCTGCCACAAACGGCAACATAAATAATGTATAAAATAAACCACTTCCCGCAAATGAAGGTTTTTCATTAAAGTAAGAAGGATTGTCTTTTGTGATAAAACGAATATCACTGGCCAACGCTTCCACTTCTTCTTTGTTGGTAGCAAAATTTCCTGTAGCAGGATTATATCCGGGACCAGCCTCTACTTTAACATTGTAAGCTTCAGAAGCCAATGAAACATATTTTTTTGAAGCGGGATCCAAATATGACCAAGTGTACGATGGAATAGTAAAATTACCCGGTGAACGAGGTATTAATAAATATTCAAACGTTTTGGCACCTGAAGCAGTTGTTGTTTTAGGCTCATACGTTTCCCATCCCGGAGGGAGATTTAATTCCGGCGCATTAAATAATTCCAGATTGCCGGTTCCGGAAATTGTAATTCTATAAGTTAACGGCTCATCCGTTTTTGTTTCTGTAGCATTTATTTGTGTCTTCATAGTAAACTTACCTACAGCGCCATTAAAATCGTCGGGCGTATTTGGTGGTAATTCGTTTACTTTAATTTTAACAGGATTAGATTTGATAGTTACCATTACATCTTTAGCATTAGATGCAAATGGATTAAAACTTTTGCCGCTTTTGGTAATCACCGCAAAAATGGCATCAATACTCAGCGGGTCAACTTCAAGTGAGCCTGAACGCTGAGGTGTTAAAATTGTTTTTTTAATTACGTTAACATGATAGCTAACCCCGTTTATTACTTCCGTTTTTATTTGTTGGTCCGGTAAATCAATTTCTTCGGCATAAAAACCATCGTATTTAGGCGTAATAATGTTTTGAAATCCTCTTGGACCATAAATACTGCCATTGTTGTTGACATATAATTTTAAGGTGACAGCTATATTTTCCCCTTTATATACCTCATCGTCGCTAACTTCGGTTTTGATAAAAACATTATCTTTTAAATATGTTTCAAGATCAGTTGTTGGCGAGCTTGATGATTTTTGGTCTTTTGCATTATCAGTAGTAGCCGGTTTGTCAATTACCTCGATAGTAATTGGTTTAGATGTTAAAGTTTGTCCGTTTACTTTAACGTATGCCGCTCCGATGGTAAATTTTCCTAATTGTTTAGGTTGTAAAATATAAGAATACGCAACTGACTGGGAAATATTACCATTAACATTTTGGTAACTCATACTTTGATTAGGGCCACCTAAAATTCTAAAATCGGTGAGTGAAGGCGGACGAAAATCTTTGGCATCGGCGCTATTGGTTACTTCGATGGTATATTTAAATCTATCGCTCAGGCCAACTTTGTTACTGCTTACAGTAGCTGTAACAGTAGCATTTTGCGCCATTATTTGGATAGTGGCAATAAAAAAATAAAAAACAGTTAGCCAGGTTTTCATATTACCAATCTTTTTCTGCATCAGCATTGCCGGATTGCGCTTTTTGCTTATTCACTTTTTCCTGAACATTTTTATCATCATTATTTAATGATTGTAAAATGCGTTCAAGTTCTTCTTTTGAGTATTCTTTAGGTTGAGCAGGTTGTTGTTGTTCTTTTTGCTGCTGTTCCTTTTTTTGTTGATTTTGATCTTGTTTTTGTTGATCCTGCTTTTTAGGCTCTTCCTTTTTTTGTTGATTTTTATCCTGATTTTGCTGTTGCTGCTGTTGTTGTTGCTTCAACATTTTTTGTGCGTAAGCTAAATTGTATTTTGTGTTATCGTCGGTAGGTTTATCGCGCAACGATTGTTTGTATGCATTTATACTTTCTTCGTATTTCTTTTGCTGCAAATAGGTATTTCCTAAATTATGATAAGCATTTGCTCTTGTTTCCGGGTCGGAGGCAGCCTGAGCAGCGCGTTCATATTGGGACGCAGCCTTATCATATTCCTGTTGCTGATAATAAGTATTACCAAGATTATAATTACCCGCATCGGAATCAGGTGTTTCGGTTACAGCCTGTTCATATTTTTGCTGAGCGCCCTTATAATCTTTTTGTTCATACAAATCGTTACCCTCTTTAATAATAGCATTACTATTTTGGGCGAACCCTGCAAAGGTCATTAGTAATAAAAAGGTTACAACAACAATTCTCATGGTATCATTTTTTTTCATCAAACAAATTTACTTTTTCCAACCATTTTGGTTTTTTGTCGGACATAAAAAATTCTAAAGTCAATAAAAATAAGCCAATTCCTAAAAATAATTGAAAATGATTGGCATATTCGGTAAATTGATAGGTATCGTCTGCGGTTTTATCCAGCGCATCAATTTGCTCGTATACGTCCTGTACAACCTTTTTCCCGCCATTTAAATTCATATAAACCCCATCCGCTTCAGTGGCCAACTGTTGTAACATCTTTTCGTTGAGTTTGGTGAGGATGACATTTCCTTCCCTGTCTTTTTTAAATCCGTTTACAGTATTGCCTTTTCTAACAGGTATGGGAGCACCGGTTGGTGTGCCGACACCCAATGTAATTATTTTAATATCGTTGTCTGCTGCTTCTTTTGCCATAGCCTCAGCATTATCATCATGACTTTCACCATCAGTAATAATAATAATTGCTTTGCCTTTTTTACTGTCCTTTTCCCCACCATTGTCGAATGCCATGATGGCCGTTTCCAAAGCACTGCCGATAGCAGTACCCTGATTAGCAATAGTTCCGGTATTGATATTATTTAAATACATTAATGCCGCACGCGAATCGCTAGTAAGTGGCATTTGCACATAACTTTCTCCAGCAAAAACAATTAATCCTATTTTATTGGATGCAAGTTTTTCAATTAATTGCGCCGTTGATAATTTGGCTTGAGCCAATCGGTTTGGTTTTACATCTTCCGCAAGCATGCTGTTCGAAACATCGAAACAAATCATCACTTCCGCACTTTCACCTTTTACTTTTTGTTTCTTAGAACCCAATCGCAAATTGGCCAAACCTAAAATGATAAAAGCGCAAGCAGCTAAGAGCAATGAAAATTTTATCCATTTCCTTTTCATGGAAGTTCTATTCATGAGTTGCTCCAACAGATGTTGGTCACCCATTTTAGCCAAGGCCTTTTTTCGCCATGCCACATAAGCATAAAATACCAGCAGCAGTAGCGGTATTACAGCCAACCCATATAGCATTATTTTATTTTCGAATTCCATATTATGTGAGCGACCTGAAAATAGTATTGGTTAAAAGTATTTCTATCAACAACAAAATAAATCCTATCAAAGCAAAATAAAAGAAATGTTCATCATACCGTTGTGTGATGTCAACTTCAAACTTTTGTTTTTCTATTTGGTCTATTTGCTGATATATTTCTGATAATTTTTCTTTGGAAGTAGCTTTGAAATATTGTCCGCCTGTTAGGTTAGCTACTTCTTTCAACATGGTTTCGTCAAACGAAATACGCGGGTCCAGTTCAAATATTTTTCTTCCGTTTTTATCTACTACAGGAATTGGTGTATTAGATTCTGAACCAACACCAATTGAATATACACGAACATTTAATTGTTTGGCAGCATTTGCCGCATCAACCGGTGAATATTTTCCGCCTATGCGCACACCATCTGTAAGTAAAATAATAACTTTTGTATTTACATTAACCGTATCGGCTAAACGATTTACTGCTAAAAACAAACCATCACCAATAGCAGTCCCATCTTTAAGATACCAGTTGTCGGCAGTTGCAACTTGTGCTTTCAACATTTCGTGGTCTAAGGTTGCAGGACATTGTGTAAATGCTTCGCCGGCAAATACTACTAAACCTATTCGGTCGTTTGGACGACTATCGATAAATTCGTTGGCAGCCACCTTTGCTGCTTCCATCCTATTCGGTTTAAAATCGATAGCGTACATACTTGGAGAAACATCAAGTGAAAGCATAATATCGATACCCTGGGACGAAATTTTTTTACTACTAAATCCGGTTTGAGGTCTTGCGATTGCAATAATTATTAAAACCACAGCAGTTATACGCAAAACAGGAAGCAAGCGCATCCATTTTATTTTAGCCGGAACATAATCTTTAAATCCGGAAGTATTTGAAATTTTAAAAGCGACGTATTTATTGTTTGCCTGCGTACGCAAATAATAAATATACACCGGCACCAGCAGTAGCAGTAAAAGGAGCCATGGGTCCTCAAATTTTATATTGCTGATAAATTCGTTCATATTTTTTCCGGCGTTGGGGGAATAATTTTAGTATTTTCTACAAAGTTGACAGTTAATTCCATGGCCCTGACATTTTCATTTGCAAGCGGTCGCGATTTTGCAAATTTTGCCATATCGGCTAATTGCAAAATAAAGGAGATATCATTGGTAAACCCTTTAGCTTCCGGAATATGTTGTATTTGTTCAATAATTTCATCGCTGGTGCTTTCCATGGCGTTGATATAAAAACGTTCTTCCAGATAATCGCGCAAAATGTCAGTTAATTCAGAATAATAAAATTTAAGTCTGTCCTGCTGCCATAATTTTTTTTCATCAAGTGCCCTCAATTGCTCCAAAAATATTTCATGCAGCGGACGTATTGGTTTAGCCAAAGGTTTAGGTGTTGGCTTATTTTCTTTTCTAATGATGAAAAAGTAAACTAAAAACGCAATGGCAATTATGGCATGCGCTAGCAATAATATTTGCATCCATGTAAAATCGCGCACTGTCACCAGTTTAATATCTTTAATCGGTTTAAAAGCCGCGGTGGTATCAACATCAGGTGTGATGACATTAAATGGCAACGAATCAGACATAGCTAATAACGTTGTTGTATCACGCTTCATTTTATACAGGATAAATACTTGAGGAAAACAATATTTTCCTTCTTCGTAAATACTATAGGTAATTTGCTGCGTAAACATTGTTTTACCATCAGCAGTATGTGTATCAATTGGCTGAGCAGAAATAATTTCATACGGCGCAATTTCTTCCACCGGTGGCCAATAATAAGTATTGGTGCTATCACCGGTTGCTTTAATGGTAATTTGTATATAGTCGCCAATGGCATAATCAAACTTATCGGTTTGCACTTCTACACTCACCTGTGCTGTTAAAGGCACAAGTAAAAGACAAAACAATTGATATGTAATAATTTTCCTCAGCATACTATTTCATCATAATTCTTTTTCTGAAAAAACTATGGAGTTCGTTGATATAAGGTTTTTGGCTGTGTATGGATATAGTATCGGCGCCGCTTTTTATAAATGTGGATTTAAATTCCTGCACATTTTTTAAATAATTACTTCGGTACCTATCTCTCACTTTTTTATTGGATGTGTCCACTAAAATGGTGTCATTTTTTTCGGGGTCAAACATTCTTATAATTCCCGCATCAGGCAATTCCTCTTCACGTTTGTCGTGGATATGTACACCAATTACATCATGTTTACGCGCCGCAATCATCAAAGGTTTTTCATAACCCTTATCCATAAAATCGCTAAAAACAAATGCAATACTTTTTTTATTCACCACATTATTAAAATATTGTAATGCCTGGGCAATATTTGTTCCTTTTCCTTCCGGAGTGAGTTCAAGCAAATCGCTTATAATACGCAGGATATGTGATTTTCCTTTTTTGGGTGGAATAAATTTTTCGATACGGTCGGAGAATAAAATCACCCCAACTTTATCGTTGTTATTTATGGCAGAAAAACTTAATACAGCAGCAATTTCGGTAATCAGCTGATTTTTCATTTGAAGCTGTGTACCAAAAAATGAGCTCTGACTAATATCAATTAGCAGCATTACCGTAAGCTCACGTTCTTCTTCAAATACTTTAATGTAGGGATGGCTCATGCGTGCAGTAACATTCCATTCAATATTGCGCACATCATCACCAAAAGTATATTCGCGCACTTCGCTAAAACTCATTCCTCTTCCTTTAAACGCAGAGTGATATTCCCCGGAAAAAATATTCTGGGAAATACCCTTCGTTTTTATTTCGATGAGTCGAACTTTTTTTAGCAAGGTTGCTTTATCCAATTGAATTACTCGTTAAACTGTGAATTAAATACATGTTATGTGTAGTAAACACATGAGAACATTTAAGGCACCTCAACTACATTGAGAATTTCGGCAATTATATCTTCTGCAGTAATATTTTCTGCTTCTGCTTCGTAGGTTAAACCAATTCGGTGACGAAGCACATCCTGACAAATTGCGCGCACATCTTCCGGAATAACATAACCTCTGCGTTTAATAAATGCATACGCTTTACTTGCCATTGCCAGGTTGATGCTTGCACGTGGCGAACCACCGTAAGCTATAAGATGTTTGATTTTCGATAATTTATAATCTTCAGGTTTGCGGGTAGCAAAAACGATATCGAGAATATAATTTTCAATTTTATCGTCCATATAAACCTCACGCACTAAATCGCGGGCTCTGATAATATCTTCAGGTTTAACTACTTGAGCAATTTTGCTGATAGCGCCTGTAACATTTTGACGAATAATTAATTTTTCATCTTCTTTACTTGGGTAATGAATTACCACTTTCAGCATAAAACGGTCTACCTGAGCTTCGGGTAACGGATAAGTTCCTTCTTGTTCAATTGGGTTTTGTGTGGCCAACACTAAAAATGGTTCTTCCAGTTTGTAAGTATTTTCGCCAATAGTAACCTGTTTTTCCTGCATCGCTTCAAGTAAAGCACTTTGTACTTTTGCCGGAGCACGATTAATTTCATCTGCCAAAATAAAATTGGCGAAAATGGGACCTTTTTTTACGGTAAACTGATTGTCCTTCTGATTATAAATCATGGTTCCAATCAAATCGGCAGGTAATAAATCGGGCGTGAACTGAATGCGTGAAAATTTCGCATTGATTGCCGAAGCCAGTGATTTAATGGCTAAGGTTTTTGCTAAGCCCGGAACACCTTCTAATAAAATATGACCTTGCGTAAGTAAACCCAGTAACAGGCGGTCGATCATATTTTTTTGCCCCACAATAGCTTTGGCGGTTTCAAGCCTTAATAAATCAATAAATGCGCTTTCCTGATGAATGCGTTCGTTTAATTCTTTAATGTCGGTAGATGCCGCAGTATCCATATTAGTCAAGTTTGGTCGATTAAAATTTTCAGAACACAAAAATAACTCTGTG
>Ga0075165_1020857_pt1 | contig 9117 bp, 1 predicted proteins | sample JI61114BRNA_FD_77316 | JGI IMG/M metagenome (GOLD analysis project Ga0075165, IMG submission 77316) | Wastewater effluent complex algal communities from Wisconsin, to seasonally profile nutrient transformation and Carbon sequestration -... | ecosystem: Engineered > WWTP > Effluent > Algae...
GGGAAAGTAAGTACTCCAATCTATCATCGATTGGAGACCCTAACACACTCTCTAAAATTGCAAGGTGACGGGCATAAGCCTATCACAAAATTTCCTTCATTACTGAAGTACAAAACCCAGTGGGTCTTACAAAAATAGATGATATATTTCAATCATGTGATAGGCTACAGCTACGCTGTAACACGTTATTTATACTCAACGTGCACCAGGCCTTACCCCTGGAATTAACCTAAAAACTACTAAAGGTTTAGAATCATCCGATTCTAAACCTTATCTAGGTTTAGAATCTCTGATTCAATGAGTTGCTCATAATGAGCTGTCGTTTATGCGACATTAGTTCGGATCTTTTGCATATTTTTACATATGTTAAAATCCTTCTGCGCTTTCGCGATAACATCAGAATAATTATCTATCATAAACATAGATGGTACTTCCAACTTATCGTCGATAAACGAATAAACTGCTTTATAATGACGCAAAACGGTCAAAATGTTCCTTATTACACCAGTATGATTCATGTAAATGAATCCCGTGGAGTTGCAATAAATGAGCATAATCACTGGTTTTGCGTGTGTTACAGCCATAAAATTAGCTGTTGCCCGGTACACTTGTTGTACTAGGCGTGAGAACTTTAATTCTCGTTTATACTCAACAACGATGAAAACATCATAGAAAGAGTCGTATAAAACCAAATCGTTTTTATACATTGGTTGACCAGGCATATTCCACTCTCGTAAAATCGGGGCAGTACTAAAGCCTAGGTCTTTAATACATGCTAGGTACAAATCGTATTCTTGATCTCTAACCGAATCTTGAGCTAGATATTTGTGAGCCATTTTAAGTGCGCGTAAATTATCTAGTCTTCGGTCAGTATAATATTCCGATATGCTCGTAGCTGTGCTAAGTGTAAGTCCAACCTCTAAAGTTTGTGACTTAAACTGTCGCTTATGCCAAAAACAAGATGTAAAATATGCATATATATGGGACATAAATTGCCACACGCTATATATAACTGGTTTCTCGATTGGCAACTGTCCGTATGTCGTAGGGCGTCCAATACTACAATTCTGAAACTTCAAGACTTTATCCATCTGTTCGTACAGGTAGAAACCTTGTGGGGTGCATATGTGATAACGCGGACTACCGTTGACAGTGTAATATATAACGTCACCGTAATCGTGAATTATCTTAACGGGCTTGCCATCGTTAGACTTATCAGCCGCACACACCTTGCGTAGAACGGCGTGACGTGATAAACTTTGAGATTTAAAAATAGGTTCGTCCGCACTAGCGATACGAGAATCAGTATCCATTTGAGTTAAATAATCATTAACGCTATTGACATACAAACGTTGACGGTCATAATGTTGACCGGATACTCTGATAATTATATCAACTAATTGCTGATAATCTAACAATGGAGTTTGTCGCCTGTTCATTTCTTCAACAATATCCTCGCCTAAAAGCTCGGAAAGGTTTGAAGGAATGCTCGTATCTTTTATAAATTCGTGTGCGGAATCATATTTACCAGCATACCCATAAGACGCATTAAACCCTTTACCTTTAATCTTAAACTTTAAGTGATTAAAATTTAAAGAGCTGTAATCCACCGGGGCGTTTACTGGATGACAAACTTCAATCCATATAAATCGTCTCATTATAGATTCCGGGCATTGCGAAAAACAATTGGAATTTAATTCCGCTATATTGGTAGTAACCATAACCAATTTAGGTCGAATTTTAACAATCCCCTTAAGTTCTAAAAACGGGCTGATAGCACATTTCGGCACGTTATTAATAAAATCTATTAATTTGCGTAAAGGATTCATTGTGTCCGACGCATTCGCATGTGAATTTGCAACGTCATCAAAGATAACCACCTCGTGGCTAGTACGAAATTCAGACTGATATTGGTCAGTTTCGTTCATAATAACTACTTTATCCATTGAAAAAGTGTGATGCGTTACCATAATAGCTTTAGTTAAAGCTAAAGCCAATGCGGTTTTACCTACACCTGGTGGTCCAACCAAAGCAACCGCAAATGGCTGCTCGCGGATTACTTCGTTGGTAGTTTCCAATTCAATATCGGTCATAGCAGAAAGTAATTCTGCGTGTGCACGCGCAATTGCACTAGACGCAAAAACCGAACTAAATGTGGAGAATTGAAGCAACTCTAAATACAAAATATATTCTTTGACCTCCCTCATTACGACTTGTTCATTAAGGGCTAACTCCTGTGCGCGACCTACGCGAATATACCGTAATTGCACTTTAAATTTATTAACCTGCATTAAGACCCCTGAAGGTTTTAATACTGGTAAAATAAATTTAATAGCGTAACTGTATGATGATGTAAAAGTCGCCCTGAGCACTGCACCAAGTAAATCGTGCGTGTACCTTATAGGAGTCGTTACACTAATATAAAGTTCGTATAGGAATATACATACTATAATAAACGTAATTTGAGAAAAGACCGCTAATCCACTATACGTAACACCAAGAGTCAAAGATTGAGACGTAAATTGTTTATTAAAAACATACTCATCCACATATGGTACTAGGACCACATTATGATTTATTAACAATCGGTGCATGGCTATAATATCTTTACGTTTCAAAAGCGACAGGAAAACAGTCAAAGTCTGAAGCCGCTCTTGTGTGCTTTGCGCACTAAATCTAGTGAATTGTGTTAAAAAATAGTGAAGCGATGCACACTTAAGCGCAATGCCGTCTATTAACATACAAGGATCGCGAGCTTCGTTACCATGTGTAATAATGTATAACGCCTGCGCCTGAACATCTGGAAAATGCAATAACACATCTGTTGTTTCAGGGCAATCGATAGATAGCGCCTGTGATTCAAATTCAAACTCAGGGTAATAAAACCCAGGACGATAATTAGTGTAATATTGATCTTTCACAAAAATACTCAATTCATCGAAATCATACCATGTAATAATGTGCTCAAAATCATTCTTCTTTGCGATATTATAAAGCTTACCCTTAATATCTTCAAAGAATGGACGTGATATGGAACGCGCATTGCGCATCATACCGTCTGCTTTTTCGGCAAAAGCTGTCCTTTCACCTTGTGGGTGACCTTTCTTAAACCAATGTACAGCCTTCAAAATGGATGATTCTTCCATCATTGCCACAATATGGCCTATACTTTCATCAAACCGGAAATTTCTCTTAAGAAACCCACTATGTTTAATATCTGTAAAAGCGACAATTTCGTCGTCCTTAGCAGCCATAGTAATATTTAATCCATACTTCTTCCCAATTTCAACTATATTAAGTCCATTAAATTCAAGATAATCTTTATGTACGCCATTAATATTGTCATCACCATATGTTAAAGTGGTAACGACGTCGCGATAGGTTACACCTCTAGGCAATTTAGGGTATAAATCATAAAAGAAAATACGTAAATATAAAGAATTTACGATACCGTTTAATTGAGTGGTCAGTGGTTGACCTGAAGGATTACTGTTCGCCAATTGTATCATAGTACCAAAGAAATGCAGAACTGGATAATTAATATCAGTTAATAATCCTGCAGCAATCTTACAATGATCTGATGAGCAACCTAAGCGCTGCAAAATATCCAATATAATTTTCGATGCCGCTGTTGACACTTGAGCTGACATAGTCTGATCAAAAGCACTATAATCAAGTGCTACTATGTGTTCAGTCCCATGTTTTGTCAAATGAGTGTACATCTCCTCCGCCTGAATTGAATTCATATCGGTACCACATGCAGCTTCAAACAAATGTTGATTTGCACTAATTAACTGCATGAATGGCTTAAAATACATTCTGCATAAAAGCAGGAAAGGGAAGTTACATCCCATGAATACACGGGCCTTCACTTTCTTAATGGAAAGTAATTCATTACACTTCATCGAGCATTTAAAAACCATACCTGAACTCTCACCGTTCAAGTATTTGTCTTTAAATAACTCCATAATCTCCTGAATATTAACTCCATCTTTTGTTACTAATTCACGAGGATATTTTGCTATATTAATATCAAAATCGTCGCGTGCTAGAAAATCGCGTTTCTTCCCACGAAAGGGAAAACCGTTTGATGTGGAGTTATTTAACCCTCCCAAACTTGTAATACCAATACCATCAAGTGCTTGACTGATATTTAATGGTAACGCAATTTCTGCTCTAACACTACTCGGTAAATTATCTATCAAAGTTAAAATAGGGGCCAAGTAATCTTGGCTAGCGCGCTCTACAGAACGTAAGTCAAATTGTTGACATGGTTGCGCCAACTTTGACAAGGCTTTACGTTTATGAAATACACTATTAATCTCTTGTGGGGGTGCATAATTAGGTAGCCCAAATTCCTGTACTATATCCTTATAGAACATGGACTTTTTGAACGGATCTTTAAAAGTAGCTCCGGCTCCTGCCAATACACCAAGTAATTGCAAATTGTGATTTTCAATAGGTAAATTAACTGATTCATCTGTGGATTCGGCTTCTATGAAACCTAACCCGTGGGATAAAACATTGTTGCCCATATAAAGTTCACCTCTGGATACAGCTGGAAATACGTCCAACTTATCAATCATAGAGTTAATCTCTTTATTTGACAACATAGTCATTAGACCAGTTTTTCCGTTACCAGCAACATGAAACCCGTAAATAATACTACGCTCATAATCCATGATAACGGACATACACATACCATTTTGGGTATCAGTGTCTAACAAATATTGGTATGGGCAGTACAAATTAGCCTTATCAGTGCGGATATAATTTTGCCCGTAACCAAATTTTCTGGTTAAACGCGTCGACGTCGCTGTCGCGCGTTTTGTAAACAAATCTTTAGTTATAAGAGATACTGCCACAGACGTGTGATAAACAACATCCCCTGGGAAATATCGTAAATATTCCTTACGTGGGACGGCCGACGGAACGTAAAAAATGGCCATATCCTTATCTTTATTGCGTGAAATATGGTGTTGGCAAATTTTTTGACGAGCGACGGTTTTAACCGCGCCATCTTCATGCTCAATCATCAAATCAACGTCGCCTTCCTCAGGTAACATATGATTAACGGTCATAAACATATTCCCTTTAATAGGGAACACTAAACACATGTCTGTCTTCCCTTTTGCAAAAACAGTCAATACGCCCAAGTCTTTTTTGACATGAGGGGTTAACTGTTCTACAGTTGTAGTTCGGGACGTCTCAGACAATTTAGTGGAAGATACTAAAACCTCGGGTTGACTTTCAGTGAAACTCAAAAATTGACTCTTTGGCTTATAAATCTTATAAATAGATAAGAAAAATAGTATAACCGCAGAACCGGCAAACATCGTATCACGATACTTGCGAAGAATCACGGAAGTCTCATCAGCCAAGAAAGTTAATACGCCGTCGCGTGTAGATAATTCCTTTTTAATTTGTGCAAAGCACCTAGCAAACACATATATGAAAATACCTATATAAGATACGATCATAAAGGTTAGATACTCAATAATTGATAAATTATAACCCGCCAAAAATGCCATAATTACAGGCATACTAAATAACGTTGTTAAACCTGTGAAAATCAAATTCTTGGACAGATTACGAGTCATAACTCGTACAGCCGCACAAAATTTAACTTGGTTCAGTACATCTATACGATAATCGTTTAGAATGGTGTAAGTATCATTTAACCTCTGTAATGTGGACATTTGCAACGCGTCTAGGAATTGAGATTCAGCACCACACGTACAAATACTCTCTGGAATATTGCATGTTTGGCAATAGACATCCTCAGTTCCATCATTCAATGTTGCCAGCAAACTACGTTGCTTTTCGAAATGTGTTCTAGCACGTGCAGCTAAAAACTGAGCTAGATCCCAGTATGTCTGGTCTTCTAAAGACTTCTCAGTCCACTTAAGCTCGAGCACTTGCATACCTTCCCATGTCTTAATTCCCCTTTTACTCATCTCAGGAGTCAAAGGGTCGAATGTAACAAATTGGTAGACGTGAAATTCCCAAATATCCATTCGGGTCTTTCCATCAACTACTGCTTTTGTTGGGTCAATACGACGTGTACCTTCCTCACAAATATCAGCAGATTCTTTTAATCTGACTTCAATATGTAAGAAACGACGACAAATCGAATCTGGACAGTTAGACATTTTAACAGCGTTCAAGCCGGGAACGTTAGTAGAAATAATACAACCAATGTTACCTGGAAACATCTTTCCTTTCTCCTCGACACCGGCCTTAATAAAAGGACGTGATTGAGGGTTGACTGCGTTCAATAGCTTATCGTAATTCTCATTGTTAGAGTTATTGGCAACATCATCATATTGAATAATCAAGTGTCGCGGCAACTCGTTAGAGTCAAATTTCTCGCTCAAAGAACCTGTAACAATCAAATCTTTACTTGGTGTCTCACCGTACGCACTAATTAATACTTTTGCTGTACGCTCTGTCAGAAAGGACTTGCCGACGCCTGAGCCTCCTACAAAACAAATTCCCAAAGCGGCAATTTTAGTCTGTATTTCAGCTTTTTCTTGAATACGCTCAACTTGAATTTGTCTTAACTCATCCAAAATACGTTTAAGGGCAGGTTTTTGAGCATCTTTGGCCTTTGTGATCATACGATCACCTAATTTAATTAACTTTGCTACCTCAATATCAAACGCTACGAATGATATTTTAAATTCGTCTTTAAGAACGTCTTCTGCACCAGCAGAAACTAACTTGTACATCTGGTTAACTCGCGTTACTCTAATTTCAAAGGTTTTAGTCGACGTCTTACCCATCAATAAACTGCTAAAGTCGCCTTTAAAAAAGGCATTTAGATTGTTAATAATATGGGAATAAGCTTCGCCAATAATGATTACTATATCCGTGACATCAGATTGATTCTTTTGAATGAACTCCACCAAAATAGGCAAAGACGACAATTTAAAATCAGTCGTGTCGAAACCACCAGCAATAGTAGCCCAAAAGGCTGCCAATTTCGCAATGAAAGTGGTACATGTGACTACTATCTCATCTGATAGCAAATCCCAAGAACCTTGGAAAAAGGATCTTAATATAGTCGTGTCGATGTCTCCAATGGACATGGACTGCGATGTAAATGAACGAATAGACGCAAAGAACGTCCTAAGCATCTCTGTTATCTTCTCCCGGCACATATTAAGCTGCTCTAATGGCAACTCTAAATGGCACAAAATTTTAATAACAGATGTCAAAATATTCGTATACGAACACTCGTGTGACAAAGTTGTTAAAATTAATATTAAAGATGAACCAATATCGGCCATTTTATGCATAAGTTTTGCATCAAACAAACCGGAAAATGCTGTGGTATCAACCAATTGCATCAAATTTGATAAATTAGTTATTTGTGCCTGAACAGCATCAGGTAATCGGACATCCATAATATCTTTAAAACTCTGTGATTTAAATGTATTAATAACTACATCATAATCGCGATACGCACTATCAAATCTAGTGACATTTGCGTATGTAAATTGTTCAAACGTGTCTCCACTGTAAACAATTTTGTTACCAACGGGTAAAACCACTGGTATTAAAGGTGTCAACAAACGAAGCTGTTGAGACATAAACTGAGAGTTTTCGCACTCACCGCTAACCCCACGAATAACTGTGGGGTACTTGTTTCTAATAACTCGTGTCTTATTAGGGGACAATCTTAATTGGTTGGCAAGTACGTTTTTGTTTTTAGTGTCCATTGTACTCAAAATGGAACAAACACTCGTGTTATAGTCTGTCGATTGACTGTTGGAAATTTTTCGGCAACACAAAGCCTTCTTACATAGCTTTCCAATATGTAAGTGGTTATCCATTGTGTTGTTATAATTTACCGCGTTAATCAACTTGGTAAATTTGGTGTTAATTTCTAATCTAGTGTCGTTACACACTAGCGAATCGAAATTACTCATTCTAAAATGAGCCTTTGTAATAAAATTCTACAAAGATTAAATGCTGCTATCCACACGTTTGATCTTATAATTGTAATTGATTATTTGGTTGGGGTGTGGGGTCGAAATTCTCGGCTCAATAAAGAGACAAGATTGATCAACGGCCTAAACGGGGCCTATTAGCAAACATAATTGTATATATAATTCTCATATACTTTCTTCCTTCCTGTGTTTAGAATTGTGGACTTACCACGTGCGCCACTCCGTAACAGTTTCAAAATAGGTCTATCATATATACTACTCACACGGTGTACAATAATTTTAATTAGGTCAAATATGGTTAATTTGACTACATAGGTGCATTAAACCTATATACCGACCAAGGACTAAAAATAAACCATGTTGTGTTTTCATATATACTCAAGTTAAATATGTATCCTTAAATATAAACTATGTGCGAATGTAACTACATTTACGTTGTAAACGGTATGTATATACATACAATTTTCTTATTACATAAGAAATGTGTAATTTAAATGGTGCAATAACATGTTAACGCATGTTACTCTAGGAACCAATCCCTAGATAAAGCTATAAAATTCTAATAAATTAAACAAATCAAATATAATAACCAACTCGACGGGTAGTCGAGATTCACCGGTCGACATATTAAATGCCTGGCATATATCACTATATACTCATACAATATAAAATTGTATTAAGGGACTAAGCTCCCATAATATGTTGTAAATATATTATGAGCTAAGATCCACAAATAAGTGGAAATCTCCAAAAACTAGTATTAAATACTATGGAGGGTGATTTGACTGTGTTGTCTCACAGAGGTCGTTAATCTCGTGGATGCCTTCAAAAGAAGGCTAACGCGTCAGGTAGACGGATTTTTAACGTGAATCATCACGGAAAAAACTACTGAAAGTTAGATAAATGTATAAATTGTTGTGTTTATAACAATTGAACATTAGATCCTACTAAAATAGGATATTCGTATAGAGTTATACATATGTGCTTAAAGAGGTTCAACCTCAGTGCCATATGCTTAATTATAACTCGCTTACATCCGGTACGCCGGAATATAATCAGCAAAGCTGTATAAAAATATTTATTGAAGTGAAACCAATAATTAAAAGTTAGTAAAAACTAAAATTTACAAATTATCTATAAAACTTCCATGGGGTAAATCCCC
>Ga0075165_1041854_pt1 | contig 8987 bp, 1 predicted proteins | sample JI61114BRNA_FD_77316 | JGI IMG/M metagenome (GOLD analysis project Ga0075165, IMG submission 77316) | Wastewater effluent complex algal communities from Wisconsin, to seasonally profile nutrient transformation and Carbon sequestration -... | ecosystem: Engineered > WWTP > Effluent > Algae...
GCACTTTTTAGTGCCTACATAAAGTATTTGACCTGTTGCCGAGAACAACAGGACGATGTTTTAGTTAGTTGCAGCTTATGCTGCTATTAATTCGAATGTGTCAATTGTGATCTCACCCCAGTTTCGACCAAATCCCGACAATCGAACAATTGTGAAGGGGATGTCCGAAATGCCAAAACGACCGTAACCACTTATTTAGTGAGCCAGGTGTCCATTTCTTTATAGAGATGGGAAAAGTGCAGTGTGGAAACTTACCACACTGCATAAACGTCAGATGTCGCGACGTTAACGACTATTGTATTGAGTATACACGTTAAGCCCTAAAAACACTGAGGAGATAACGTAAACCATTCACTATGGCAAATGCGGAAGTACCGTGACCCATAGTTAGTATCCAACTACTTTACACTAAGCACAATGTGTATTGTTTTTAACCCTAAACTGCGCCCACACCACGGGGGAATGAACGGAAATATCCAATTAGTTAACCCGGAGAAACAAAATCTATGGCTAGAGGTGATTAGAACGAGCTTGCTCGTAGTCACTAGCGTAAAACTTCCATTAAGAAGCGAATAAACATAGGTCTGACAGATGAAATGTACACTCTTAACCATCAGAGTGTTCATTTTATTTGTCTTGTTTCGTGGTAATCTTAAAGATACTATGAAACGAGGCAGTAAAATGAACGCGAAACCGGTCAATTCGACCAACAACCAAGGAGGGGAGGAATATAAGATAGCTGTTAAAAGACGTAAGGGCGTACCAAAATCAGCTAACAAGGATTTATATTATAGTCGTAAGTTTAACGGTGTAGAAGACACCAGCTTAGCCAGAGCTATAAACAAGTTTGAGACCAAACACAAGAGAGTTGCTTGTATTGATGATGTTGTAGGAATTTTTAGACAACTACAAGTAGAGGAACCACATGGTGAAATCATTATATGCGAAGATATTCATAAGCAGTTTAATAATTATTATTCTGTGTTACACGTAGAAGTCGCAAGTTATGAAGAAGATCCAATTACAGTAGAGGGAATTAAGTATTTTCAGCATTCCCGAAAGATGAAACATGTTAGAGTTTCACACAATTACACTTTTGATGAGATCATTAAAGAACATAAAATTTTAATGACAGAAAAGGAACATAATAAGATATTAGATCATTATGAAGTTCCCCATTCTGTGGATTTTGATGTTATGGATGATTCTTCAAAGAACCCCATAAATGATACGGAAAATCATGATGAGGTTGCAAGTGATAGTCTATATGCGGATTTTATGCGCAATTATTCTGAGCTACAACCCATATTAGAAAACATTAAGAAAGTTGTACCAAATAGCGATTTATATTTGGATATATTCGAAGATTTAATCTTCATTAGTTATGTTATTGCGTATTGTGATGATCCCAATATATTATTTGGTACATTAATCACTATATACAAGAAACATATCAAAGGAAGTTTAAGTTCAAGTATTTATAAATTAATTAGTAAGTTATGTTTTAGTAAGCCAAAACAAGAACCTCAATCTCTAGATTTTAAGGTATATGTTAACAAACTTATGAGCATGAAAAATTCTGTTTTATTCAGTAAAATAACTGAAGGTCTATCTATATGCATAGCTTTTGGTTTTATTGATCCAATAAATATTACAGTTAAAAATATTAAATTATTTACATGTAAAGCTAGTCAGATCGGTCAAGATAGCACTGATTTCGTTTCTTATGTTTTAGAATTATTAGTTTATTTCTTCGACATAGGCCATCAAATGTTTCTAGGAAATTATGAGAGACTATTTGATATGAATGAACTATCTAAGATAGATGACGATCTTATACATTTAAAAACTTATTTACCTAGTATACAAATAGGTAGTTATGAATTAGAAACCAATTTTAGCATAGAACATTATCACTCTAGACTTATAGAAACTATTGAATCATTAAAAATTCTTAGTAGTAGTATTAAAGATAGAACTTATAGATCTTTAATACAAGCCAAGTTAACCAGTGCTTATCAACTATTAGTACTTTTTGATCAATCTAAGCCATTGGCTGGATTACGTGAGGCACCTTTTAGTATTTCTTTCTTTGGAGAAAGTTCAGTAGGCAAATCTTCTTGTGCTAAAATGATATTAACTAATGTTTTACAATTTAATGATAAATTATGTGATGATTCTCACATATGTACGATACAACCTATGGACAAATTTTACTCTACATATAAAGCAAATACAACTGGAGTCATTATAGATGATTTATGCAACACCCGTCACGAGAAAGCAGTTGTAGATCCGGCTCAATTATTAATAAGTATTATAAATAATATACCCTATTATGCTCCTAAAGCAGAATCACATGAGAAAGGTAAAATTAATGTTAGACCTGCTGTTGTAGTTACTACATCGAATGTTCAGAACCTGGAAGCTCATATTTGGTCAAATGAACCAATATCTGTTGTTAGACGAATGAGATACCATATTGTGGTACGAGTAAGACCAGAATATACAACAAATAGAGGTTTAGATAGTTCCAAAGTTACAGATGCCGAGATTATTAATTTAAAGGAGAATGGAATACAAGATTTATGGTTCTTTGATGTTAAATATGTTGAAAGGTATTACAATGGTACCAGAGAAGACTGGCGTTTTACAATAGTCGAACATGAAGGTAAACCAATGTGTAACATTAGTATGTATGAGCTATTAGCTTTCTTGAATAAACAGTCAAAAGCCCACTTTATAGAGCAAAAACAATTTGTCGATCTTTGTAAGGACTCTGGTCTGCGACACAAGAATTGTAAGGTTTGTTGTTACCCGTCATGTAAATGTATTTGTACTAAACCAGACGATAGTGTTCAAGGAGGATTTTTCAGTATCATAGATTCTTATTGTGAATATTTGGGTAAGAAAGCTGCCGACTATATATTATATAGTTGGTGTAAAATATTACCAGGTTACTTTGAAAATTTATTTATGTCCCCCGTGCTTAAACTAGCTATTTTGGGTTATATGAAGCGTAACTATTTAAATGTTATCAATTATATGCCCTATTCTGTTAGAGAGACAGACTTTTATAGAACTGTCCATTATTATTCACATCGACACAAAATTTATAGGAATATATTATTGTTTGGAGCTGTTGTTATACTACCCTGTTGTTATTACGTAGATTTTAGACGACCATGGGAAAAAGAGAAGATGTTAGGTTTTGGATTATTATCCACAATCACTGTTTATAGATATACTTATTCTAATATAATGGACGATTTACAAAAGGCACCACTTAATACAATAGTACCACATATACAAAGTCATCATGCAATATCCAAGATTTTTAAAATAGGAGTTTCCATATCCGTTGCTATATTAACTTTAAAGACTTTTAAATCATTTTATTTAGCTATTCGAGGAAGAATTAAGGAACAATCAGATAAAGAGGAAAGTAAGCCAGATGACGGTTTACATGGTAATCTAACGCCTGAAAGCTACGGTAATATTCAAGATAGAGATTCAGAGGTTAATTGCTGGTCTAAAACTACAGAAAAGTTTACTCGTAACTTAAACACGCAGACTATGGTATGTAAAGATTTGATTAATGCAATTAGACCTAATATACTTAACCTAGTTATGATGAATGATGAATTTACAGGTGTTAGTATCGGATGTGTAGCATTAAAATCTAATGTGTTCTGTTGTCCGTTGCATTTCTTTAAAAAGGATAAGAATATTTTTGGCGCGTGGCGTGATAGTAATATCAAACCGGCAAAAAAGGAATCAGCCAATATGTATAAATTGAAGTTGGTTAAACACGATGGAGAAAGCGGTAATTATTTTAGTGCTACTATTGATTACAATGATGTTGTTCAGATTGGTAATTTAGATTTATGTATTTTTAAACTTTATTCTGGCGGTAGTTTCCCTGATATACTTAAGTATTGTCATTTTATGGAGAACGCTGCCCCTACCATGACTATTAAGCGCAATCGAACCGGCACTTTAGTAGAAGGTAGTGCTTATGCAATACATTGTCCTACTTCATATAGTGTACCAGGCTCATTTTTATTTCCTAAAACTTTTGAAATACAAGGAGGTAAAGCCACATATGATATATCTACCACTTGCGGTGACTGTATGATGGTACATGTTCGTAATACTGTTAGCCCTAGTATTATTGGATTTCACATTTCGGGATCCTCAGGTACTAAGAAAGGGTCATATACGATGTTTACTAAAGACCAAATGGATATTGCTCTAGGTAAGTTGGATACTATACATAAGATATTCACACCTCATGCAGGTTCATTTCTGAATATGAATAGATTAGGAACCATGATTAAAGTTGACAGTGAGATACCTGATAGAGCGCCTGTAAATTACATAAAGGAACATAATTATATTATAAGAGGTAACTTAGATTGTCAAGTATCCTATTTTACAGAGATAAAACCTACCTTTATGTGTAGTAAAGTTGAGAGGATTTTTGGAGTAGACAATATATACGGAGGACCTAAATATGGGCCTCAGAGATATAAACCATGGTATACATTTTTGTCTTCTAGTGCATTTAATGATAATGTTATGGACACTTCATTATTGAAATTATCCATAGATGATTATGTTAATCCGCTTAAAGATGCGTTGATTAAATATGATAAACACGAAATTATGAAACCGCTTACCCATGAAGAAATTATAAATGGTGTTCCGGGTAAAAGATTTATAGATCACATTAATTTTAATTCATCTATTGGTTATCCCCTCAAAGGTAAAAAGATTAAATATATGGAAGGAATTCCTACTCAATATGATTTTGCTGAGAAAGAATTGTTCCAATTGGAATTTGATACAATGAGAAATTGTTATTTACAAGGAGAACGATATTATCCTATTTTCAAGGCTAGTCTCAAAGATGAACCGATACCTAAGACTAAAGATAAAGTTAGAGTTTTTCAAGCTGCTGACATAACTTTACAATATGGTTGGCGTAAGTATGGATTACCCTTGTTGAGATTTCTTTCTATGCATCCTATATTATCAGAGTGTGCAGTTGGAGTCAACCCTTATAATGATGAGTGGGATCAACTTCATAATCATTTAACTTTTAATGGAACTAACAATGATAGGATTGTTGCCGGAGATTACAAAGCTTGGGATCAGAAATTACCCTCACAATTAGTGATGGCAGCTTTTGAAGTTATTGTCAGATTGGCAAAGATGATTCCCACTTATACTTATGAGGATATTTTGATGATACAAGGATTAGCCACTGATACTACTTACTATTTAAGCCATTTTAATGGTACATTGATTGAATTCAACAATGGTTTACCGTCAGGACATAATCTTACAGCTCATATAAATAGCATTTCAAATTCTTTACTTCTTAGATATGGTTATTATTTATTTAAGAACCCAGCACCTTTCAGAGAAAATTGTCATGCCATAACATATGGCGACGATTTTGAGAATGGAGTGCATCCAAGAGTTAAGAACTTTGATCATTTAAAGTATAAATCAGTTGTGGATGGTTTAGGTATGACATTAACCATGCCGGATAAAACTTCAGACCCAGTACCATTTTTGAATATAGATCATTGTGATTTTCTTAAGAGACGAAGTGTTAAATGTGAGATAGATAATAAATATTATGGAGCACTAGAGTTTAATAGTATGATGAGATCCTTGTTAGTGCGAGGGAAAACAAGCGTTAGTGAAAGAGAACACGCGCATAGTGTGATACGAGGTTTCATACATGATTTAAGTTTTCATCCAAAGGAATTCTATGAAGACAAGATTAGTATGATACGTGAGTTGTTGGAAGAGATTAGTATGATAGTCCCAGAAGCTTCTTTTAGCTATGAAGATTATTATCACTATAGGAATCGTCACCTAGATTGGTGGCAAGACGATAAGTTAGACACTTTGGATAGTGCCGCTATGCCAATTGGTTACCCAGTGACACCAGAGGCTTCTGGTAATAGCGAATTTAATGAGTACTTTGTGTCAAGTAGTTCAGAAACCACCACGGATGAGTGCGAAGTGGATCAAGGTACATCACTTACAGAAACAAATTATGACAATAGTTACCTAAGCACTAAAGTTTTAGGCGAGTGTGAGGCTCGTAGTTCTCACGATGATTGTATACAATCGGAAGTTTTTGGAGAATCCGAAGATAATTTACAAAGTAATGTTGTACAAACAGGTACCACAGTTCTCACGTCTTCTGCAGAGCATTCTATGCAAGCATTAACACTAACATCGAGTGATTTGTTATCGTTGAGACAACATGAATCAAGAGATTTACAATATTACTTAAGTCGTCCCAAGAAGATATATACATTCTTTCCTTTAGATAACACAGTGCCAATAACGATCGAACCTTTATGGTTATTTCTCAATTCAACTCTCATTAGAGATAAAATTAGGAATTATGCCTATATAAATGCAGTATTACATGTTCGAGTTATGGTAATAGGTTCCCCCACCATGTCAGGTGCTCAGATATTAGCTTTGCATCCATGGCATAAGAAGGATAATGGATTAGGACCACTCAATTATGGGGAGGCAATACCAAATGTAACTCAACTATCGCAATTACCAAGTATAATTACTGATCTGTCGAGAGAGAAAGGAGGAGAGATTAGTCTCCCTATTATATGTCCAACCAATGGCTTAGATATTACGTCAGTAGACCAAATTAAGCAAGCATTTGGTATGCATTATTTAACTTTGACTACGGCTCGTACACCAATAACTAGTAACATCATACCACAGGTAGTTGTTTATGCTTGGTTAACGGATGTCAAATTGACTGGAACTAGTTTAATTGCCGAATTACCTCAAGGTGACGAATACAGTATACCTAATGATAAACAACCATCTAGTGATCATCTTAGTATAAAACAATCTATCAGTGCTTCTGCTGGTAAAGTTGTAGGTAAAGCCACAGAGATTGGTGTAGACGCTATGATGTCTGCGATGGGTTTTAGTAACCCTAACTCTCAAGATGGCGTTATGCCGCATGTACCTAGATTAGTTAACAATATGGCTACCTATAACGGCCCTTGTAATATAGATTCGTTGGGAGGTGATTATAAGAATGAAGTTTCTTTGGATACCAAGCATTTGGGCTTTGAAGATCCTGATCATATGAATTTGAATAACATATTGTCACGTTGGTCTATAGTAGACATTCTCACAATACCAACAGGAACTATTGGAGGACCAGTTCCCACTTATGTTTTGCCAGTTAGTCCGTTATCTTGCTTGCAAGAGTTGGGTTCTACAAATATATTTACCCCTACAGCATTAGCTATGGCTGCACTCCCTTTTAATAGGTGGCGTGGTGCTATAACATTTCGATTTCAGGCTGTAGGTACTGCTTTTATGAAGGGGAAAATTAAGATATCTCATGATGTCAAATTTCCAGCTTTGATTACTGACACCCAAGCCCAAGATACACAGGTTCTTAATAGTGTAATATGGGATTTGGCCACCACTAATACAATAGAGGTTAAGGTGCCGTGGGCAAGTAATAGACCTTTTAAAAGCTGTGGGTTATTGAGACGTGCGGTACAACTAGTTATTGATGGGAACACCGATCCCAATAATGACAGTAATGGTATATTGATATTGAACCAGTACTCCGCGATTAATGATAACAATGAAAGCGGTATAGGTATAATAGTTTCCATCAAAGGTGAAAAGGGTATGGCATTCGGTGATATGAGAGCAGTGTTAGCCAATTACACTTTTGCGGGTATAGACAATACTTATAATCAAACACCGCAAGCTGAGGATTTTTCACTTATTTCCCCAAAAGACGTTGATTACACCCTAAGTTCAGAGTACATATTATTTCTTAAGGATGGTAGAATTATTGAAATAAATCCTGAAATATGGGCTAAGCACTTTGCTAACGCCTATATTTATGGATTGTTAGAATCGGATGATGAAGTTCAGGCTTTGGTTTACGAAACTTCATTGAATAATAATGTACTCACAGGAGACAGCCCTGGCACCATATTATCAGTTAATATTAATGGGTTAGAAGATAACTTAGATGATCATGATGAGATGGTCATGACTTGCATGGGCGAGAAGTGGTACAGTGTACGCCAGATTATTAAAAGGTATACACATAATTGGACTCGTAATATTCAAAATGCTTCAGCCACGGATTCTTATTTTAGGATGAGAATACCCGACCGACCAATAATTAAGGGTTGGCAGGGTACAGCAAGTGTCAATATACAACCTAACAGTGTACCAGTTACTTATGCTAGGGATAGTTTTCTATCATTTTATTCAGTTGCTTTCTTGGGTTATAGGGGTAGTATACGACACAAAATTGTCGCCAAAACTACTCACAATGCAACTGGAACTAGTGATCAACCGATGATATCGGTGTCTAGATCGGGACCAGGTTACACAGAAGAAAGAGTCGCAATTAATGGTCTTACCCAGTCAACTTCTATTTTAGGATTATCATTCTCCGCATCAGCGATTCCAGCAATGCCAGATGCAAGAGCGGGAATGACACTGGGTTATTCACACGTAAACCCAGTATTGGAATATTCCACGCCATACTATAGTAGTGGCAAATTTTGCTGGGCTCAGGATAGATATCCCCAAGTTATTAAAAATACAATTGATGGTGGGTATGATGTTCCCTGGCATCAAATAATTGTACACCAATTTTCTAATGTCAATGGTGTACGAACAAGAATAGATAAATATGTAGCAGCAGGAGATGATTTTTCTCTGTTCTTTTACCTATACGGACCAAGAATGGTCCAAATACAACCAACACCTCACCCACAGACGTGAAGGTTTAAATATACAAATATAAAAATAAATAAAAATAATAATGCATATAGGTGGATCGAGTTTTCAAACCTCTTACGAGGTGGAGTTTTTGCTCGACGCGCACCAATTTTAATGGTAACTATACTTTAAATAAGTATGGGTAGTAAGCATAATTG
>Ga0075165_1044354_pt1 | contig 8984 bp, 15 predicted proteins | sample JI61114BRNA_FD_77316 | JGI IMG/M metagenome (GOLD analysis project Ga0075165, IMG submission 77316) | Wastewater effluent complex algal communities from Wisconsin, to seasonally profile nutrient transformation and Carbon sequestration -... | ecosystem: Engineered > WWTP > Effluent > Algae...
GAAATAACAAATATTACTATTATATACGAGACTTTCACTCTCTGTGGTGCAATTTTCCAATTAACTTAATAATAATAATACTTGCTTCCATTTATAACCCATAAATTACAACTCGGTTAAAGCGTCGACCTGTCACGTCGAAGACTGCGGGTTCAAGTCCCGTCTTTTTCGTAACTTTTAAGTAAAGTTTTGATTTTTCATTTTTTCAAAACTTATAGTGTTTTTAGTATTATTGTATATAGATAAAATTGCTAAACCTATAGCAGATTCTGTCGCGGCAATCGTTAAAATAAATAACACGAAAATTTGACCGATAAGATCATCAAATTGTATAGAAAAAGCTAAAAAATTTAAATTAACAGCTAAAAGCATTAATTCAATAGACATAATTGTGATTAATATATTCTTTCTGTTTAATACCAATCCGATCATCCCTGTAAAAAATAAAATTGTTGTAATATTTAAAATTTCTTTTATATGAATCATTTTTGAGTATACTGAGATTTGAACTCAGGACCTGTGGATTAAAAGTCCAATGCTCTACCAATTGAGCTATATACTCTTATATATAAATTTACTTGAGTTAGGCAAGTTTTATATACCGAAAAGTAATAAAAACACAATCATTAATGCAAATAAAGCAATAGCCTCAGTTAAAGCGAAACCTAAAATTGCCATTTTAAATAGTTCATCTTTTAATGATGGATTTCGAGAAATACCTAGTACTAATGCACCAAATACGGTACCTATACCAACACCTGCACCTGCTAAACCAATTGTTGCTAAACCTGCACCTATACATTTTGCTGCTTGTAGTAACATAAACACGTTTAAACTATGTTTATGCTAGTATCGAGGTAGATTAATCAGCCTTTTAACATCCTATCTTTTATATTGATTTAAGAGTCTTGAATTACAAATAAATAAAGCTAATTGAATATTTGGGTTTTAATTGGTAATTTAGCACTTCCCGTTTTAAACGCCTTTATTGCTGTTTTATTGTTAATACCGCAAATCTCAAAAATAACGGACCCTCCTTTAACACGGGTAGCCCAGTGAGAAACGTTACCTTTTCCTTTACCCATTCTTACTTCTATTGGTTTTTTTGTTATAGGTAAACTGGGAAAGACTTTGATCCAGATTTTACCTTTTTTTTTCATTTTGCGTGCGATAGCCTGTCTAGCGGCTTCAAGCTGTCTAGCAGAAATGAGTCCCGATTCTAAAGCTTTTAATCCTATCGTCCCAAAGTTTAAGTTATTTTTATAACTGAATTTACGTAGTTTTCCTTTTTTAATTTTTTTATATTTTATTTTTTTTGGTTGTAAAAGCAAAGTTTTAAGTATTTTTATCAAAAAAATTGTAACGTACAAGGTTGTTAATCGTTATCTTTTTTTAATTGATCCAAACTTTAATACCAAATGTGCCGTTTTTAGTATAGCTCGTAGCTTGAGAATAATCAATGCTATTATCTATTGTTTGTATTGATATGTTTCCGATCAATATCAGCCTATTTTTGGCTCTGGGAGCTCCGTTAAATCGACCATTAATTACAATTTTGATACCTTTAATTTTTGAAAATTTTGAATTTATAAACAAAACCAAAAGCGTTTTAAAAAAAATTAAAAAATGATTGTGTCGCTTTAAAAAAGCCATTTGTTGAGCCAAAAACTCAGCAAGTAGACTAGTTGGGTTTTTAATTTTAGTAGACACAAAAACAATATTCAGACTTTCTTTAAAAAATTTATTTCTAGAATATCGCTTTAAAAATAAAATTTTCTTTTTCAGGAAATTCTGCTCCTCTTTTGGTAATTTAAAAGATACTCCTCGGTTTAGGTTTTTAAAGCTTAAAAAAATATGGAATTTTTTGTCTGTAAATAGACTTAAAGTTTCCAGAATTTGTTCTGTGATATTATTTTTTGTTAAATTTTCATTTGTTTGATATATTTTATGACTTAACGACTGTTTATATCTTTTTAATATGTTAACCCGTTTGGCTCGATTTATTCGAATTTTTGGTTCCAGATCTTTCAAAAACTGGTTTAGTCTTAAATTTGTTTGAGCTTTTTTTAGACTTTTTAGTTTTTTATTTTTTTTATTGTTAAATTTTACGGGTAGATTAATTTTTTCTTTATTTACTAACAAGCTTGATTTTTTTGTACTGAAATATGAAATAAATATATACATGTTATTTTCATTGAAATGTAATTTACATTTTTGAAGAAATAAACCTTTTTTGTTCAAAATTTCTTTTAAATATTTTTGAATTTCAATATTCTGGTAGTTATAACGGGTAAATTCTTCATTGTTTAGTTCAAAGTACTTAGAATTCCACTCGTTATGTTTATTACCTAAACGAAAGCTAATAGAATTAGTTTTTTGTCCCATTATTTTTTTTTAAATTTAAAAGTTTTTCTGGTTTTTATGAATTCACCCAATTTATGCCCAATCATTTCTCGCACAATAGTTATTTTTATAAAAGTTTTACCGTTATGTATTAAAAAGGTTTTCCCTATATATAAAGGTAAAATTACAAGATTGCGAGATTTTGTTTTTATATCTTTTGTTACATTAGTTGAATTTTCATTAATTAAAAATAGTTTTTGATTCATAAATCTTTTCATTTATTTTTTGAGCTACTAGTTTTGCCACGTTTATTACTTTTACCCCAAGGTGTTAGATCTTTACCTGATTTACGTCCTTCACCACCACCATGTGGATGATCGATAGGGTTCATAGCAACTCCTCGAACGGTAGGGCGTTTGTTTAGCCAACGAGACCTACCTGCTTTGTTAATTGTTGTTAAAGTATGTGACTCGTTAGCAACAATACCTATAGATGCGTAACATTTCACTGATATTTTTTTTTGTTCATTAGATGGTAATTTAATACGACAATATGTAGATGTTTTCTCCATTACTTGTGCGAAAGCCCCGGCAGCGCGGCAAATAGTTGCAGATTCTTTTTTTTTCGTAGAAATGTTGTAAATTAAAGATCCTTCAGGTATTTTTGAAAGAGGTAATGAATGACCTATTAGGACTTCAGCATTGGGCCCTGTTTTAATTATATTTCCAATAATTAAATATTTAGGTGCTATTGTATAGTAATAATTTTTTCTTAAAAAATCGTAAACAGACACTATATGAGCGCTTCTATTAGGGTCATATTCAATACTTGTTACAATACCAATTGAATTCTTAGTCAAGTTAAAAGATATTGCTCTATAATTTTGTTTATGTCCGCCGCCTTTGTGATATGTGGTTATTTTTCCAGTATTGTTTCGTCCTGAAGAATTTTTTAAACCTTTAATTTTTGATTTAAGTAAAGGCTTATTTCTTAGAAATTTGTTATTTATTTTTATTAAATTTCTTTGAGATGGTGTTGTAGGGTTAAATTTTTGTAACATTAGAAATTTTTATAATTAAAAGTATTTTTTAAATTTTTCATAATTATGTTTATATTACAAATACAAAAAAATAAAATCGAACAAAATAAAATATTACAAATTGTTTATTTAAAAAATGAAATAAAGAAAGTAAAAAGAAAAATACTTCTTTTAGAAAAACAAAAAGACAATAAAATTTCTAAAAATTTAAGACTTTTATTATCAAAAGGTACTTCTTTTAAATCAAAAAATTTAATAAATTATATTATCGGAATTTCAGTATACAATACTAAGACAATTATTCATGTATCAGATATTAAAGGTACTATAAAGTTTTTTTGCACTGCAGGATCTTTGGGTTTAAAGCGAAAACAAACAAATAAACAAGTAACAGTTTTAATTAAACTTGTAAAGATTATGATGTCTAGGACTAAGTTTATTTCAAAACAAGATTTTATAGCATTACATCTTAAAAATTGTAACAAATATTTAAGTACTTTTGTGTCGTCCTTTTTAGCGAAATATTATAATATAGAATTTATAAGAATCGATAATAATCAACCACATAACGGATGTAGACCTCGTAAAATAAAACGTAAAAAACGAAGAAAATTGGATTTTACTCGAATTAGTTAATTTTTAAGATTATATTATAAAATTTTGTATATTGGTGTAGTGATGAATAAAAATTGTTTTACAAAGAAGAAATGACTGAGCGGTTTAAAGTGGTAGATTGTAAATCTATTGGGTTCTTCCATCGTAGGTTCAAATCCTACTTTCTTCAAATACTTAAAGCATTTCGAAATATAACGCAGCGGTAGCGTGTCTGTTTTGGGAACAGAAAGTCATGTGTTCAAATCACATTATTTCGAAAAATCAGTTAACGAAAAATAACTCAATTTGTTTCAAAGTAACTTTTGAGGCTTTTATCAGATTCAAGTAGTCCTTCTTAAAATCAAATTTAATAATTGACCGTATTTGATCGACCGAATATATCTTGTTATTCAATTTTACACCCAATAAAATAATAAACTCGTTTATACGAGGTTTTATATTTTTATTATCTTGAGGAATTACAATCATAATTAAGCCATTTATTAATGGTTGATAATTGTAAAAAATTGAATTTTTTATGATTCGTTTTGTTAGAGTGTTGTATAATTTATAATAATTTAAATTTGATTTTTTTAATTCTTGTGCCGTTTTTATGTTATTTTTTGGTGTTATTGTGTTTGCTAAAAAAAAAAAATTAGATATCTTAAAATAATTCTCGATTTTAGTAAGTTTATAACTTTTTACAGTAAATTTCATTTTTACTCGTTATAGGCTTAGTAGGACTCGAACCTACGACAAAACCGTTATGAGCAGTACGTTCTACCACTGAACTATAAGCCTTTACCTTTTTAAATTTAAATATGTTCAAAACTTTTATTGAATTTTATGAGAAACATAAGTATTCTTCAAATTATTATTTTAGTTATTGTAGCTATGTTGCTAATTACTGATTTTTCAAAAATTAAAAAAAAAATAATTAACTTATTAAAAGATATTAACAATATAAACAGGAAAAAAGGGAGTTGAACCCTTGACCTTTGGTTTTGGAAACCACTATTCTACCACTGAACTATTTTCCTTCTATAACTCTATGATAAACTCTTTTCTTGAAATTAAAAATCGATTAATGTTATTAACTATTACTATTTTAAGTCTCTTTTTAACAGGATATTATTATAAGACTTTTTTATTAATTTTAGTTGTTATTTCAAACACTACATTATCTAACGAAATTTTAAACTATTTTATTTATACTTCGCTGACAGAAATGTTCATAATTTATATTATGTTAAGTTTTTCTTTAACGATTCAAATTGTATATTACGTTACGTTTTATCATATTATTTGTTTTTTAGCTCCAGGACTGTTCAAACAAGAATATATTAAACTAAAAAAAGGTTTTTTTGTTAGTGTGCTTTTAGGTTTATTATCGCTTTATTTTTTTCACAATCAATTAATACCTATAGTATCAAGTTTTTTTTTAAGTTATCAAAAATATTCTATCCAAACAATAAACTTTTATTTTGAAGCTAAAATTTACGAATACTTAATATTTTATAAGGATTTATATATAAGTTGTTTTTTTGTTTTTCAATACAGCATACTTTTAATTCTTTTAGCAAATTTTACGAGTCGTAATCTAGTGCTACTAAAAACTACTCGGAAATTTATTTACATATTATTATTAACATTTTCAACACTGCTTACACCTCCTGATGTTTTTAGTCAGCTTTTTTTATTTTTCAATCTATTAATAGGATTTGAGATGTTAATAATTATAAATATTTTTAGAGTTTTTTTAATTAGGTAAGTAATTGAAGCTTATTAAAAAGCTTACCGTAAAAATAAGATAACCCAAAGAAAATGGTAAAAAGCATTTCCAACCTATATACATTAATTGATCGTAACGATATCTTGGCAAGGTCGCTCTAGTTAAAATAAAAAATGTTACACCTAAAATTGCTTTTAGACTAAACCAAAAACTACCGGGAAAAATATTAAATGGAAAGATATTAAGAGGTGGTAACCAACCGCCTAAAAATAAAATCGTTACAAACGAACTCATTAATAACATATTAGCATACTCACCCAAAAAGAAAAGAGCGAAAGTCATTGCAGAGTATTCAACATTATAACCAGAAACTAATTCTGCTTCAGCTTCAGGCAAATCGAACGGGTGTCTGTTAGTTTCAGCAAGCATAGAAACACAAAAAATAATAAACATAGGAAACAAAGGAAATATAAGCCAACCATTTATTTGAGCAAGTACTATACTACTTAAATTGAATGATCCTGTACAAACACATGCATTTATAATGATAAAACCTATTGAAACTTCGTAAGAAATCATTTGCGCAGCAGATCTTAGCGCACCTAAAAACGGATATTTTGAATTACTAGACCAACCCGCCATTAGGATACCATATACGCTAAGCGAAGATGTTGCAAATAAATAAAGGATTCCTACATTCAAGTCTGCTAGAACAATCTTTTCAGAAAAAGGTATCACAGCCCAGCCCATTAAACTAAGTAAAAAAGTCAAAATAGGTGCAATTAAAAAAATGATAATATTAGAATTACTGGGTAAAATAGTTTCTTTCGCGAACAACTTTAAACCGTCAGCTAAGGGTTGTAATAAACCTAAAAATCCAATAACGTTGGGACCTTTTCGTCGTTGTATAATACCCATTAATTTACGTTCGGCTATAGTAAAATAGGCTACAGATAATAAAAGTGGAACAATAATAGTTAAAATCTTTAAAATAATCGTGATAATTAATGTAATCATTATGTTTCTAATTAAATAAGCTAAAATCGGACTTGAACCGATATTATAAAATTTGCAATTTTATACATTAACCAAATTATGTTATTTAGCCTTTAAGCAATTTTTTTAGGATAAGGAGGGATTCGAACCCACGGTATCTCACAATACAACAGTTTTCAAAACTAACGCCTTAAACCACTCGACCACTTATCCTTTTTTAAGCAAAAGAAGGGATTCGAACCCTCAGCTTTAATCTTGGCAAGATTACACTCTACCAATTGAGTTACGTTTGCTATATTAGATGTTTTTATTAATTTTTGTTGAAATTTTGAAAGAATTTAATAAAAAAAGAAGTTCTTCAGTTGTCTCTGCATTTGTTACAAATATAACCTGTAAATCTTTCAAGTTGTTAAAAAGGATATAGTTTTTTTCTAATTCTTTAAATACTAATATGTTGTTAAAATTAGATGTTAAAGTATTAAACAATTGAGATTTTTTAATTAAAGATTTGTTTTTTAGTTTAGGAAATATTTCTATAAGAAACTTAGCAAAAAATCTGTACATCATTTTTTTTGTTAATATTACTTTGCAGCCTACAGGATTGCCTTTTCTAATTTTTAAAATTATGTTTGATCGATTTGAAATCGTTAGACTACTTTTTTTAGCTGTTATCAATTGTAGAGCCAACAAAGAAGACGCTAATATTTTTAAATCAGATGTTTTACATCCAAAATTTAATATTATTTTCTTTAATTTGGGTATATTTTTTAAGTTTTCATAGTTAAATCTATGAATCAAGTTGTGTTTTATGATAATAGTATAGTAATGTTCTAAAAAATGCATGTTTATCCATTTAATATTAAGCGAAACCTGCGGCAATACTTGCAAATTTAGCATATTTCGTTTTTACTGCTTTTGAAATAGGTCCTATTATCCTAGTTGCTACGGGATTATTTTGCTTGTTTATTAAGCTTATGGCATTATCATTAAAGGTTGTAAAAGTCTCACTTCTGTTCTTTATTCCTTTTTTTGTTCTTATTATTAAGGCTTTATAGACTTCCCCCTTTTTTACTTTTGATGTTTTTTTTGACTTATTGCGTAACTGTTGTATAGATACAACTATCGTATCGCCAGCAATTGCAAACTTTCTTTTAAACCCACCTAAAATTTTGATGCACTTAGCTGTTTTCGCTCCTGAATTATCTGAGACTTTCAAAATTGTTTGTTGTTGAATCATTTTTTGTTAAAGCGTCTATAGCTCAATTGGATAGAGTTTCGGATTTCGGTCCCGATGGTTATAGGTTCAAATCCTATTAGGCGTAGAAATTGGGTCATTTATATTTTCTATTATCTCCGATAGTTCTCAAAAAATTGGCATTTTAGTTACGGTTATTCTCAACACAAATCACAAATATCTACTTTTTAATTAATTAATGTAAAATTTGTCCTAAAAAAACCATCTAAAAAATATATATTTTTTTTTTAGTAATATTGGTTTTTGAACAGTTTCATTTACTTTCGAAAACTCACTCTTTCTTTTTGAAAGTAATATAATCTCTTGAAATATCATCTCACTAGTGGCCTTTGTTTGTTTCTTAGTAAGATTTTTTATTCCAATTGAAATTCTATTTATCTTTTTTAAAACGTATGGAAACTCTTTAATACTTTTTCGTTTTTTTTTTTTTATTTGACGTAACTGTATTGTGGGTGTTACGTTAATTATTGCAGATTTTACAAGGACCTTATGGTTTTTTTTTATAGATTTTTGTAAAAACTTTAAATTTTTAAATAAGATTTTTTCACAAGTAAATTTATTCCCATTAACCATTAAATGATTATAAATCTTGTTTTTTGTAATAAGTTGTTGTTGTTTCATTATTATAAATAATTATTCAGATTTTTTGTTCCGTATTTAGATCTTGAAGTTTTACGATCTTTTAAACCTAAAAGATCAAGTTTACCGCGAACTAAATGGTATTTTACACCTGGCAAATCTTTAACTCGCCCACCTCTTATTAATACTGCAGAATAGTCTTGCAAATTGTGGCCTTCACCGGGTATATATGCATTAACAATTTTCCGATTGCTTAAAAGTCTTAATTTTACTAACTTTCGTAAGGCAGAATTCGGTTTTTTTGGCGTTCTTAGAAAAACTTTCAAACAGATACCTTTTTTTTGCGGGCATTTTTCTAATGCTGGCGTTTTATTTATTTTATTTTTTAATATTCTTCCAAATCGACATAATTGATTTATTGTTGGCATTTATAATAAATTTGAATT
>Ga0075165_1066963_pt1 | contig 8846 bp, 3 predicted proteins | sample JI61114BRNA_FD_77316 | JGI IMG/M metagenome (GOLD analysis project Ga0075165, IMG submission 77316) | Wastewater effluent complex algal communities from Wisconsin, to seasonally profile nutrient transformation and Carbon sequestration -... | ecosystem: Engineered > WWTP > Effluent > Algae...
CAAATTTCACTAAAGTTTTCATTGTTTTGCAGTGGCTTTAAAATTGCGTACAACGTTTTCGGGCTTGGTGAAGGTGGCGATTTTCACCACTAAATTTCATACGAAGCACCAAAGTTCAAATTTAGCAAAAACTGTCATACGAAGCACTGAACCGCCACTTTTGCCAAACCCGTGTTACAAGCTGGCCTTCTGACCACCGAGTAGTTGAAACGCTTTCCTGTCAACGGTTTTGGTGTCTGCATAGCAACTGATTTTTGTCTGTCGATGGGTTGTGCGGTTGCGTATTTTTTATTTTCAGCTGATCTAACCCCATTGCATAGCACAGGAGTTAGTTGCGATTCAGGCAACCGCCTAAGAAATTGGGATCTCTAAGTAAAATCATAAATGCATAGAGGCGCTAACGCCTAAATACGCTTATGTAAACTCTTAGAGTACAATAAACTTAGGCTGAAACCTGCGACTATGCCGCACCTACCGATCCCCGGTAGGATTTAGAGAGAGGGAACAGTTACCATCAAATAAATTATTGGTGGACCTGTATAGAAGAACAAAGAAAAGTCTTCCCCTACTGAAGTGTGCAAGTCAAATCTAATATTGTCAGTTGCATTGGTATTGACTTCCAGATTAAGTGCTTGAAAAGTACTCTGGAATTCTCTATCAGACGATGTGACATTAGACTTCTTTGCTGGTAGGAACCTATAAGGTTCCTGAAATGGTGTTTCCCATTCTAAAACTGGGTTCACCAAGATGTTGGTCGAAATTGTACCTGAAAAACCAGCAACAGGTAAATTTTGGAAAGCAAACAATGCTTGATTCTCTATAGTAGAGAGACCATTGCTTTGCCTAGACCAACCGCCCACTTGATCTGTGAGTCGTGATACAGAGAACTGAGCAGTACGAGTTCTTGTATCTTGAGATATAAATGGATTACACTTCCATCGAATACCACCACGCCAAGCTACAAAAGCAGGTGTGAGGTAATTGATTAAGGTGTTGTGACCATAATTATAGGTGCCTAGGGCAGTAGTGGTAACTGCACCTGGAGCAAATCCCCTATAATATGGGAAGGCCCTAAAAAACAGAGACAGTAAACGTTCTCCTGAATTATTGGAAAATAATACTGTAGAATGTTTGTTGTATCTTTTCAACAAACTCCTAAATGATACTATAGACTCACCGTAAAACACGTGGTCATAAGCATCACTCTGTGACAAAGTATTCATCAATGTCAATTTAGGGGTTGGCATGGTTGGAGCACTAGAATCTGGCGTAGTGTCCATATCCATTTCTTCTCCACTTTGGATCTCAAACCCAAACTGTGGTTCATCAAAATAATAATATTTGTCTAAAATTGAAGAAGGATTTCTAAATTGAATATCCTCTCCAGCAGAAACAAATACATTCACTGCTACATCATTATTAATGGTAGAGTTAGGCGTTGTTAAATCATTAACAACATAAACTCTAAGGACACCATTATTCATTCGTGGGGCAACAACATTGTAACCACCAGCTGCATAAGGAACAGCAGCAGGAACTCTAGGAGATGTTGGAACATCATCATCACCAGGAGCTCCTACGAGAGCAAAAGGATAGGAAATACCCCATCCAATTTGAATTGTAAAATCCTTAGATTCAGCAATATCAACAATATAAGTATAATTAGTATTGTATTCATTGGTTTGAAATCCATGTGGATCATAAACAATCTTCAATCTACCTTTATGATACGTAGATGCAACAACTTGAAATCTATATTTCATAGAACCCCGCCAAACCTTAAAAGGTAAGGCAGCGAACGCACAAGCTGTTAAATGCATCTCCCCTACATCTGAAACATTATTGAAACCCCATAACATAGGAGTAACTTGAATACCAAATAATGGTGTTTCAGGGGGTGTAGCAATAGTCCAAGGGAAAGAAGTCAAATAAGATTCTCTACACGCAATAGATGTAATTGTCATTTCATCTGTTGCGCCGATACCTATAGTTGTAGGATCGATAGTTAATTCTTGTTTACAATCTAACGATAACTTCGTAGAAGTATCTTCTATGTTAGTGTTAGCAAGATTACCCATGCAATTAGGTCTTAATGGTCTCGTTGGTTCTAAAATTACTGGTCTAGAATAACCGAAAGTAGTGGCTATTCCAGAAACCGCTGAAGCTGCGATTGACGTGGCCTTTGCATAAGCACCAATATAAGGTGTATTCTGCAAGGAACCAGCCACACGAGCTACAATTGACGCAGGTCGCGAAATCGGACCTTTGCCATACTCATCACCACTTTGTATTTCCAATCGTTCAAACTTATTTATAAGGTCTTGGATTTCATCACCGAATTGAGGCACTAAAGCCCCAGGTTCGCTGGAAGTTGGAATAGACAATGAAACATCATCGGCCCATGCAAAAATGCTTATGGTTACGATATCTGATGCTCCGTTGGCATGCTTAAGAGGTTGCAGAGTGTGTAGTGTTAAATTTCCCATTTTATTCCACTCTCCCAATGGTATAGAGAGAGCATTATTATAGAATATAAAAGGAAGAATCATACTACCACCTTGCGAAAGAGTCGGATCAAGATATATATGTGGACGTTGTGACGCCCCTATAATATCGGAAGAGAAAAAGGCACGTTCTACAGTGAAATTATCCACCGCTGGTAATGGTGTATAAGATAATATAGCACGGCCGTAATGAAAAGAATTTCCATTAATAAGAACTTTAATGCATAATTTTGCACGAAGGTTGTTAAAATTAGAAATCCTATTTATTACACGAGGGTTGTTAAAATAAAGAGACCATGGGTCAAACACTTCAAATAAATTAGTGCTTGTGCCCCATTGGAACTCTTTGATCTTTATAGGACGTGAATAGAATGAACCAAGATCATCATCTGATCTATCGGCACAACTAAAAGTGCTATCATTCTGAGCATTCACGTTATAAGTGAACGATGTATCTTTATCATCGAACACAGTGACTTGTTGTTTTGTTTGGGTCTCTGACCCTTTACTAATTGATAAATTAAATTGACTAGTAAACCGTTCTTTAACTCCTCAGCGGACGGTTCAATCCACAGGGAGGTGTACATTTATTTCCTTGGCAAGAGGTGATCTAAATAGATCTGGCAATGAAGCCGCCTACGAAGTAAAGCCTATACACTTATAAATAACATACAACTTATGAGCATATGGTATCCAGTTACTAAGTACGTTAGTTGCTTGGGATGTCCCACACCTACGTAAAAGTGCTGCAAATCAAATCATTTGCACGATGACTTAACCATATTCAATGGGGTATTTTGGGTTACCAACCCATGCGGATACTTACGGGTACCCTACCCTTGAGCAGTTTAAGACTTGCTCAGGTCATTGTCATGATTTTGTAAATAAATATCACACCATGTGTTAACTCTATCTCTAAACGTAACGTTTAGTTCTGCACACATATGGGTAATACCAGCTCTTTGTGCAACTTCAATCATTTGCAATCTTCTAAATTCGTACAACTCTTCACCATGGTTAAACCATTCACGAAGAGCCCCATCAATATTTAAAGCACTAGCCATATTTGGAGTGTTTACACAATTTTTGGGTCGAATAAAACAATGCAAAGCTTTGAATATAGACTTATCTAACAAAGCTCCTATATTACATTGTAATTCAGGATGATATACATTAACACGCTTGAGAAATTCAAATTGGTCTGGACGTAAAAAGTCCTGTAACTCGCTAGTTTTATCAGGCATTGTGTATTCTTGACCATAAGAAGCCAGGAATTCAGACATACCTTTAATAGAGAAATCAACACGATCACTGGCAGTGCCAATATTATCATCACCATAAGTCATCAACGCAACATCTTGTTGAAATCGACGACCCAAATTAAATTGGTTAATACCAACTAAATGATAATAATAACAGCGCATATTTAAGCTACCACAAATACCGTTAATAATAACAGTAAGTGAATTACCACTAATATGAGCCCCCTGCGTCAAGGCGATAAGGTCACCATTGAAATTAATCAATGAGTAAACCAAATCACCAGACAAGGATTCCATAATGGCAATATCGCGCTCACTATATTTACACAAACGTGCAAAATCAATGAGACAACGCATAGCTGCTAATAATAATTGACTAGGTAATTTTTGATCATATTTACCATAATCACCACCAATAAGTCTATCCATACCGTGCTGTGTAACATGCTTATAGAATGTATCCCATTCTGGTCCGTGGCTATTGATACCAACAGCACACTCAGACTTCAAAGGATTCATCTGCAAAACTCTCAATAAAGGTAAATAATATTTCCTAATTAAGAATGTAAGCGATATAGCATTACCAAAGAAAATTCTACACTTTGGTTTGGCAAGAATTTCATCTTTCTTGCAAGCTTTAGCTACAGTATAAGCACGTTCTCCATTCGCATAGAGATCTTCGCATCTGGTTATTTCACTCATTATTTCAGGAGTGAATTCACGGTCACCTTCAGGTGCCTGGATACCACCAATTATGTGATCCCTTTTAGGACCACTTAGTGGATAACCAATCGATGTATTCAACTTTATTGCATCCACGAACTTACACCCACGAATTCCATTGATATTTTGTTTATCATCAAGTGGTGTAGCCTTAGACCACAAATCACTCTTAAACACAGGTAAAAGAGTTTCTTTATAGTCAGTAACAGCCACACACAATAAATCATGTGGAAATTCACGAGCTGGATTGGACATATTTGCCATACAGGTTTGCCAACCGTGCCACTCAGGATTCATCTTGGGTGGGCCATATATATTGGGTACATTACATACGTCAATAATATGATCACTAATTGGTGTCACTTTAACATCAGATTTTGATGTGGATCTACCTGTGCATGTGCCAAGATATTCAAATTGGCTTTCAAGGGGCAAATAATTTATTGGACTTTTAGGATGTAATGGTGCTTTAGTTAACATTTGGATTCCATAAACTTCTTCCTTAAATGCACCCGCACTACCACTAATTAACACACCCTCTATGGACTTGACAGTCTCAATTGCCAAAAATAATTGGGTTTGAGAAACAGCACCAAAGCAGCCTCTAGGTGTATCAGAGATACCACCTAAATGCATGCCCATAATAAAAGAGCCACATGTATCGGATACTAAAGTAGCCCCACATAAGCCTTTAAATGTATTAATGGTAAGATTGCTATACCTACCACCCATGTACGTACGAGTGGTAGTGACAATTTGGGTCTCACTAAATCCCTTGCTCTCAACTATCTCTCCATCTCTATTGCGCCATTGCATAATGAATGGAACGCTAGGGGAGTTAGAAAGGGCAAAATGCTTAATTATATTAGCATAGGAACCACCAGTTGTTACATAACAGACTCTATAGTCAGTGTCTGGAATGTGTACTGATGTGTGTACACTTAACGTGGCATAAAAATTACCGCCACATGTTTCAGGATTACTACGCCTAAATTGACAACGCAGTTCGTCCCCACATATATCGAAATAATGTTGGGGAACTAAACCCAAGTTGCTATTAAGCATGAGCATATTGAGAGCGCCTGTGCCACCACCTGGTTTATCAACAGACCCATAAAGTAAATTCTTAGCAACAGTTCTGCAAAGAGTATCTGCATTAACTGTCTTAGAAACAGCACTAATAGGAAGGTGACGAACAATGGGGACACACCATGGAGACTTTTCATTATCTCTCTTAATGATTTCATCTTCTGTCGTTGGTTCAAGTGATCCCTGTACAACAGGAGTAACACTAGCTTTATAGGACATGTATGCTCTATAGGCCTTGCAAAGAGCATAAGCTCCAGCTAATCCTATAAAAATACCACAAACGTAGCTAACATTATCATCCCTATATTGCCTAACAATCATATGAACTAAACCATTTTCTTTACGCAAGCGTTTAATCAGTGATGTTTCAACTATCTTGATCATCCTACGTTGCGAAAATAACACGAAACAAGTAGACAAGAATAGCAAACAAAATCCGGCAATTGGGCTATGATAATAATGCCCAACATAAAGGGACAACAAAATCATGAGCACATAATAAAGCCACAATAAACAAGTTTGCTTAATGTAATCAATCTTAAGAGTGTCAAAATAAATAAATTTGAAAAAGGCTTGCACAAAGCGATTATCAAGAAAATGTGCCGGGATAAATTTAACCCAACACCATTTATTGATGTATCTTTTGCCAGCATAATATAATACGCGGGCGGCTATTGTGTCAGCAGTGGAAAAAGTTGGTATTGCATTCCTTAGTAAGCCTCTAACGGCTCCTAAGGTTTCAGAACCAAATTGCAAATCTTCATGATCAGGACAATAGCCCTTTAGATGACAACAATGTGGTGTGGAACAACGCTCTATAGCCCGAGTTCGAACACGCATACCATCTAATATAGCATGTTGATTCTCCCTGTGAGCTGCAAAAGCCTCTATAGAATATTGTATGCACGTTCGCATATCAATATGCTTAAGTTCACGACCTCTCCACATAACTGGAGCATAAGAAGCTACAGTTGTCAAGTTCTGTGGCTTGACAGCATGTTCTATAGTTATAGACCATATGTCATCAAATTGAGGTGGTGTGTAAACACCATCTATAGTGTAATAATTACGAACCTTAGCTGAATCTATGCCACAAGGGACACCTTCAACAAATTTTTGGAAAGCATTTTTTACAACTATAGTGTAAACAGGCATTCTACGTTGTATAGAATACGGACAATTGGAATACAAGCCAGCATCCAAGTGTTTGACATTAGTAGTTGCCATGGCTATCCATGGCTCAACAAAAACTCTACCTTTAGCGTCTAACTCAGCCTTGTTGGCATAATACATTTGATTATTACAAACATCTAATATAGCACGAGTGGGTGGTCTATCAGCAAACTGAGATTTTTCATTGGAACAATCATCAAAAATCATTACTAATTTATCAGAAGTCCAATTGGACATGTACTTGTCACTAGGATTATAAGCTGCTCTATAACTTTTATCTAAAGGTAAAGAAGCACTGGCTAAAAGCGCATCAACTAATTGATCGCCTAATGTGGTTTTTCCTTGACTACTCTCGCCATAAAGTGCAAAAGTAAAGGGCGCATGCCTGACACCACTAGCCATCTTCATGGTAATGAAATCATTCTGCATATTTAAACACCTGGTGTATTTATCTACAACCAATTTCTTGTCTAAACCCCTCAAGCTTTGAGAAAGATTGGTTAAATCCTTGGTTAATTTATTAAGGCGACGCTCAAATTCTTGATCGGAAACATCAGTAAAACGTGACAAATTGCCATGTTTAACTAAATCCCACCAGGAAAAAATACGTGCACACTCCTCATCTAGGGATAGTGCAGCGTGGTCATTAATAAGAAAGGGTTGTAGTGACTTGTTTTTAAAACACAAATACATACTCTCTGTGAAATACATTACAGTTTCACAAAAGGCATCAACCAACTCAAAAGCATTCACGTGCTTATCATAAATGTCAGGCGTGAACAACTTAAATTTACCAATGGAAAACTCTACATCAGTGTGCTTACATAAACCCATAACAACACACATACCCAATAATTTAGAGAACTGGGTAAAGATGCGATTACTTTTACACATCTTCCAATTGGTTTTTATGTCACGTAAACATGACAACCAATCGGGGGTTTCAAGGTCTGATTGATCAGAAAAACTTTCAGAATCTATCATAAACAAATTGTTTATATAATCATAAACACTTTTAGATATAGAGGTGGAAATATATGCGCGCAGGTGCAATATTACACCAGACACAATACCAGTAACAGTTGTCTGTTGAGACAAGTTTGTTACAAGCAGGGCTAACCCTTCAAATTCCTTAACCATATGATCTGGCATAGAAATGCCAGATATGCCACTAAATGTGGCCAATGCTGTGGAAGCAGCATTAAGATTTTCAAATCCAAATTGATTTTCGTAATCTTGTACGATATCCTTCACACTGGGTTCACAGTGCATGGTTGGATTGACCATGTCGCAGATTTCAGATTTATATACGGGGGTGCTCGCTGAGCTTCGCATAAACTTAATTATCATAGAGGTTGGGGCGAAATCTTTAATGAACGAAAAGATTGTCTTAAACCTATCTAAAATAAGAACTGAAATAACTCTATTGAGTGCAATACTACACTCCAAGAGTCAACCTAGAAATTACTTATTACGGGATAAAAATCCCAACTAGGCGATGCTTGGATCACATATTGTCTAAAATATAATTTACTAAAATAGCGCACAAGCTTAAAAACTGGTGGTTCGCCACTAAATCAATACAAACAATTCATAATAAGGCTCTGCCGGGCCCTACTACACTTGAGTGCGTAAAATTTACGAGGGCACTATTGGTTCTAAAATAAAATAGAAAGTCAACTTTGTTAAAACTATTATTAAATTAGATCAAAACGAATTGGGAAATGGGTTATCAATAGGAGGAATACCGCATAAGCGGTCATGGACTCACAATTACAAACATGTAATACCATCGTTTAGGATTTTGAAGGAATGGTTACCTTCATTACTACGGTTCAGTAGTTACGGATTCACAATTACAATCAAGTAATACCGTCATTTTGAATTTTGGTTGAGAAATAAATCTCTGGATCGATAGTTAGTTTAATTCTACCATACTTAGAAAACATTGGAGTATATTGGTATTCTCGAGAGAACATAGGCGCGAACGCTCTATGAGCCCTAAAGAAGACTAATATAAAGCGCGTACGCATTATCGGAACCGATTAGAGGTTCAAATACAACTGAGTGATATGGGGATATGCCCCATATCACT
>Ga0075165_1106633_pt1 | contig 8844 bp, 4 predicted proteins | sample JI61114BRNA_FD_77316 | JGI IMG/M metagenome (GOLD analysis project Ga0075165, IMG submission 77316) | Wastewater effluent complex algal communities from Wisconsin, to seasonally profile nutrient transformation and Carbon sequestration -... | ecosystem: Engineered > WWTP > Effluent > Algae...
TTAACCTAAACAAAATGTATGAAAACAATTTATAAAAAGTTGTTATTTTTATTACTTTTATTACCCTTTAGTGTGCTAGCTCAAAACACTGTTGAAGGTGTCGTTTTAGATGCCAAAACTAGCCAACCTTTAGCTGGGGTAAATGTAGTAGTTCAGAGTACTAACCAAGGTACTTCAACCGACTTAGACGGTAAATTTAAGCTTTCTAAAATCAAAAATGGAGACAATATTACGTTCTCTTTTATTGGTTATAAAAGCGAAATCGTTCAGTATTCTGGGCAAAGTTCAATTACAGTTTCCATGAATGAAGAAGCCAACCAATTACAAGAGGTTGTGGTTCAGATTGGGTATGGATCTGTAAAGAAAAAAGATGCGACAGGCTCGAGTGCTGTTGTGTCGGCAAAAGATTTTAATAAAGGAGCTAATGTTACTACCGAAAATTTATTACAAGGTAGAATAGCAGGAGTTGCAATTAACACAAGTGGTGCTCCAGGTTCGGGGTCTGAAATCAGAATTAGGGGAGGTTCTTCATTGTTTGCAAGTAATGATCCTTTAATAGTGTTGGATGGGTTGCCTATTGAAAACAATACCGATAAAAACACTGGGTCTACATCGATATTAGCTTCAATAAACCCAAGCACAATAGAATCTATAACCGTATTGAAAGATGCTTCTGCAACGGCGATTTATGGTTCTAGAGCATCCAATGGAGTTATATTGATTACAACCAAAAAAGGGGGTAAAAATTTAACAGTAGATTATAATGTACAGTACGGTTCAGGTAAACTTGTTGATAAGATTAATGTTTTTTCAGCAGACGAATACAGAAACATTATACAGCAATACAGACCACAAGACGTTTCAAGGTTAGGTAATGCCAATACAGACTGGCAAGAAGAAATTTACAGAAGAACCGATTTTGTTGATCAAAACGTAACGTTAAAAGGTAATTTATTTAAATCAATTCCTTCTCGTTTAACTGTAGGAAGCACTTATCAAGAAGGATTGCGATTGACTAATAAATTCAATAGGAGTACTGTTGGATTAGCTATGAATCCATCGTATTTGAAAGATCACCTAAAACTTAGAATTAATGCCAATTATGCTAACGAAAAAAATCGTTTTGCAGATGGTGTTGAAGGATCTGCTCTTGCTTTTGATCCAACACAACCAGTAACTGATATAAATTCAATTTATGGCGGATTTTTTGAGTATTATAATCCAGCTAATTCAGAATTGACTCCACAAACACCTAGGAATCCAGTTGCTCAATTATTACAAACCTATGATACTGGTAAAAACAACCGTTGGTTTGGAAATATTGAAGTAGATTATAAATTACACTTTTTACCCGCTGTAAGAGCTGTAGTAAATGTTGCTTTTGATGAAGCTAATGGAGAAAGAACTAGACTTGCAGGGTCAGATGTTGCTTCATCAGGGTCAAATAATAATATTCCATATGGAACTAATGAGTTTACAAAAAGTATGCGTAAAAACAAATTGTTGGATGCTTATTTAGTATTCAATAAAAAGTTTGATAAGTTGGCTTTTGACGCTACAGCTGGTTATTCATATCAAAAATGGGATGCTTATCGCTATTTGTCAGGAAATATTAATGATCCAAATTTAGCGACAGGTCCAACTGGTTTTCCACAAATGAATGTAGAGTATGACAGGGTAAATATTGGTTTTTTTGGAAGAACAAACTTTACTTATGACAATAAATACCTGTTAACGCTAACTTACCGAAGAGATGGCTCTTCAAAATTTGACAAAGATAATCGTTGGGCTAATTTCCCTGCGGCTGCTTTTGCATGGAAATTGAAAGAAGAATTTTTCAAAGACAGTAAATCAATTAGCGATTTAAAATTAAGATTAGGTTGGGGTATCACTGGTCAACAAGATGTTGGGAATAACAATGATTACTTGCAACAGTATAACATAGGAAGCGGAAGTTCTCAATACTATTTTGGAACAGTTCCTTATCCAATAGCAGTTTCAGCTAGACAAAGTAATAATTTGAAATGGGAAGAAACATCAACCTATAATGCTGGGCTGGATTTTGGAATAGCAAATAGTAAATTAACAGGTTCGTTAGATGTCTTCTACAAGGAATCAAATGATTTATTGGCCGATGTTGCTACTGCTGATGGGTCGAATACTTCTAACCGAGCATGGCAAAATATTGGAAGTTTTACTACGAAAGGAATTGAATTAGCATTAAATGCGGAGGTAGTTAAAAACCAAAACATGAATTGGAATGTTAATTTTAACGCTACATCTTACGAACGAAAAATTGAAAAATTAAGTGGCGAATTTATAAGAATTGGAGACAATATTGTGGGTACTGGTACACAAGCTCAAACTCATTATGTAGGGTTTGCACCAAATTCATTTTTACTTTTCCAACAATTGTATGATTCTGCTGGGAAACCAATTGAAGGAGCTTTTGCAGATTTAAATGGGGATAATGTTATAAATGATAAAGATAAATACGTGTACCGCAACCCGGATCCAAAATTAATCTTAGGTTTTTCGTCAAACTTTAATTACAAAAATTTTGACTTTTATTTTAATTTAAGAGCTAATCTTGGTAACAGAGTATTTAATGTTGTTAATGCTAGTAGAGCAAAATACAATTTACTTACAACAGGAGGAACTATTGGTAACATTCCTACTTCAGTTTTGGAAACAGGAATCATTAATCAAAATAGTAATAATGTTCTGTCGGATATGTATGTTGAAAATGCATCATTTTTGAAAATGGACAATATTACTATGGGTTATACATTTACTAAATGGTTGGAAGGTAAAGCTTCATTAAGACTATTTACTGGAGTTCAGAATGTTTTTGTAATAACTGACTATAGCGGATTAGATCCTGAAGTAACAGGAGGTTTTGATAATACAATATATCCAAGACAAAGAAGTTTCTTGTTTGGAGCAAATGTTAAATTCTAAAAAAAAAGATATGAAAAAATTTAAATTAATTTATCTGCTTCTAGTATTTGGTGCCGTTTTATCGTGTACCGATGACTTAGATGTAGTGTCAGAAGACCCAAGAGTTACCACGCCAGATGCTTTGTTTTCTTCATACCAAGGATATAAACAGGCTTTAGCGGGTGTGTATGGTAATTTATCACTCACAGGTACGGGCGATGCGGGTAGTTCTTTCTTGCAAGGAATTGATGCTGGAACCAGCCAATTCGGAAGAACATTATGGTACTTACAAAACCTAACCACAGACGAAGTGGTTTGGACTTATGAAAATGATGAAGGAGTTGCAGAATTGCAAAGAAATACATGGACAGCCAACAACCCTATTATATTAGGATTCTTCAGTAGAACTATGGCTGAGGTTGCTTTTGCTAATGACTTCTTAAAACAATCAACTCCAGAGTTGTTGGCATCAAGAGGAATCACTAATCCGACCGAAGTAGCTGAAATAAATGTTTTCAGAAGTGAGGTAAGAGTATTAAGAGCTATGTCTTACTACTATATGATGGATATGTTTGGGAAAGCGCCTTTTGTGACAGAAAATGATCCAATTGGTTTTAAAGGCCCAGAATATAATAGACAACAACTTTTTACTTTCATAGAAAGCGAATTGAATGCAGCATTACCATCTCTGAAGGCAGCAACAACTAATGAATATGGAAGATTAGATAAAGCTGTTGCTCAAATGATATTGGCTAAAATGTATTTGAATGCCGAGGTTTACATTGGAACTCCTAAATATACAGAGTGTATGGCACAATGTCAAACTATAATAAGTGGAGGTCATTCATTAAACACAAACTATTTAAACAATTTCAAAGCGGATAATAATACTTCTAATGAAATTATTTTTGCATTACAATCAGATGGTGTGGCTACACAAAATTACGGATCTACTACTGTAATTATTAACGGACAAGTAGGTTCATTTGAAGGTAATGGTTCAGAATTTGGTGTTGGTGGTTGGGGTGGTGCCCTTAGATTAAGAAAGCAACTGGTTCAAAAATTTGATGGAAGTGCTTTTTCTAATGATACCCGAAAAACAATAACTGATAACGGTGGTTCAAGACCTATTGATATAGCAGTGATTACAAATGCGGGTCAAGGGCATATCCTTCATAAATTCTCCAATAAAACAGCTGCCGGAGTTGCAGGCCCTAATTCTACTTTTGTTGATACTGATTTCCCATTATTCAGATTGGCTGATGTATATTTGATGTACGCCGAAGCCCAAATGAGAAAAGATGGTGCAACCAATGGAAGTAACGTGAAAAATGCAAATTCAACTTCTATAGGATACCTAAACGACTTGAGAACAAGGGCAAACAATGGCTCTACAAGTGCAAATATAGGAGGTGCAGATGTTGATTTGCAATTCATCATTGATGAAAGAGCAAGAGAACTACACTGGGAAGGACACAGAAGACAAGATCTAATTCGATTTGGACAATTTACAGGAGGAAGTTACAACTGGGCATGGAAAGGAAACATCCAAAACGGAACCTCAATTCCGGATAACATGAAGCTTTTCCCAGTTCCTTCCAATTCAATAATCGCAAATCCAAATTTATCTCAAAATCAAGGATATTAAACGACAATTAAAATGTTAAAAAACATGAAAAATATTTCAAAGCTTTTATTGGTCCTTTTTGGACTGATAACGATATCATGTTCCGATGATATTCAAGACATTGAGCCAGTAGCGCAAAAAACCGGAATTAATTTAATTAATCCGACCTCCAGCTTTAACATGATATTAAATGGAAGTCAACTTGGTCAGGTTGCCACGTCAATCGTATGGGAGGATACCGATAATACATCGGGAAGCACTTCAATTACTTATACTGTTGAAGCGGCACTTGGCGGTACTGATTTTGCATCTCCAATTGTAGTGGGAACAACAACTAACTTATTTTTAGATGTTACCATCGGTACACTTGATACTACTGCAAAAGACTTAGGGATAGAACCTCTTACCGAGGGAGTTGTTGATATTCGTATCAAATCCAGCAACGGAACTTCTAATGTATCTTCCATTAAAGTGACACCTTATCAGCCTAACTGGGGTATTATAGGTAGCGCTACACAATTTGGATGGGACAATAGTACCGCTATGATTTACAATCCTACGACTGGTAAATATGCAATTTCAGTTTACCTGAATTCAGGAGAGTTTAAATTTAGGTTGGATAACAGTTGGACAACCAATTACGGTGATGACGGGAACAACCTTTCTTTGGAGCCAGGAGGAGCAAATATTGCTGTAACTGCTGGAAACTATACTATTGTATTAGATGTAGAGAATGAAACATACACCCTTACTCCAATTGTAGATGCATGGGGTATTATAGGTAGCGCAACACCAACCGGATGGGACAATGATACGTTATTGGATTTTGATTCAACTACAAACACTTATTCAATGATTATCGATTTAGTGCCAGGCGAATTTAAATTTAGGTTAAACCACGATTGGGGAACTAATTATGGTGATGATGGTAATAATTTATCTCTGGATTCTGGCGGTGCAAATATTCCTGTTACATCAGATGGTACTTATTATATAACAGCTGATTTTAATGGCTTAACATATACCATAACTAAACTTTAATAAACATAATTATGAAAATATTCAGAATTTTAATAGTATGTATGGGTCTGTTTGGAATTTCTTGTACAGATGATACAGCTGACACCGAAAGAGAAGCAGTTACAACCAATACTGCTCCTGTTTTAAGGGCACCAGGAAATAATTTTACTATGACTCTATCACTGGTTAATGCAAATGATTATGCTACAACTTTTGTTTGGGATTATGCCGCTTACAACGGAACCCAAACAGTGGTGAATTACAGCATAGAATTTGACTCGGCGGGTAATAACTTTGCTTCTCCGGTTGTTGTAGCCACTTCAACAACTAAATTCAAAGAATTTAAAGTAGGTGAGTTGAATCAGGCTGCATTGGATGCAGGTTTTGCTCCATTTGTTGAAAACACTATCGAAGCCAGGGTAAAATCAACTGTAGGAACAATTGGTACAGGGGTGGCACAGTATTCCAATACTTTTACCATTAAATTAACTCCATACCCTTCTTGGCCTAACTGGGGAATCATCGGTAGCGCTACGCCAACAGGATGGGATTCAGACACCAATTTAAACTATGACCTGAATACCAAAATTTATTCTATAACAATGCCTTTAACAGCTGGAGGTGCTTTTAAGTTCAGATTAGATGATAGTTGGTCAACTAATTATGGAGATAATGGAAACAATCTCTCTTTAGAACTAAATGGTTCCGATATTCCGGTAACGGCTGCAGGTACTTATTTGATAAGAGCAAATTTTGGAACTGAAGCTTCAGATGGTATAGATCCTAAAAGTTATACCATAACTTTACAGTAAATAAAAATTATTGGGAGTTGTTATACTATTTTACCTGCTTTTTTGAGCAGGATGAATTTAATTAAAATAGTATAGCAACTCCTTTATTTTAAAAAAGCATGAAAATGAAAAAAATTATACTTTTCCTATTAATCTCCCCTCTGTTCCTAACCGCACAACAGCAGACAGTTACCTACTCAAGTACTCCTACACCAACATTTGAAGGGACAGATGCTTTGACCATTACGATAAATGGATCTTCCGTAAACGAATCAACATGGGGAGTTACAAACAATGAATTATATGCATGGGTTTGGGCATTAAACAGTGCCAATGCAAATATTGCATATAGTGGAAATGGGGCGTGGGAAAACTCCGACGCAAGTAAACTAATGACCTACAATTCTTCTAATGATACCTATTCATTTACCTATAATCCTAGTGTGTTTACTTTCTTTGGAAGTACTGCGGTAGCTAAAGTTGGCTTTCTGATTAAGGCGAAAAACGGAACAGGTGACAAAAAATCACAAGACATAGTACTAAATGTAGGTTCATTCCAGGTTATACTTATGAATAATATTGTAGCGGGAGGAACTCAGCTTTTTGCAACCAATTATTCAGTGGCAGCCCGTCATACAGGCAATGCCTCAAATTATGTACTGAAAAGAAACGGTGTAGTTATTAATACGCAAAATAATTTGGCTGCAAGCGCAGGACCACCAAGTTATACCTATACAGATACTGCTACAGACTATATAAATGATTACATTCTTGAAGTAACCCAAAACGGAGTTACAAAAACCTACCCTTTTTCTGCCATAAAAGCAATAACACCTGTTACTGAAGCAATGCCTTCCGGACTTATAGACGGAGTTAATTACAATCCGGCAGATCCAACAAAAGCAACATTGGTTTTAAACGCACCTTTAAAAGATTTTGTGTACGTTGCAGGTAGTTTCAATAATTGGGTTCCTTCACCGGCTTATGCCATGAAAAAAGACCCAACATCAGGTAAATTTTGGTACGAAGTCAACGGTCTTACTTCTGGTAATTATGAAACATTCCAATATTGGGTTTGTGATAATACGAGTGTTCCGACAAATTCTCCTAAAATTGTAAAAACAGCCGACCCATTTTCAACATTAGTGCTTTCTCCATTTGATGATCCAGAAATCATTTCACTCGGAGTTTTTCCCGGATTGCCAAGTTATCCTGCCGGACAGGAACGTGAAGTCAGTGTTATCCAAACCGGACCTAATGCCTATTATAATAATTATACATGGAGTGCGGCCACAACAAATTTTGTGAAACCGAATATAAAAGATTTGGTGATCTATGAAGTTTTAGTTAGGGATTTTGATGCCAACAGAACTTATCAGGACTTAATTAATCGTATTGATTATTTTAAAAATTTAAAAATAAATGCAATACAGCTTATGCCGGTAATGGAATTCGAAGGTAATGAAAGTTGGGGCTACAATACCGTTTTTCATTTAGCTTTGGATAAGCGATACGGACCACCAACAAAATTAAAGGAATTTGTCGATTTATGCCATCAAAATGGTATAGCAGTTATTCTCGATATAGCATTGAACCATGTTTTTGGCCGATCACCTTTAGTAAGGATGTGGATGCAGGATGCTAATGGTGATGGTTGGGGCGACGCAGTTTCAACAACCAATGAAAATCCATACATCAATCAACTGGCTAGGCATTCTTATAGCGTAGGAAGTGATTTGAATCATTTCTTTGAACCCAACACCCCAAATACTTCAGGTGTAACCAATACCTGGGGTTCAAACGTTACCAATACGTATTCAGTAAGAACAATTCAGCATTGGATCAATGAATATAAAATTGATGGTTACCGTTGGGACTTAACGAAAGGGTTTACAAATACCTGTACTTCTGGCGACGAAACCTGTACCAATAACTACCTTCCAGATCGTGTTGCAAAGATGAAATGGTACGCAGACAAACAATGGGAAGCCGATACTAACTCATTTTGTATTTTCGAACACCTAGGTGTTGGCGGATCTGGAAATGAAGAAAACGAATGGTCTGCCTATAGATTAGGTGAAGGAAAAGGAATAATGCAATGGAGAAAAATGACCGATTCCTATGCTAATTTACTTAAAGGGAATGCAACAGATTTATCAGGTGTTGTTGGCGCTAATAGTCGGTTTGTAGGTTATGCTGAAAGTCATGATGAAGAAAGAGTAGTATACAAAGCTCTCACTGAAGCAGGACAAACTCAAGGAGATTTGGCTAAAGTACACAAAAGATTACGTGCAATGGGAGCTCTTCATTTACTTGTTCCAGGGCCAAAAATGATATGGCATTTTGGTGATTTAGGATGGGAAGAATCTCTTTGGACATGCAACAATGGTGTAGTGTCATACGTTAATCCTGACTGTAAATTAGATACTAAACCACAACCTCAATGGGCAGAAAACTGGATGTCAG
>Ga0075165_1041571_pt1 | contig 8753 bp, 12 predicted proteins | sample JI61114BRNA_FD_77316 | JGI IMG/M metagenome (GOLD analysis project Ga0075165, IMG submission 77316) | Wastewater effluent complex algal communities from Wisconsin, to seasonally profile nutrient transformation and Carbon sequestration -... | ecosystem: Engineered > WWTP > Effluent > Algae...
TTTCTAACGGAATGTTAGATTTTACCGACAAAGATATTACTGATGGAGAAACTTTTATAAGTTGTAAATTAATCCAAAATAATAACGTACAAAATGTTAAACGTAGATTTGATGACAAATTTAATGCTTTTTCAGATAAAGACGTAAACGAAAATACAATTACACCAATACCTACGATTAAGTATTTACGTAAAGCGACACCGATAAAGCAATTTAGTAAGTGGGTTTTACCAAATCAAATCGTAAGTAATGCTGGTACTTTAGAAAATGTAAACTTTGCACAACAAATACAGGATTCTGAAATTGATAATACACTAACTTTTTTTGATGCTTACAAAAGTACATTTTCATTAGCTTGTAGAGATTTTAAAATTATAAGAGCAAAAAATAATTTATCTAATCTAAAAATAAAACTAGAAAACGATATTACAATTAATTACAAAGTAACAGGAGGTAGTAGTTCGAGCCGTGTATCTATGGAATTATATTATTGTGTTTATGCCGAACCCTTTAATTTTTCAGATGCTGAAAAAGTTTTAATATACACAAAAGAAGCAACAGGAACAAGCAATTACTCAACTGATGCGCAAAGTGTAATTGAGTTTGAAATTCCATTTGTACCACGTGATTATATTGTTACTTTATTTTGGGCAAGAACTTGGAATACGGAACATTTAGCAAGTGGCAATAGAACTAATTTTGATTTTAAGAAACAAGATGTAAATATTACGGCAACATCAACCGCAATAGACCAAGTTATAAATGTTGTTAGGGATATTGATTTGATAAAACAAGCAAGTAAATTCAATCAAAATATACCTATCAATGCGCCTTTATTTGATATTGGTGGTTTACATTATAATAACTTTTTGTTTAACAAACGAATGGTTACTCAAAGAGTTGATTACTTATACACCACACCAAAAGAAGTATTTGAAAATGTTGTTGAAGTAAATTGTGATTATGAAATAAAAGAAGATGAAATATTTATCGGTAATAGTCAAGATGACTTTTACACAAATGATGAAATAGGTGTTTTCAATATTATACCAAGTGAAGATTTTAGTGTTTATGAAAATGATAAAGCACAAATTAATAAATTCACTTATGGATATAAAAGTTATGAGCAAGATAGAACCACAATTGGTACAAGTGAAAGTTTTAACACCGAAGCGGAATATAGATTTTTAAATGAGAATGTCGAAAATGTAAAAGAAATAAAAGTAGATTTTGTAAGGGATTCTAAAGCTATTCAAAAAGCAGTTGATTTAGAAATTACGCAACCTACTACATCAACTACTGATGATGATAAACTTTATATTGAAAATGGAACGCAACTTGCACCCAACTCAATAGGTGGTTTTGGTGCGAGATTATTAATGCGTGAAATTGATGGAACTTTAGAAATATTAAACCGAGATGAAAACGGAAATACAGATGATGTTGCTTTTATTTGGACTAATTTAGGTTTAAGCATTGGAAGTACATTTAATATTACTTTAGGTGAAAATATTGGGAGTTATTCAATAATAAGTTTTGAAACAAGTGTAATAAGACTACAACCAATTATAGCTACATTAAACTTTAGCGGAACTGCTTATATTTCATTTAACTATGTTTACACTGGTGTTTTTTGGACTACAAGAACAAATCAAGGATTTTCTTTAATTGACGGTATTGATTCAAGTTTTGGAAACATTGCTTATTCTATTAAAAGAAATATGCAGTATTTTAAACGATATTTCGCAATGTGTTTATTGTATGCAAAAAAAGAATATTACTTTAGGATATTTTAAAAATAATGGAAGCGTAACAACGCAATTAACAACTGAAACAACACCTTTAGTAGAAAATGCACCAATATTATACACTGATTTACCAACTCCTGCAATAAGTCCAAAAATGTATAAATTTAGTGTTTATGCGGAGTTTTCAGATATTTACAATTTATTAGAACTTTACAAAACTAAAAGAGGGTTTATACGTGGTTTAAATTCAAATAACAAAGTAATCAAAGGATATATTGAAAAATTAGAACATAACTGGTCAGAAAATAAAGCAGAAGTTACCATTGAAGAACGCTTTGAAACAGAATATTTAATCTTAACTTATGCTGATGGAGTACTAAATGTAAACGACGCACCTTATAATTTATCAGGTGTTGCTAATTGGTGGCGTTTCAAAAATGATTATTTACAATTGTTTGACGAAAAAAGTCGCCCTATTTGTAATGAATATAAATATAATTTAGTAATTTTGAACGGAATAAGTTATAGTAGCAAATTAGAACTTACAAATGCATTAATTAACCTATGATAGATTATAGTTTCTTAAAGTTTTACAAAAACGACTTTCAAAAGGCAGTTAAAAGCGACAATCCAAATATCGCTACGATGCCCTATACAGGATTTGTGCAACAAAAAACTAATGAAACCTTTTGCCAAAAAACATCACAATCAGAAGATATTGTATTTTCGGGCGATATATTAGTAGAGTTAGTTGATTTATGCGAGAATGTAAAAAAAGATATTACTTCAAACTTCTACTACTATGGTTACGAAGATTTAAACGGAATTAAGCAGATAGATTACGAGTTTGGAAATATTAACGAAGATTTTTATTTAGAACCATTATCAATAAGAATAACTGATTTAATCAATGATAACAAATGGTATAGTAATTTACTTTGTGTTACTGATTATCGTAGTGAGTTTTCAACACGTTTTGACTATACAAATCAATCAACTATTGATGGAATTGATTACACTACAAGCCAAAGAATACAATCAATAAGAATTGGAGAGTGTTACGAGCACACACCTGTTAACGAAAGAAACTCAAAACAATACACTACATCGCAAGGTAAAAGAGTTAATTATAGACAAATATTAACTTTTTTAGATAAATATTTGATAAATGGAATTGATAAATTTACAAATAATAGATTAGAAGTTTTATTTAGTCATTCAACCATTTACATTGATAATCAATTAGTAGTAGTTTCTGATTTAAAAGTAGATGAAAGAATTGGAGATACTAATTTCTTTAACGGCTCGTTTTCAGTAAATCCACAAAATGAATTTTTAACACCAAGTTATCAATTGTATGAGGGGTTGGAAGTTATTGAATTAATACCTTTTGACGGAACATTAACAACACAATCTTTAATAGTTGATTATTTTATTATTTCTTTTAATAAACAAATAATTTTAAATAATTTTCAAATTAAATTATACAAAGACAATATTTTACAAACAGAAAATATACAAATAAATGTATCACAAGTTTTGAATAATGTTATTTTTGAATTTTTAGAGTATACTTTTGAAAACGGAGAATATAATATTACAATTGATGATAACTCTGTTAATGATTGGGATGGTTTATCATTTGGAGAATGGACTTTTACAATTACTGATGGAGAATTTGAAATAACAGAATTTAATTATAATGAATTTTTAACAAATTAATATAATGAATAAAGCAACATTAATAAGTACTATAAACGGATTTTTAACTGCAATAATAACGCAGTTAAAAGTTAGAAATAGTTTATTAGAATTAGTCAATACACTATTTCAAACAACACATACAATGTATGTAGCTGATGCGGTTAATACGTTGAGCTATAAGATTAACTTTAAAAAAGTAGGGAATATTGTATATGTAGATGGATATTTAAAAAATGGATATTCAAGTATGATAACACCAACAATAGGGCTTGTAACTATTGATGATTCATTATATTTTGTAAAAACTGATACTTCTGTTAATATTCCAATTATGAATAACTCAACTTTTTCAATTGGTGGATTAATTTTTAACGAAGATTTTATATCTTTACAATCAAATTTAGGAGCGGGTTCGCTTGTATCATTTAACGGACATTATCAAACAAACGATTAATTATGGAATTAGCGCAAATAACACAATTTCAAAACTTTTATAGTGAGAATTTACTAAGTAAAAAATCGTTACTAAAAGACAATCCAACGTTAAATTATAGTGGCGATGGTGTAGGTAGTATTACTGATGTAAATGCTTATTCTTTAAAATCAAAAGCAATTTTGATTAACGAACCTTTTTCTCCATCAAATAGTATATCTGCTACTTTTGACATAGGTAATGCGTTGGAATTCACAACTCCTTATAGTGGTAGTCATATATTTCAATTTTCATTTATGAGCCAAACCGCATTTGATAGTTTATTTAATGCTAAAATAACATTGAAAGTTTTTATAAATAGTACGCTTACTTATACGTTTGAAAGTACTTATAATTTTTATACTCAATTTGTAAATGGGAATTTTTATACTTTTTGTCAAAGTTTTAATTTAGCAGAAGATGACATAGTTAATTTTTCTTTTGAAATAACATCAACATCTACAATAACTCAAACATCATCATTACAACTATATTTTAGCGGTTTTAAATGTGAGTTTGACAATAAACAAATTTTCACACCAACGCCTTATAGTTTGCCTAATCAAAATTTAATGAATTGGCAAAGTAGAGTTGATACAACAAATACTCAAAATATATTAGCTGATACAGAAACTAATTTCGGATTTGTAGGTACAAGTGAAAGTAACGACAATGTAACATTAATTACAACGTCAGGATTAATAACACCGATTTATCAAAATGATGTAGTTTCAATTGATTATTACTTTGATTTTGTTAGCGCAAGTGCATCTGATAAATTTGTAGATATTTTAATAAAAGTGAACTCAATTATATATCGTGCTGAAACTTTTATATTATCAAAAGCAATAGGAGAAACTGAATTTGTAAGCGGTTCTTTTAGGTTACCCGTAGGAGCAGATTTTAAACAATACGGAGCGCAAATAGTTATAAAATCAAGCGAAGCTATTACTATTAAAAATCGTTATATTAATGCAATTGAAACAACAAACATATAAGTTATGTTAAAAATAACTAAAAAAGGGAATAGGAACTTTTGGCACTTTGACGGATTACGTGAAATGGATTTTTCTACGTGGCAAATAACGTTAAATGAAACTGAGCAAAACGTTATTTTAATTCAAGAGAATGGCGCACCTTTTCCAAAACAAGCTGTTTTAGTTGGTCAAGTAATTGTAGTTGATGAAACCGATTCAAGTGTAGAAGAAACATTTACAACTACTGAATTATTAAGAGAGCGTTTGATAGAATTAGGGTATAATGCGTTAGTTTCAAGCGGTGGCGGAGGTGGAGCAGTTGATAGTGTAAATGGACAAACAGGAGTTGTTATTTTAGATGCTGACGATATTAATGAAACAACTGCGAGAAAGTGGTTAACATCTACTTTAAAAACTGCTTATGATGGTGCTGTAAGTTGGATTGCAACTAATGGAACTAATTTATTAAATCATTTAACAAATACAAGTAATCCACATAGTACAACAGCTTCGCAAGTAGGCGCATACACTACAAGTCAAGTTGATACTGCTTTAGGTTTAAAAGCGGATAAAACAACTACTCCAATTATCTTGAAAAATAAACTAACTAATGTTTCTACTACATCATCACAGACAGTTGTTGATTATGTTGATTTATCAATAATGGGAACTGATTTCAGTTTGGATGCAATTTTTAGAGCAAAAAAAGTAGGGGTGGTATCTACAGCTAATTTAGCATTTCACTTAAATAGTACACCTAATATGACAGGGACTCCTATAACTATTGCATCTTCATATTCTGATATAAATACTAGATTGTATCATCCATTAGAAAGATTTTTAACTTTTGAATCAGGATTTTATTATGGTCAATCTCAAGCTTTACCAAATGATTTATCTAATTCAAGCAGTGCGTTTGCTGAACCAGCAGTTGATATTTCAGTAAAAAAATATTTGATTGTAACTATTACAAGAGGAGGAACTGCTGGAGATACAGTTACAAGTCGAGATTTAAGAGTCATTGGTTATCCTAAAGTAAATTAATTATGAAAATAGCATATAATAATTCAATTGGTTTAGTTATTCAGGAAGTTACTGAAACTCCTGAATTTCAATATATAGAAGTTACAGAAGCAGTTCAATTAAAAATTGATTCTTTTGTTAAGGCAATTGTAAACGATACCTATACTGATGTTGTAGAAAGCGCAACAACTGAAGAAATTGAAGAACTCAGAAACAAATTTGAACAACTTAAAACTAAATAAAAATGGCATACAAAATTTATACAAAATCTAACTATTTTTACATAGTAGATACAGAAACAGACAAAATATATGAAGCATTAGCAAAAGATGTAAGAGTACGAAAAGAATTTGTAGATTCAACAGATTTTTACTTTGATAACGTAAATGGTTTTGAATCAAAAAACAAAATAGCATTTGCAAATATTCAAGATGAAAGTGGAGTTGCTTATTCTGATATTGCTACATTTATAACATTTTACGAAGCTAATACTGGAAATTTTAATTTGGCTGAAGCGTCAGCCCAAAATACATTTTTATTGTTTGAAATAGCTGATGGAGAAGTAGTTGTTTCAAATTTAGGTAGTGGGACATTAATACCTGATGCAACTATATTTGAGGGTAAATTATATTTAACAAATTTCGGGAATGATTTTACTAAAGGTATTCTAACTTTTACTCAAAATATTTACAATACAATAACGCAGACTGGATTGATATTTGATATTAATTATTTTGATGGAGAAATGCTTATTTCACATTATGAATCTAGTATTTTAATAGATTTATCAACATCATCGCAACAATTTCAAATAGGATTTATAATGTATTAATTAAATAAAAAAATGAAAAAAACAATTAAAATAACGTTTGCTAAAGATTCAGAAACAAATGTAATTATCATTAAAAATAATGATAGTAATTTAGGATATTCTTTAAATTATGATTTAGGAATTTCTAATAGTGGTATTATAGTGATAAATGGGTTTCAAACAGATACAAAAGATAAATTATTCGTCATAGGTAGTGATTATTATTTTGAAAATAATGGAAACACTAATAATAGAAATTTATCTATAAACGATGTTGATGGAGAAATTATTATTCAAAATAAAGCAAATGGAATATTATCAAATGATATTACGACATTTTCAATATTTATAGAACTTGAAGTTGAAACAATTTACACATCTTTAGAACTATCAAAAATTTACCACGCTTTATCTGTTTTAGAAAGTGGAAATACTGATAATTTAAGAGATGTTGCAGATGCCTTACGTGTTTACGTAGGCGCACCACCACCAAAACCAAGACCATAAATGAAAAAAATAGGCATAATATTATTAGTTTACAATGCAATATTAAAATTATGTTGCAATATGGATTGGTATTATTATGCCTATCCTTATATTGATGCGTTCGATACTATTTTCTATGTATTAGCGGTTTTAATTTTCTTTAAATTATGGCGTAATAACTTCAAAGGAGTAGATTTACTATATAAACATAGTTTTGTATCAGTATTTGTTTTATTAGTGTTGAAAATATCTTATAACGAGTTACATTTAAACTATCAAACTTATTCATTATACTTTTGGTTTATTTTACTAATGCCGATAATATTAAAGATTGAAAGGAATATAAATTATGAAAATAATTAAAGATACATTACAAAATAAAGGCAAATGGAGTCAAAAAAGAATAATGACTTTTTCAACATTCTTTATAGCTACTATTTACGCTTTTTTACCATTAGTAAAAGATGGATTTGATGTTAAGGAATTTGTATTTATTGGATTTATGACTGCTGGAGGATTTTCTTTATACAGAACTCAAAAAACAAATGAAAATATAACAAACGAATTAGACAAATAGTATGAGCATTGAGAAAGTAACTGCGGAGATAGAACGCATACGCCACCACCAAGATTTACAAAAAAAAGTAAACGAAGAAAATTCAAAAATTTTAAACGATATTAAAAACGCTTTAGTTGGTTCGGATTTAAACGGGAATAAAGGCGTTGTAAGGCAATTAAACGAAATTGATAATAGAGTGGAAGATTTAGAAGATTTTAAAGGAGAAATTAACGTTTATGTACGTCAGTTTAAGTTTATAGTCGGTGCGGTCGTTGTTATTCTTTTAGGTATATTTGCTAAACTTTTTAATTTAAAATAACTATGCTACATCAAAAATATAAAACATTATTTTGCAAATATGGTTTAATTACACCATTGAGAATAGCGCATTTTATGGCTCGAATAGATGCAGAATGTGGTTTTAAATTAGTTAGAGAAAGTTGTTATTACACTAAAATAAGCGGATTAAGAGCAACTTTTAAAACTCCATTTAAAAATAAATCAGATGCTTTTGTTTCTCAATATTTAAGAAATAGTGAGAAGTGCGCTAATTATGTGTATGCAAATAGAGGAGGAAATGGAAATGAATTAAGTGGAGATGGTTTTAAATTTAGAGGTGGAGGTTTTTTACAAACCACTTTTAAAAATGGTTATAAGCAATTAAGTGAAGATACTGGTATTGATTTTGTAAATAATCCTGATTTAATATTAGAAGAAGTTAATAGTTTAATTTCTGCTTTAAATTATTGGGACAAAAATAATCTTAATAAATATGCAGACGAAGATAATTTAGATGCTATTTGTGATATTATTAATATAGGCAAAAGAACACAAGCTAAAGGAGACGCTAATGGATATGAACATACTAAAAATTGTTTAATTAAATGGAAAAAGTTAATTTAGTTTGTTTCTAAATAGAAAATGTTGTAATAAATGTTTTTTTTTATTATATTTGCATCTAACATTTAAAAAA